>Ga0308160_10004206_pt1 | contig 15553 bp, 20 predicted proteins | sample PhyFR1_FD_201036 | JGI IMG/M metagenome (GOLD analysis project Ga0308160, IMG submission 201036) | Phyllosphere microbial communities from UC Gill Tract Community Farm, Albany, California, United States - DLSLF.R1 | ecosystem: Host-associated > Plants > Phyllosphere > Unclassified | place: USA...
CTATGTCTAGAGGGGTACTGAAAACGAAAAGCCAAAGAGAAAAAGGTATCAATCAAGCTTGTGAGCGAAAGTTGGTGTGCTCTTTTTGGGTGGGTCATCTAATTGTGGTATGAAGTCTGACTTGAAGTCGAGGTATATTGATTCCTCCAACTCTCCTCCCTCCTCTTCCTGTTCCATTCCTCCTCGAACCTCTCTTGTCGCTTCCTCAACTCCTCTCTCCTCTCTTTATTGGCTTTCCAGAACGAGTATGCGAGTTTCGCGAGAGTGAGGAAGACGGCGAAGAAGAGTGAAGGGAGTAGGACGGCTAGGTGCGGACGAGGAGGGAGGGGAGGCGATGAGGAAGTGTTTGAAGAGGAGGAGGATTGTCGAGAACGAGGTGAGCGGTGAGGGGAGGCAGGGCGAGAGGTGTAGGGAGTAGGGTGAGGTACTTCGTAAGGTAACGCATCTTCATCGGTTGCCCATCCGGATTTGTGTTCTGAAGAAGCAGAGGGGAGTGGTTCAGAGGGTGATAAAGGAGTAGGGTCGACGGGAGAAGGAGGAGCAGAGAAGGAAGAGAAAGGATTGAAGCTGCGTCGGAGAGACGAGGGTCCGGGAGAAGGTCGGAACCTCCAGCCTTGAGTTCGAGGTGCTCCTGCTCCTCCCGGAGAACGGTTTCGAGATCTTGAACGAGGTGTACTCTTTCCCTTGTCACGTTGAGAGCTTCCCATTTGTTCCTCATCCTCATCATTCTCTCCCTCATCGTCCCCTTCGTTATCTTCCTCTGTGACAGTAGGCATGGCAGTTCTCTTCGACTGATGGGTTCCCCTCTGCCCGATATCCTCATCTCCATTCGTAGTAATTCCTTCAGCAGCTTTGACTGCCGAGTCAATAGCGCCTCTAGCATTTCCCAACATCTTTCCCATTCCTTCCCTGACTCCACCAATTCCACCCTCGATACTCCTCGCTCCAGCTCTCAAACTCCTGTTCAACCCGCTCAACCTCCTTCCACAATCATCATAGAACGTCAAGCTGAAGGAAGCGAAGAGTACTGCTGATACTGTCATACAGCAGAAAGAAGAGACGAGGAGGAATGTGAACATATTGACGAAGGGTCGGAAGAGAGGGAGAGTCGTATCGCCGAGCGCGTTAGCGAAGGCACTAGGATCGTCGAACGGGGAGGTAGGGGAGTCTGAATTGGAATGGAGTACGAGTTCTTTCGTGGACAAGCGAGAGGGTCGAGAAACGGAGGAAGATTTGGGACGACGGGAATGGGAGGAAATGCGAGGTGAAGCGGGAGAGGATTGAGGCGGTGATGTAGGATAGAGAGTAGAAGTTGGACGACGAGGTGAAGCGGTGGATCGATGTTTTGGTCGAGAGGAGGAATGCGAGTGAGAACGAGATGTAGAAGCGTGATTGGGAGAGTGAGAGCGGTGGGTGAGGATAGGCTGCGACTTGCTACTCTTGATGGACTCTATAGGTTGAGGTAGATTGCTATCCGACATCTCATCGAGGATTGAAGCAGAGTAACGAATTTTCCTTCGTTCGAGTTTTCGAGTCGTCGTAGTAGTAGTCGTTTCTTGCGACACGATCCTCCTCCCTTCCCTCTTCGTACTACTACCTCTCCTCTTACTCTTCTCAGGTGAACCGAATCCATCCGCACTATCATCCGAGAAGACAGAAGAGAAAGGGATTCGAGTTTTGGGTAAGATGGGTTTCGAATCGTGATCTCCATAACCTTCTGGCATTTCCGACACTTCGACATGATTCGTGAATGCTAAATTCATCTTTCCCTTCTTCTTTGAACTGCTTGGTGAGGTGGTTGATCCATTGACTTTCATCCGAGATGAAGAAGTTGAAGCGATTGGTGAACTCCGATTCAACTTGTCCGTTTGTTGTTTCGGAGTGAGAAGTTTGTTGTTGTGCTCTGGTGATCCGGGAGCAGTCGTAGGTAGAGAAGGAGGAGGAGTGAAGGGAAGTTGAGATGGATTTATTGAGTGACTCGTTGAAGGTTTCGAAGAGCGTTCGGGAGGAGATGAAGGTACTGGAGAGTGAGAGAGTTCGTTATTTTCTAATGGCCGAGTTGCCATACTCCTATACGAGATCGATCAAGATGAGATGTTGAACTTGAACATGAATAGGAGACAAAGAGGGAAACTAATCCTCAGGCTAACCCTATCGGAGGTTTACTTGAATGTCGAGAGATAACAGAATATGGTCGAGGTTATAGAATGGTGAACAAGGGGGAGAGAGGAGAGAAGAAGGGAGGAAAAGTTTTCCCTCTCCTATTTCGCTTTCGCAACTTGAACCTCGCAAGCGTTCTTCAGACACTTCCAATGGTGAACGTCTTTGAAGGGGTCAACCAACAGGGCTCTGTCGATTACTACATCGAGAGCTATTCAAGAGGGAAAACGTTTCTTTACTTTCACGTGCGAAAGTCTGTCAACGGATTCCGTATCGGATTGCAACATTCACTGACAAGAGAGAAGAGACAGAGATACACCGGTGATGGAGATAGAAACAGAATACACAAGCTCATAGAGAAGTTTCGAGGACCCTAATCGAGCATTCGTAGAGACACCTGAGACGCACGCTAAACTTCTTCAAACGAACTCGAGATATAGATATATAGATATATGATACACGTTATTCTATCACAGAAAAGAAACAGGAACGTTCAGCTCAGGCAAAGACGAGAGGAAGGAGAGATGGAGCTCACCCTCTTTTCGTTTTCAAGGCTTCATCTTTCCCTCGAGATTGGAGCATAGCCATTCTTGGTTTCTTCAATAACTTCTCGAATACCCAAATAACATTCTTGTACGGCTGTGTAGGCCCACAGAGGATCTTGATGTCTAAAGAACGAAAGAAGCGAAAACGGGAACCGACGAAGAAAAAGGGTCAGTTGGATATTCGATCAAAAGCATCGATCGCTACGAGCAAGTTGACGTACTCTACACAAAGGGGAAAGAACGCGGGTCAGCCGAGTGATCAGAGAGAGGGAGAGGGAGAGAGACAGAGACTAACCGTAATTCTCCAAGGCGACAGCTTTGATCATTCTCACATTCGGTTCATGACTCCTTATCCTCTCTACGAGTGGTTTACCGAGTACGAGATTGTCGAGAGTACCGTAGAAGACGGCGAGAGGTGGGAAGGACTCTGGGAACCAAGGCTCGGAAGATCGGGTGTCGAACATGCAGTTCTCGTAAGAGAGGACCGACATGTCTAGGAAGAGCGAGGCGTGTCAGCATACAGAATTGCGGAACGGGGGAAAGGAAGCAGAGGAGACGAGAGAAGAGGAAGGCTTACACCCTGAAAATGGTGAATCGTTCAAAAAAGCAATGAAGAAGAGGAGTATAAAGAACCTAGTCAGCGTCTACTCCGAACGGTCGGATCGACTAGAATGCAGAGTATGCGGGCTCACAGTAGAGGAGTTCACTCGAGTTTGCGACAGCTACAGTTCTGAAGTACTTCGGGATTTGACGTTTCAGCCCTGTTCGCTCTCAAGCGTGCACTTCAGTGACTGTTCGAAAGGTCTGAAAGCTTGAGAGAGCGTACAGTTGTGATCATGGAACCCGAAGATGAAAGCGAAAACGACAGCGGCGATATGACCAAAGAACCAAGATGGTAAAAGAGCTTGCAAGATCGAAATGATAGGAATGAACTCTCGAACTGCAGATCTCACCCATTGTCAGCTCCAGTATGTTGGTCGGGCTAGAAGACGGGAAGAAGCTCACCCCCGAAAGCAAGTCTCCAAGCAGTTCGACCTTTGAATCGTCGCATAAGGGAGAAAGGGAATTTGCGAAGCACTGGACCGGCGTATACTGCTGGGGCAAGAGCGATAAAGGAGGAGATCTTGTTTCCTATATCAGGGCGGATACCGCGTGAGAGCGCGAGGAACACTGCGAAGCAAGAACGAGATTATGAGCGAGATGAGCGAAAGAGGAGGAAGGAGAATTAAGCGAGAGAGGACTTACTGGTCGAAGCTCCTTGTGAGTGACCGATCCAGGTAGGCTGAGGAAGGTGCTGTGTGAGCACAGTCTTGGTTTGGATTCGAGACGTGAGAGTCATAAGCTCACCTTGACTCCGGTCTCTTTGAGAACATATTCGACGATGGCGGGGACATCGTACATTCCGATATCCTTGACATCCCAAGCCCAGTATCGAGGATCGCTGCGAGAGAACTGACCCGTCGAAAAAGAACGGATCAGTTTTTAAGCGATGCGATGCGAGAGGATCCAAAAGAAAGCTCACATGACGATGAGGCATCTTGAAATTCGTTCGAATGTTACTGAGGTAGACGTCGTAGCCTTGTTCGAGAAGCCAGAAAGCTAGAGAGCGTTCTTCGTTGACCACTGTGAAAGGAACGCCGTTCCTGCATCAGCTCGAGGTCGAGAGAAGATGCGACAAATCGTTTCCTCACTGTAAGTGACCGAGTTCGACAAGATACCGTGCTGTAGAATGACCGGGTGACCGCCTGCAGACGAAAAAGTCTCAATCAGCAGAGTGAACGGTGAAATCGAAACGTAGGGGGAACTTACGCTTCTCGTGCTTCTTCGAGAGGAGGTGATGAAGACGCAATACGAATCCATCCTCTGTCTCGACTTCGAGGTCCTCGCATTCGTACCCAAAGTATTCAGCGTAATACTGAGCTCTCCCCGAGAATCGTTCACCACTAATCCTTTCCTCCCAAGCCTTCTCGACGGGCGGTCTCGGCGGGTCCTTGTGAAACGGACTTATGCGTCGGAAGATGTGCGAAGCGATGGAGAGGACGACGATCAAACCGAAAGCTGCTGAAGTTCCAGCGGCTGATGCCGCCTGAAACCCGAAAAGAAAGCATTTTCGGATGAAGGTTTGGGTCGGGTAATCAGGTCGATTCGTGACGTCGTTTGTGAATTGTTGGTCGTTCGGATCGTAGTTCATGGCGTTTGTCGAGGTTGTCGCATCAGGTCGAGGAGTTCGTTTCGGTTCGTAACCTGCTCCGACTGGTGCTCGATTGTCATAGGTCGATTCGTGTGGTCGTTTCTCGTGACCGAATGAAGAACGTCCGACAGGTTCAGCACTGTGAGGGAAAGAGCCGAGTTGAGAAGCGCCGAACAGATTGTCTTAACCAGATCTCTCGACTCACTAGTAACCGTCGTCTTCCTCGTATCCTCCTCCATACGCCTGTCCAACATCTCCTCTATCGTTCTCCGCTAGGGGATGACTGTTGTTCCCGAAAGGGTTTGCGTTCTCGACGTACTGCAATCGTTTTCGAAATAGTCAATTCTGGCTCTTTCGCAGGAACGGGGAGATTGCTCCTACTCACAGCTTCTTCCGGTCCCTCTTTCCCTTTGACGTGATAGTCTCCCATGAAAGTTCCTAGCGGTCGATCATGATTGTCTTTCGCTGCTTCTTGCAATTCTTTCGTCGACATGTTTGCCCAATTCTTCTCCCCTTGCATTCCACGAGTATTGCCTCCGCTCTCGAATTGCCTGTGTATGGACGGGACAGGTCAGTGTTCATTGTTGACTTCGGGCGACCTTGCCGGCAGAGGTGGGGGAAAGGGAAGAGGAAGGAAAAGAAAGGAGGATTTACGAGTTTGGTTGTGTCTCTTGCGGGACCCGCGCATGTTGCGAGTAGTCCTTGTAGTTCGACATCCTGTTCGAGTGAGAGGAAGTGGAGGAGAAAGGAAGGGGGTCAGATCGTTTAATTTTGGCTAGCTTGAAACGAAATTTCAAACGGGTACCTTTGGTTTCGGACATTTCCCTCTTCCAGCCAATTTCAGCCTTTACTCAATCATGCGGCAACCCTTTCCGAAGCCCTTCAAACAGTAGCAAGAGCGCAACGAGCTGTAGTTCTCGAGGAAGAAGGGAGAAAGAGGGACTGACGGCGAGGTGAGGGTGGAAGGTGAGGTGAAGCCTTGAGTGGTCGGGCTAGATGCTAAGGGGTAGATAACAGCTATGAGGAATGGTTGTATGAGTCGGCGGACTGTCGGAGTAGCGTAAGTCGGCGGGAGGAGCATCGAGAGATGGGTGAATTGATCAGGATTTGACACCTCCCGTTGAGACGGAAGGCGTGGGGCAGGGGTGCGAGTGACATCTCGAGAATGCAAGGAACAAGACGTATGTCAAGACAAGGCGATTCCGACGAGGCGAGGATAGCTCGAGATCAGCTGTAGAATTTCGCAATGCAGATTTAGCTCACGAGGCAGCCTTCATTCGATACTTCCCTGCCTTTGGGGAGAGGGGAGGACTGATGCGACGCATTCTGATCAAGCGGAGACGAGACGAGACGAGACGAGAAAAGACGAGACGAGGTTCGAATGAAGAAGATTGCAGCAGTTTTCAAGTGAATGAAGCTGGAATGACGGTAGCTTTCCCTCGTTTCTCGACGCCCTGTACAAGCGCGGGATATGTCAGCTGTCTTCTCCCCCGCTCAAGAGAAAGGTGAGAAGCATCGGAACTAGGAATCGCTCGTTTTCGCAAAGTCGGAAAGGAAAAGCAGCAACTCACATTTTCCTCCCAGATATAGCAAGCCTTGAGAGCGGTACCTCCAAAGAAGATCCCAATCTTGTACTCGAGACTGTAGTATCGTTGTCCTGTAACAGGGTTTGTCTTGAGTGTTTGAGGCGTCGCGAGAGGTGTGAGATCCGTTTCGATGATAGCGCACGACTCGAAGCCGGGATATCGATCACCTGTCAAGGACAGATATCGACGACGTTAGCAAGCGCAACGAGACGTGGTCGAACAGCGCTACTGACCGCACTCGTCGAGTACCCAATCTCCAGCTCCGAGTTCTGAATCTCTGCAAACGAGTACCTCGTATCTGTGCGGCCGTCAATACAGCTCAGCTCACTTCATGCTGAGAGAAGCCGAGTACGCACGGTGAGACGAGAGAGTCCCCGACAGCTATGTCATGAATCAAGCTTTTCGAAATCATTTCGTCAACCTGCAAGATTTGACCTCGTCTGACGATTCTCTCCCAACCTGTGAGATGCAATTCTCGGTTATGAGTATGTATAGATCATCATCGAGCGTCACGAAACTCACCTCCTCTCATCCTCTGTTTCCCATCCGTAGCAGTATAAACCCTCCTCCTTCGCAATTCCTTCATTTCTTTCGAAACAGTAACCGTAATCTTCGTTCCATAGTCGAATCTCGCTGCACGTGCGACAACGACTTCTTTCAGAAAAAAGAGAGCAGCTCCTGTCGAAACGGCTTTTTGAGAGGGTTCGTCGGTTGAGACGAGTTGGATACCGAGAGGAGAGTAGGTTGAGCGGAGTCGAGACTGAAGGTAAGGTGATGCGCCGAAGCCCTAGAGAGGAGAGAAGCAGGTGAGTGAGAGCAAGTGTGCGGGTCATCTTGCGAAAGTCGAATTCGAAAGATGCGAGAAAGTGAACGCACGCCAGTGAGAAGGATATGCTGTGAAGACATGGAGAAAGGTCAGCTTGAGGATCGGCTGAAGTCCTCTCGGAACGCTCACCTGAACTTTCGTCTCTTTGAGTTGGGATTCGATACTTGCGAGAATGAGATTGATCGAAGGTGAGAAAGCCATCGCAACTTCCTGACTGTACTATTACGCTCAATTAGCTTGATCCGCCCTGAACAGCTATGGTGAAACGTAGTGCGTACGCAGATAGTATGAGGTGACCTTTGACAATCCCATTTTTCGAATCATTATCCTTCTCGCCTCCAAATCGAAGCTTATAATCCCCATCCTCAGTACCCGAGAAGTTTGGCTTCACTTTCTCATCCCATTCCTGCATGATCCTGTCGAGGTATTCGGGAGATTTGTATTTGGAAGAACGAAGTTTCGCGTCGATTAAGAATCGGGCTTGTCGTAGTGGAAAGATCGCTCCCGCTTGAACCTGCGAACTCTTTCCTTGAATCAGCGCTGCGGTTGACGAGAGCTGATTCAGGAGAGGACTCACACAGTCTGAATTCTTGACTTCTTTGAGCTGTAATTTCGGGAACGTTCTTTCAACTTCGTATACGCAAGTATCAACCGTCGAACCTCCAGCGTCGACAACGGCGAATTGCGTTCCAGTCTGTGGATTGGAACAACACGCTTAGCACGCGCTTACATGATAGCTGGACATGAAAGGAACTCACCTTGAGCCAATCTTGATTCCCGCTGTTTTGCAAAGCGTAATGAACTGACGCTTCTGCCTCGGTCACGAAGAGTACGCGATCCTCAAGAGAAGGAACTGCAAGAGCTCTTCGTAGAGCAGTCGTGAGTTCGGCTTGTTGTGATGTCTCCCATCCATTCGGGTGAGCGAGAACGAAAGCTATTCCGCTTTCCATCGATTAGCTGTGTTCCTCTCGAACACCGAAGATCGAACTCACTCATCTTCCCCTTCAATCTCCTCCACATACTCTCCCCATCCTCGTAATTCCCCCCGACCCATTTCTCCGCACACCCAACTAACCACCTCATGTAATCCTCATAAACTTTCTTACTAGTAACTCCTCTCGGTAATTTCGGAACCTCGAACACTCTTTCACTCGCTCGAGTTGGATCGAGAGAGTATATAGGAGGTTCCAGTGATTGAGGATGAAGGTGGAGTTTGAACCATCGTGCGGGTTTCAAGGAGTTGGAGGAGGACTCGAGTTGGGAGGAAGAGAGTGGGGAGGGGCCGAATGATTGAGCACGACCACGGGTGTCGTAGAGGATCAGAGAGGGGACTTTGGAAGCTGATGGAGCACCTGTAGAGGGAGAAGGAGATTAGCTTGAATCAGCGAATCGTTGTGAACAGTGCGAACCTGGCCAGCTATTGACTGTTCGGATCTGTGGACAAGACAAACCGATACATTCAATTCCGAGGAAGTGAGTGCAGGAGGAGTCAAACTCACCTTTGGAACGACGTTCGGTTCGAGATGAATCAGAGAAACCGCGCTCATAGCTGTGCAAGTTCCGTTCGTAACTAGCGATTTCCCTAAGACGACTGGGAAGAGGACTCACTAGTTCCAATATCGATACACATCACGAGACTCTCTTTACCTTTGTAAGGTAGATCCATCACGGAATTCAGGAGCTGAATGATCGAAATAAGCGGATCAAACGGTTTGCGTGTTCAGTCTAAATGTTCGGCTCGAGCTCTACGGTCGGCTTGAAGTCTATGCGTCGGAATGAGGAGTGTGGGTCAATGGGAGGAAGAGAAAGAAGGAGGAAAGGGCTTCTTTTCCCTCTGATTCTCCTCCGTCGGAGTCCGCGGGATCTCTTGTCGTCGTGGTCCAGCGTTCATGAAGGGCTGTTTGAGTACCAGGGAATATAGCTAGCCTCCGAAGAGGGCTGAGAGGCCGTGAAGAAGTGCGAGTGTTGAGTGAAAGGAAACGAAGCGAGAGATCAACGGGAAGAGCTAAGAGTAGCTGTAGAGAAGTCCCCAGTAAGAGTAGAGGAGCACAGAAGGTTCCCTACATCATTCTAGAGAAGCGAGTGATGAGATGGAGGCAGAGAGAGAGAGCGACTACTCTCTTTCTTACCATTCACCAATGCGATGACGTCCCCAATAGCCTCTACTTCCGCATGGATATGGGAGCCAACCTATTCAATGTACTACAACCCATCAACACGAGTCTGGGCAACGGTCGACTCTCAAGGTGAATGGAAATATTCAGATTCAGGGGCAATCAATAACGAGGAAGGAGCTGGACAGAGTGGAGTATTAGAAGAAGGGGAGGTCGAAGGTGGGATGTGTAATATACCGGAGGAACAAATCTGGCCTGGAGATGATGAGGACGAGGAGGAATCGAAAAGGAAGGATTTATTCAAGAATGCTCCTTTACTGCGACTCGTCGTCAAGGAATCGGATCCAATAGTACTACCGGAAGAACAGAAGATTGCAGTACTCGACCCAGCGGAACCGGTATCGATAGGAAGGGATCGTTCTCATGATAGGAGGATTCGATTGAAAGAAATGGCGATTTCAAAGGTTCACGCTACTCTATTCTGGGCTGTCGATGAAGAAGCAGAGAATGGAGGATATTGGGCAGTCGTAGATGATGGGAGTACGCATGGGACTTGGATCAAAGGAGATGGAGAGAAGAGGGAAACGAGATTATCAGATTCGAAAGTAGCATCTGTTCCTTCTAGACTTCATCATTTCGAGTGAGTCCCAATCGCTCTCTTTCCCAATCGATAAGCAAGCTGATTGGTTGGTTTGTGTAGTACGCTTCGTTGTGGTTCGACTTGCTTCACCGTTCACATTCACTCCTCGTTCGCCTGTTCGTCCTGTACAGTCGCCTCCGATTCCTCAAACATCATCCCTCTCCTTCCACCTACCACCGACCCAAACGCTTCAAACCCGATTCCGTCAGCCTATCACACGAAAACGAAAGAAGAGAAAGAACTCGAACGTCGAGAACAACTCAAAGGGCTCAAAGATAAATTCCTCAAGCCCACCAAACCCTCGACTAAACCCACACCCTCACCTATCCCAGCCGCTCCAAAACCAAAATCAACTCCAGCACCGTTCGTAGATCGTGCAGCAGCTCGAAGAGCTCGAGATGCCGGCACTTTGAATCCCTCGAAACCCTCGAAATCCTTACCTCCACCATTCTTCTCAGTACCCGGCGTCACTTCCTCCTCGACCTTCACCTCCCCCGCTGCGACAGTCTCAAAAAAACCAGACCCATTCTCATCCGAATCGAAAGGTGCTCAACTCCTCTCAAAACTCAGTGGTCCCCCTTCTTCCTCGTCTTCTTCTTCTTCGATTGGGTTGGGTAAGCTGATCGAAGCTAGGACTGTTGATAAAGTCGGAAATGGAGGAGGGAGGGATACGAGACCTGGATTGGGAAGTCGGGAATTGGTTGGGATTGACAAAGTTGGAGAGAGTGTTGGGGACAAGAGGGATTGGAGAGAGGATGTGAGGGAGAAATCTAGGAAAAGGTTTAGGGAGATGGGTTGATGGAAGAATATAGTGAGGGAGGTGGGTGGGAATAGGAAGTGAGATTCGGACGGAGAAGGAGGATGGGAAAGAGGCGAATCAGACGCGATTTTATAGGCGATGCTTGTGGAACACATAGAGAACGTCGAGCTTTGCCTCTCTATGTTGTCGTGCGAACGTATCAGCGAGAGATGAGAGTGGAGAGAAGCGATTACCTTCATAAGAATTTTCGTTTTCTTTTTTTCGCAAGTTTGAGTTCACTTCGAAATTCTCTGTCTTTCTCTGCTTGTTCAGGCTGATACAGTACTACGATCGGTGCATTCGAAAACAAACACGCTATTTGAACCGTTGTAAACGCGACTGCTTTATAATTAGATTTTCTGTTGACCCAAAATGGGTCCTCTCTTTCTTCAACCACTCTCACTCCAATTTCACTCAGTCACTCCTTTCACAAACATACACACAAGGCAACAAGATGCGCGCTGTCTCTACCCTCGCCATCGTCTCTTCTCTCGCCCTCTCGGTCTCTGCTTCTCACCCCGTCGCTCGTTCAGGCCTCCAACATCAGAAACGAGTAGAACCCTCTTCAGCATCAGCACACCACGCATCAGTAACTGCAGCACCCCAAGCTACTGTCACTGCCAAAGCAAAAGTGAATGCTGCAGCAACTCAAGCAGGAAGTGCTTTACCTCTCACAGAGTACACTTATGCAGGTTTATCTGGTACGCTATCACATTCTTTGATACTCTCTGATCGAGCGAGTACGCGACAGCTAACGAAAAAAATGCGAAATCTACTTTGTCATCGTTCGAAATCAACAGACGTTCCTTACCAGTTCGCACATTCCCCTCGTTCCTTCCCTTGTCCCAGCAAGATACTGACTCTCTTGATTGGGAACAGAGTGAACCCTTACAAGTCTGAACGAGGTCCTCAAAGTGAGTTTGAAAGCGTTCATTCAATATTTTCGAAAGTTTGCCATGTTGACTGACACCTCATTCTCGCAGGTGGTTACAATCAATGCAACTCGACGACTCAAGGTGATGACTCAGATTGTCAAACAGTGCGTCCTCCCTTTCTCTCAGCGTTCCACTATGAACTCGGGCTGAGTGTGAGAATGCTTCGCACAGCTTATTATCAATTCAATCGATGATTTCTGTCTCTGGGGATTACCTGGAGGACCTAAAGAGCTCTCTACAATCGGTGAATCAGAAGCTGCTACCGTCGCTTACTGTGTCAAGGTAAGCTAACCCCCTCGACTCTCTTGAGTTGTGAAGAAAGCGGAATTGACGTTGATTTTGAGGGGATGTAGGAGACTCATGGTTCGAGACCGATCCCTGCTGGTGCGGTCACTGGTCTTCAATTCATGAAGACTAAAGGATACATTCAAATTACTGGTGAGTGAGAAATTTTCGATGATTCGCTTCGTTGCGCTAATCAGAAAAGAGTTTCGAAACCAGGTTACATTGATCAAACCGTGCTCGGATTGACAAAGGATGATCTCGGAGGAGAACTTGATCCTCATGGGTGAGTCTGCTGAATTCATCATATCAGTCGACTACATTACTGATCCGGATTCTTGGCTCACAGGGCTGAGTAAGCGACGTCGCTCTGTCTTGCTTCTGTCTCCGGTCCTGATACTGACTTATCTGCTGACTTACAATCTTGTAGCCTGCTCGGAAACCCTCTCGGAGGTGAGTAAAACCGGACTTTCAAGTTACGAAGCGGGAAACTTAAAGCTCCAGTTTCTTCACAGGTCTCGTCTTCTCGGCTGGTCTTCCTTCCGGTGACAACTCGACTGAGGTTCAAGTCGTCGAATGGAACAACTGTGAGTCGTCGATTTTGACTGATTCGTCCGGCGACGCTAATCCGCTTGAATCTTCGCGCACAGTCATTGGAGGAGGATACTTCTGCTTCAAACTTTGCGATCCCAAATTCAACGATGGACACAACTACTGTCAGAACCGATATGATTTGATGGGTTGCAGCTACAGTGAGTGACGGTTATTGAGCGAATTTGGAAGTTCACTGACCAATTCATGTCATCAACCGCATCCACAGACATGCCCTCCGACACCAAGGATGGAGAGTTCACCGAGTGCGATGGTGACCTTCAAGATGAAGTCGGAATCTACACCACCAACGGTCAAGGTGAGTTTTCATAAATGTCTTCTCCCGTCTTCGCGTGAGAGACTGACGATGACTTTCGAAAACAGTCATGACTTACTCTCAACCTCCTGAGGGATCCCCTGTCAACCCTCCTTACACTCCCCGAGTCCCTTCGAGCTCGAACTGCAAGACTTACCAATCTACCCAAATCCTCGGAGTCGTGCGTTTCTCTTCTTCTCCCTCTCTTTGACTTTCCTAACCTCTTCGCTCTGCTTCATAGGCGTCGACTACTTCCGCCTCTTCCGCCTCCTCTGCGTCCAAGACCGGTTCAGCTTCCGCTGGAGCGACAACCACACCTGCGAGTGCCAATTCGAACGCTGATTCCTCGACGAAACAAGGTTCAGCCATGGTTCTCTTCCTTCCCTCTTCCCTCCTTGCCCTCGTCATCGCTGGTGGAGCCGCCGTGTTATTCTAGATCTCCTCAACTATAGACCCTGGTTTCTCCTTTTTTCGCAAATCCTAGAAATACTATAACTCAACTCTCGTTTCGGTTTTGATGGAATGGAACCCCTTCGACTGTCTCTTTCCTTATCCTTTACCACACCTTCCCGCATTGTTGATCTTCTCCCTTATCATACCGTGTCCTGCTCTCTCTCTCTCACTTTTTCGCATTTCCCTCGTTCTCTTTTGATATCACTTGCAACTTACTGTCTTTACTCTTTCGAACTCTATCTCCTTTTGACGCAGCTGAATTGTACTCCGCTCGTGATCGTGAGAGAGAACGTGCGAAACGAGCCAGTCGTTGACTCGGGATTTTGCGAAGAAACTTGGTCGACTTCCTCACCATCACTCAACCCTCTCAGATCAGCTTGAAACATCGACCGCATACCACTGGTACCTCAGGCGACTACTAGGACTCTTCAGCTCGACCTGCAGCACCTTCAAAGTCAAGATACAACTTCATCAACCCGGTTTCGAACGAATGGTTACTACGACTCGATACGGACGAGCAGGAAGCATGGAAGCTACACAGAGGTAAGCCAGTAAGCTCGCGATCCTCCGAGTAGCTAGCTAACCCCTTCACATGTCTTGACAGAACTGATCCTCCTTCCTCCCTTCCTTCCTTCTCTCCCGCTTCTCTCGCTTCCCTACCCGTCGAGACCCTTACACACATCTTTGAAATGCTTCCAACGTCACCTCATCGCGAAAGATCCGCTACTCTCGCATCACTCTGCCTCGTCAATCGCCTCTTCCTTCACATCGCTCGTCCCCTTCTCTACCACACAATCCGACTTGATCCGACCTTCGATCTCCGCTTCCTCGACTCGAACTGCTCCAAACTCGCCCAAACCTTGTTCTGCAACGTGCATTGCGCAGGCGAAGTCAAGAAACTGAGACTCGTCCTCGAAAGGCACGACCAATACACCGACTGGAACTTACTGAGGGTCATTCTGAGGAAGTTCACTAGACTTCAAATGATCTCGACGAGCTGGGATAGCAACGAAGGCTTCTTGGACGACAGTGCGGGACTCTGGGCGGCCATTGAAGCGGCAGCTCCTCAGATCAAACACCTCGAGACTCCCCTCGTCAAACTCAATTACCCAGCTTCTTCATCCGTGAGGCCTCGGTTCAAGTCACTCGAGACTCTCGTAATCAGGCCGTCAAGCATCATTCTCGACAAGGCTTCAGAGTGCAAACTTCGACACGTGGTTTTCTCGAATCGGATTCCCCGTGCAGCAATCGAGCTCTACCTCGCCTCTGCTCACGAGACACTCACGAGCCTGTCGTTCCAGGTCACGTATGAAGACTCCATTATGCTCGATCTTTCCAATTTCCCGAACCTCTCGACCCTTCACCTCGTTTTAGGCGACTTTCACTCTCACGATCCTGAACCTGATCTACTCATCGAACATGAGCGACAGTGCATCGAAATAGTACAGGCATTGATTCTCTCCACGCACTCCCTCAGTCTCAGAACACTCTCCCTCGCGACCAAACTAGACTCGACCGCTGCTTCGCTCTCCGATTACCCGATTCTCAACCTCCTTCCTCCGACTCTGCAACATCTCTTCGCTGTGTCCGAACTCCTAGGAGAAAAGAACATTCCCCTCCTCTTGCCCAACCGCAAAAGGAAACCTTATCCTTGTCCCTCCCTCAGCCGAATCACGATCTTGCCATCTATATACACCGACGATCTCGATGAATGGGATATTGATGAGATGGTAACTACCCAGACTCGTCTTTCCGAGTTATGCGAGGAGCAGAAATTGTCAATTAAGGTGGTGTTGCGAGTTAACCTGGGAGATGAATACGGTGCTGCCGAGGCGTTCAACTCTTCTACTGGTGGGAGTCAAATGGATAGCAACGAGTAGCGAAGGCGAGCGGGAGTCGGAGGCGTGGTATAGGCGATCAGGGAGCTGGAAAGGGATGGGAACGACGAAGGGAAGTTTGTTTTGGAAGTACTCTAGAGTACAGTCATGCAGTAGTCAGAACGTGAAGAGGTAGTGTTGTGTGGAGACGTATAGTAGACGCGGTGGATGGCGAGGGGAACGGAGGTTAGTCGTCGAGAGTAACGGAATTCGATAGTCTTGCGAATGTAAAATCGAC
>Ga0308160_10004207_pt1 | contig 15551 bp, 22 predicted proteins | sample PhyFR1_FD_201036 | JGI IMG/M metagenome (GOLD analysis project Ga0308160, IMG submission 201036) | Phyllosphere microbial communities from UC Gill Tract Community Farm, Albany, California, United States - DLSLF.R1 | ecosystem: Host-associated > Plants > Phyllosphere > Unclassified | place: USA...
TCCGTTCTGGCCGAAAGAGAAAGGACCTTTCCCTCAATGGGGAATGCCAGTTTTCTGTCCTCCCGGATCTCCCGCTCGAATCCTCGGTTTTGAACACTACGGTTATCACGGAGGACTCGAAGCTACCGGTCTCGAGATGATCCCCTTGGTCGAAGGTTCGATCGGTTCAGTCATTGGAGATTTCAAGCACTACATGAACGTGTGCGAAGCTCCTCATTACCGACACACTCACGCTACGACTTCGTGGGTGTTCGCTCATCACCCTACTCAAGTCCTTCCCATGTTCACTCCTGGAGTTCAAACCACATTCGGAGACGTTCACGCTTTGATCGTCGAGCAGTTGGAGTTGGAAATGAGGCATGATCCGACTTGGGAAGAGAGACCTTTCACGGCACTTCAATGGAGGGGACAAACTTCTGGACCTCTATGGGAGAAGAACACCCCTTGGAAGACAACACAGCGTGCTCGATTACACTTGTTGAGTCACCAAGAGGATGGGATGAGGAATATAACGATAACGGATGAAAACGATGTCATGAGGAGTGTCGAGGTTCCAAATTATCGTGCGAACCCTTTGTTCTTCGATACCGGAATGGTTGGGCCTCCGGTTCAGTGCGTCAGGGAAGATGGAACTTGCGATTTGATGTACGAGGTGTTCCAAGGTTACGACAAGAGGATCTCGTTTGATCGCGCCTCTCTCTACAAATACGTTCTAGGTAGGTTCTCTACCTCATCCTCTGCTTGTTGTGCTCCGTGCTGATCTCACTCTTCTTGTAGATGTCGATGGAAATAGTTGGTCAGGTCGATTCCGTCGTTTGATGCTGTACGTCCTTTTCCATCTTTTCGCATGCGGGAGAAAGACTGATCGCTTTCGATTGGATAGGTCGAATGCTGCTGTCGTAAAAGCCACTATCTTCCGAGAATTCTGGACGGTAAGTTGAGCGTTTCTACGATTTCTAATGCGAAATTCGAGCTGATCCCAGATTCCTTTCCCTGACAGGATTGGGCGATTCGTATGCCTTACTCGCGGCTCTCTCGTCCGTCCCCCCATACTGACATTTCTTTCTTCCTACAGCTTGGCTTCACTTCATTCCTATGCAGGTATGCCTCATTCTCTCCCTCCTCTCCTTGTCTGATAGCTGACTCAGTTTGTTTCGATCAGGTTGATTACTCTGATATGTGGGACATCATGGCTTTCTTCCGCGGCGGAGTGAACGGCGAAGGAGCGCACGATCAACTCGGTAAAGAGATTGCTACAGCTGGAAAAGAATGGGTGAAAGAATGTTATAGATGGGCAGATTTGGAGGCTTATCAGTTCAGGTTCGTTCTCCCTTCTCCTCTCTGTAACCTGCCTGTGAACGCAAGCTGATGCGGAACGGGGTGGAGAGTAGGCTTATGTTGGAGTATGGGAGATTATACGCGGATGAAACTACTCCTGGTTCAAACGATTTTACTGGAGACGAGTAAGACTTTCCCTTCTCTCTCTGCCGCTTCATCTTCTCGATTCCATACTCACGTCTTCTCACCTCTTCCACAGGAACATCGAGCCCATTTGGAACGGACCCGTCAAGCTTTGAAAGCAAACATAGAGCTTCGTTTTTCCGTTTTTCTCCCTCTCAAAGAATCAGTATCTTTCGTTTTCCTTTATTTGGTTTTCAGTTTCAGTCGTTACAGTATTGTAGGAAAGGATTTCATCATTCAGTCATCGTTCATCATTTTCTTAGCTGCATTATCAAAGGAAGTCATTCTCGTTATTTATCCTTCTCTCTCAATTGGAAGGTCTTGACGAGTACCTCGCGAGCTTCGAGAGAGATGGGAATGATATGATAGATTGCGGGCGAGAGATCTACAGTTCTCTTTAAGCTGTACGCCTTTTCGTCGTTGGTTCGTGTCGATCGTGTCCTCCACTGAATAACCAAGCCATGATAAAGACTGAACCAAACACGAACAAGACCTGCGAGACCTCTTCCAAGTTTGATCAGTTCAGATCAAGGGATCAAGATCGAAGAAAGAAAAGACCTCCGCACCTGAGAACTCCTCATAGTACTCGAATCATTGATCAACCTACTCTCCTCCTCTGCTTTCGCCCTCCCAAACACAGCAGTCCCAGCTCTATAATGACCATCTTTCGCTTGTTGTGCGTCCCTCCCCATAGTTTGTTGCTGTCTCATCCTAGCCCTCTTCGCAAACCTCTCTAAATGATCATCCCCCCTCGCCGCTCTCGTCGCAAACGGATCGTTTCTCGAACTAGCTTCTTGACTAGCAGTACTACCCGCCGATTGACCTCGTGCTGGATGTTGCCATGCGTAATTCGCAGATTGACGTCTTTCTTCATTCGAACTAGTTGATCCTGATCCTCCTGATCCTCCTGATCCAGCATATCCGAATCCACCCGATGCAGAAGTGTATCCAGAATGATGTCTTGATCGTCTACCGTGTCCCATATAACCGCTACCTCTTCCTCCTCCTCGAGAGAGATCATAAGATTTCCTTGAATTCGGATCGGACAGGACAGAGTAAGATTGAGATAATTGTTGGAATCGAGAAGTTCGTTCGTCTGGTGTCATACTTGAAGTTGAAGGTGCATCTGGATGATATTTCCTTGATAACTAAATAAACTCCATGATGAGTATGTCAAGCGATCTTCAAAGGGAAAGGAGAGATGAGAGTTTACTTCATAGAATTTATCTTTTATTTGTTTACGAGTTGCGGTAGGGGGTACTCCCAAGTTTTGATAGTGATCTTGATCGGAAGAGATGGAGGGTGAGGCATAATGACGACGGAAGGAAGAGAACGAGGAAGGAGAAGCGAGGAAAGGGAGTTGAGGACGGAGGAGGGGAGTAGAGGAGCGCAGGAACGCGCTAGGGGAAGAGAAGAGCATTCAATAAAGAGCTCTGGATTTGGATCGAGCAGTGCAAGATGAGTGGTAGAAAGGGAGGACAGCGATTTTAATGATCAATTAACGACGTCAATCAATCATTGCATTCTCTTCTACTTCAACTTTATCTAGCCTTTGACTTATCAGGACATAGCTAAGAACATAGCTCAGATCAAAGACTAATAAGACGGTTCCATCGACTTTCCTCTCACCCTCCAACCTTTCACCGCATTTCCCTCTCTTCCCTCCGTCCCTCCCTCCCTCTTCCCTCTACAATGTCCGATTCCGAGCCCGATTTTGACGACCCTCGTTTCCTACTCGACCTCCCTCCCGCCCCTCAAACAGAATTATCCTACACAGAGCGTCGTAAACGCAAGCAAATCGAATCTGAACTCAAAGGTCGTAACAAGAGTAGGAAACAAATAGAAGAAGAGAAGCGGGATCAAGGCTTAGCTGCGAGTTTATTGGACAAAGCAGAGAGGGATCAAGATGGAAGGGGAGGGGAAAGTAAAGCGTTGAAAATGATGAAGTATGGTCCAAATTACTCTCGACTGTAAATGAGGGAAGGAAGCTGATCAAAAGAGTCAAGTATAGGGCTATGGGATTCAAACCTGGTGATTCGTTAGGTAAACAAGATGCCGGTCCATCTATGAAACAAAACGGTGGTTTCGCAAAAGCATCTTTCGCACCCGCCTCTACAACTTCCTCTGTACCTTCCTCCAACTCAGATACCACCACCTCGACAGCAACATCGACGAGTACACTCGAACCCAAACGAGCAAACGAACCAATCCGATTCGAAATTCGAACTGGTACGTCTTCTTCGTTTCCCTTTCTCCCTGCCCCTCACTCACTCTCTCCCCATTCCCAGGTCGCACGGGTCTCGGAGTCCCTCAACCTCGTAAACCCCGAATCTACCCCTCTTTCACTCCCGGTACCTCCTCTAACCCTACCTCGCACTCGATCGATTCGACCCCACTCCCAGACCTCGACCTCTTCCTGACTCATATCCGATCCTCAATCGATCAGAAACGTGCTTTTGGAATCCTCAAATCTTGTAGACGTACTCTGGAAGAGCTCGATAGGAGACAAGGAATTGAAAGTAATCCAATGTGGTTAGATCCGGATGAGGTAGAGAGGGAGGAAGCGAAGTATAGGAATAAGAAATTGTTTGAAAAGTTGGATAAAGAATTGGATGGCGAGGAAGTCCAGGAGAAGGTTAGTGAAGAGAGGAGGGAGAAAAGTGAGTTGGATTATTTGAGGGGTAGGAACGAGACGGTTGTGGAATTGGATGAGGAGGTTGAAGAACGAGAGAAGAGGGAGAGGGAGGAACAGAGGATAGAGAGGAAGGAGAGGGAGGGAGAGGAGAAGAGGGAAGAGGAGGAATGGTTTGCGATGGATGTGAGTGCGAATTCTTTCGTTTCATCTGACCCTTTTTTGGAACGGCGAATGATGTTTTACGGCGAATTTCGCTCACAGGTCAGTACGAGGTTGGCTTTGACCCTCTCTTACCTTCGCCATCACTATCAGTAAGTCTCCTTTCAAGACTCAGCTCTTCTGATTCATCGAGTGCTGACGTTTTTGGAATCGATTCTACAGTTACTGCTTTTGGTGCGGTTGTCAGTACAACGACTCGAAAGATCTAGAAGAGAACTGTCCCGGTACTGAGGAAGACGATCACTGAGGGTGACTTCTCAAGTTGACGATAGAATGGAAAATGAAAGAATGTTGTTGTAACAAGACATTTCCGTTCCTCTTGCTCGTCTCTCTCCTTCGGCTCCTAGTCTCTCTCTATCGCTCGAGAATAGAGAGACAAAAAGCAGACATGTACAAAACTATTTGGATCATTTCGTTACAAGCAACTACCTTTCCCTCTCTTAATCCGTTTGCATTTCCTCTCCACTCGTCGCCGGTGCATCACCTCCCGCAACGTCGGTCGCTGGTCTAACCTGTGCCGGGGCACCATCCTCTTCCTGCGAGTCCTTAGGGTCCATCTTGTCCAAATACTTTTTCAAATCCTCTCCTTCGACAATCCTAAACTTACTAAACCTCTCCTGTTCCTTCTTCGTACCACTTCCCAATTGTTCCCCCAACGCCATCGGCGCCTCAACTTTACTCCCCTCTCCACTCATTCCACCTCTCTCATCAACCCCCGATCCTAACCCAACGATTCCTAAACTCGTATTCTCGACTGTCAATTCCTTGTCTTGTTGTAAAGTGTCTCGGAGGGCGTGTAATCCATGTTTGATCAATTCTTCGAGTGATGCGGTAGGGAAAGAAGAGTAATGAGTTTCGAGGTAAGTTTTCGCCGATTGAGAACGAGCTCCGATAGACATGGCGTAGTATTCGAGACAGTTTCCGGAGGGCGAGAACTCGTATAAATGAGGTCCTTTATCCTATCGTGTCAAGAAGCGGGGTTAGCGAGAAGAAGAGGGAGGAGGAGGAGATGGGAAGAAACGAACGTCGTAACCTGCTACCAAAAGTCCTACTCCGTAAGGTCGATGACCGTAATGTTGAGTATTGATTTGTGCCTCTGTCAAACGATAGCAACCATGTTCAGCTTCGAGCAAAGAGAGAGAGAGAGGGGAAAAGTGGAAAAAACTTACTGTCTGCGATGGCAGTTACGATTCGACTGACAGGTAAAGGACGATTGTACAACATTCTTGAACTCATCGCTTGAGTTCTCATAAAATTACTGTATGGATTCCACTCGATTCGATCAGCCAACAAACATGTTTGGATAGAATGTCGAAGCGAGAACGTACGAGAGAACCCTAGCATCCGAAGTTAAACCAGCAATAGCGATTCCTAAATGATCGTCGATCCTGATCAACTTCTTTTGATAACTCGCCAATTCACCCGTTGACCTCTACGGAGAAGAAGTCCACCTTTGATCAGTTAACAGGGTGACGAATTTCGAGATGGAAATAAGAGTGTTACTTTGAGACCTAGGAGGATTACGTGAGTGTCTGAACGAAGTCCAACACATGCTGAACCTTGTTTCACTGCTTCTAATGCGTATTCAACCTGAGAGATGGGGAGGGAGAGAGGGTTAGCCGCGTCATTTGAGGAGGAGAGAGAGGAAGAGGAGGAGAACGAACTTGGTGCAAACGACCTTGAGGTGAGAAGGTAGAGTTGTCGTTGTCGTATGAGTTGCGATGCATCTTTGAATAGGGAGAGTGAGGAGAGGAAAGAGAGCAAGAAGTTGGAGGTTCGTAATTTCAGAATAAAATTCGACTGAAGCTTCGACAAATCTATCTATGAGGTAACATACAACTACTGGTAGCTCTTTGGCCCCAAAGATGCGGTTGGAAGGAGCAGAAATTGCCCTCTGAATCTCCGAAATTAACACACCCGACTGAAGCGGAGGATCGGTCGAGCCTCAGCTCGTGTTCGCCGTAGAGGCTGAAACGGAGACCCTAGGAGGCCCGCAACACCTCAAATCGAGGCCCTTCGAACCGAGCCTCCGAGGGGTGTCCCCTTCGGAGCCTCGAGGAGCCCTTTAGAATCGCATCCTGCTCGATCGTCGCTTCGACTTGCTGTCGAAAGCTTGCAGCGACCTCGCGCTCACAGGACGTCTAGCTCGGACATCTCTCAATCCGCTCACCAAGCCAGCACCAGTCACAAGCAAGCATGTTCTGGACCGGCGTGCTCGCGACAGCTCACGATAAATCGCTTTCCTGCTCGAGGGCCTGTTCGATTCTGCCGTCTCACGCCGTGGTAGCAGACCGCAGACTCTCAACCTAGTCGCTGTCAATTGTAGAGGGGAAAGAGGAAAGCGTAGAACCTTGTTTGGCATGTAAAACAGGGATACAAGTATATGCGAAGGGTAAAATTCGAAGAATCTTCGAACTTCTCTAAAGTGTCAAGGTTGACTTCTCCAATCTTCTCTTCTGCTTGATGATGACCAGTCGAGCTGATTCATGAGATCTGAACGCGACAGACGATAGTACGCTCGAAAGCTGCGGTGAGAGATCGAAGAGGTCAACTCTACTTCTGCGAGACAGAGAGAAAGGAGCGAACTCACCTTGCAAGTGCTCGTGTATACTGTTCTCTGCAGCCGAGGTAGAGTGTTTGCCGGATCCTAGCGAGTTTATGAGTCTCATCTTGCTGAGTTACGAGGAGGTTAGATGCGAGACCGAAGAAGAAGGGAGCAGAGGAGAGAAGTGATCAATCGATCGTGGCACGATGTAGTGGAGTTATCTTGGTGCTTAAAGTCTGAGGAGCATGATGAACGAGTAGAGCGGTCGGATAGGGGAAAGCGAGTAGTTGAGGCCAGGGATTGGAGCAATTCCAAAACGAGATCGTCATGCATAACCTCCTCCCTCGTCTCCACTCACTCCTAAGTGCTACCACATACTGTCCCTTCCCTTGAGTGTACTCAGACCATAGGAATCCTCGTCGAGCGTGAGTCTCCTGCCCTTCACCCTCTTCGCTTATGCCGTGAATTCTTCTCCATCAAAACGCCCCACTGACGATCTCGCTACATCTCTAGGTCTTGTACCTACCATTTGACGTTGTGAATATACTCAACAAGCATATGCCTCGAATCCTCCGGGTTCACGAAGCGTTGATGGACTTGTTGAACGAACTCGACAAAGTTGAGGAGAGCGAACTTGCTCTCTTCGTTGGAGTCTGGTGTGTAGGCTCGACATGCTATCTTGCCGAGATTTTGAACGTCGAGATGTCGCTTGAGCGTTGGGGAAAAGGGAGTAGGGAAGAAGAGAGAGGAAGGGAGGAAAGAGGTTTGAGAGAACTAGAGGACCTTGCCCCAAGAGGAGCCCGAGCTAGAGAAGTACTATTATGCCAAGCAGCTCATAGGAGTCGATCTGGGAAAGGTGAAAATGAGCGTTGCTCTCGAGAAAGAGAAAGATTCCTCTCTTCTCCTTCCTCTCTCTTACAACTCATGCTTTCCACTCGAGCTAAACTACCTATCTCGACTACGCAAGCAAAACACTTAACCAGCGCTCACACTGGCCCCCGATCTATTCTCTCTACTCTCTCCCTCCTCTCGCCTTCATCGCTCTCGCACCCTTCGACCACGTCTCTTTCCTCTCTCCCTCAGTTTCTCCTATCCTTGAGCAGTCATGACTCTCACAGGACTCCATCGAGCCACCGATGCAGCAGCGAAACGAAACATGGAGCAGATTGTCAAGTGGAGCAAGGAGGAGAAGTTGGGAATTATCACCAAGGTTTTACGTCAAGCGAATTGGGAGAGTTCAACGGGAGGTGGTCAACCGGTACCTCCTGGATTCAGAGGTGACAGTTTCGAAGATGTTGATTAACCTTGGAGCTTCAAGTCGGATAATGCAGACGAGGTAATTGAGTGGATACTAGAGAGCTTACCGCCTGGCGAGGAACGTGAGTCTCTCGGAACCCTCCTTCCTCACGCCTTTTCCTTCTCTGTGCTGATTCATCCTCGTCCTCGAGAGTAGTTCATCGTTTGGTACTCGACGTTTCGAACGTTCTCTTCCCCTTCTTCGTCAACTTGGATCGACTTCTCTACGCTCACCACGCTGCCAACCGTCAAGACTGGTCCAGCTTACTCCAAGAACGACGCTTCCTCGAACTTCGCAAGCATAACGCCGTCCTCGACTATCTCATCGAGAAGATCCACACGATCAAAACGTGTTACTCCATTTACGATCATCCTTCGAAAAGAAGACCAACGAAGTACATAGCTGAGGAACCTAGACACGATCCAGGAGCGAAAGCGAGAGGAGCGAAGCTTGTGGTAGAGGCGAAGCGGGAGTATCGAGAGGGAGGAGGAAAAGGTCAGAATCAACCGATACCACGTGAGCTTTCGACTATTGATTCTCTCTTGCTCGTTCAACTTCATTCGTTGTACTGACGAAGCGGGTGATCCAGAGATCGACATGCAAAAGGAGGAATCCCGATTCCCTGCTTTCTCTCCTACTACTCCAGAAGAGCTTGTACGTTTCTCAACCTCTTATCGCGGAGTGATCGACGTCGTAAACTGATCCTGTACCTGCTGTAGCGCCTACCGAACAACCCTACTCCTCTGCAAGTGCTTATCCATCGTGAAGCGACGAAACTCCAACAAAGGTCAATTCAGATAGTTTCCCGAAGTGAAGCCGATTCAGTATGTCGCGATGCAAGTCTAGGCCGATACCCTCACCCGAATTATCCCGTCCACTCGTATCAAGCACCTTCGGAACCGTCTCCTCTTCCTTCGCACTCCTCCTCGAATCAGCCATCCTCTTCCGATCATCCTTCTTCTTCTCGTCCTCCTTCCTCCTCCTCGTCTATCAACCCTGCGACTCCTACTCACGCGAAGCTCCCTACTGCCGCCGATATCGAGTCCCTCCTTCATACCCCCTTCCCGAATCTCTCGCTCATCGTCGGAACCGACTCGGACCACCAAGGTCTCAATGACCAATGGTCAGCATCCTACATCCTCGGGCTCTCCTCCTCGCACCCATCTCGAGCGACCGACCTCAGGAAACGATTCAAGCACTCTTCGGACTGGGGTTACATCGACAGAATCGCACAAACAATCGCGATGGTCGTTGCCGGATGTGACGAAACCGATGGTCTCTACGGATACACGGTTGCTGGTATCGCTCGATCCGGTCGTGAAGTCGACCAAAGGACGCCGAAACAGTCTCAAGAATTCGCCCTTCTCGACTTCTGCAACTCCTACGTAAGGTTCTTCGAAATGTACGAGGAGGTACGAATCCCAGGCGGCCAGACAACGATCACGGTCGACCAGCAGCAAGTTGAAGTCGATATCAGAGGTTTCGAGCAACACCTTTACGAGTGGTTCAAGAAATTCCTTCCCCCTAACAAGGTTTCCGAGTTCAAATTCTCGCTTCAACTATTCCTCTCGACTTTCCTCGGACTCTTCACCGATCAATACGAAGTAGTCGATAAGCAGCTATGGAGGAAAGCGGCGGAAGAACGGGTGGAGAAGGAAACGAATCGACAACTGGAGGATATCTACCGACGCAAAGGAACGCACAACCACCCGTTCAGCTCGTTGATCCGACACTCGACTACACCGAAAGAGAATAGACGTTCACCTCCTCCAAACTTGCAACTCAACTATCATCTCGTCAAGAATGGACCCGATTCTCGTACTTTCTGGCAAGAGGAGAAGAAGACCGCCGAAGAAGTCATGACCACTCAGAGTCAAACGATGGCCCCTCTCCCTCCCGTCAAAGCTCCTCCGAAGCAGAAGAAGAAACAACCGACGAAATCGAAACCAGACGACGACGGACCTTCGAGCGCTCTACGAGAAGGACACGGTATCAAGAAGTTCGACTATGCACTCTCAGCAGTCCCGTTACCGCTCAAAGACGCTACTATTCGAAATCTACTCTTCCCCGGTGAGCCTCCTACTTTTCTGATCGTTTTATCGCTCACGACACTGACTTGTGCGCTCTCAAAGGTATTCCGGAAGGTCACCACTTTCACCACAATTTGGTCAACGTGCTCAATTCTTTGCTGAACGTCTGGCTCAACGAATCACCTGCTATCAACGAAACGATAAACGGAATTCTCTCGCTTTACTGGCAATTCTCACCTTACCGTCTCGTCGAGCGTGGATCGAATCCTCGAAACTTCGGGACCTTCGTCGCTGCTGTCGTACTCGAGTGCAAGACTTACTACCGCAAGCATCCGCTTCCGCCGACGCATCAACCCGACCCTCTCCCTCAATCGATTCCCCCTCACAATCCCTCCCGGTTCCCACAGTGGCTCGAAGATCGAGTTGTAGAATTCCTCGTGTCGGTTCCTCTTCATCTCCACGCCAGCTTCCGACAGCTAGTCGCCGAATACCGCTTTGTTGAAGGAGAATTCAAGTACTCGAGCAAAACCGTATGTTCAGTTCTCATCCTTCACCGTCTCCTCCATACTGACCAGTACTGAGTACTCGACTACAGTTCGACTTGGTTGGAGCGATGGTTCTCAAGGAACGTCGTCGTCTTCGTTTCCCTCCTCCCATCCTCACCAACAACGATTTCATCTCTCTCAACTACACCACGGCTGGAACGGGATTGATGAACGCTTCCGACGCTCGTGGTCGCTCACTCGCAAGTTTCCTCTCCAGTAACCTCACCTCCTCTCTCCTCGACTTCTCAAGTCGAATCCCTCTGAATCGTTACAACATCTCGACTTTGGACGTTTCGAACGCTTCTACCACCCTCTCGAATCTCTCCGACGAAGTCCTTCAAGATCTTGTACCCCTCACTCAGGCGAAATCCGTCAAAAGGTTACTTCGACTCCGATTCTTCTCGGCTCCCCTTCCAAAACCATCTCCATTCGAACATCAAGGACCTGCCGAACCTTCCACCGATGCTACGGATTCAGATTCGACAGACGATGAGGATGTAGAGATGTTCAACTTGGAAGATTTGTTGAAAGAGGACGGGGAGACTCGGATGGATTGGGAAGAAGAAGAAAGTTCGGATTATGGTGATGATGAGGACGATGAAGAAGACGATGAAGATATCGCGATGGATGCGTCGGAGTTGGAGAAGGGATTGGAGGATCGAATCGCAAAAATCATCAGTGATGCTGCCCTCAAGCAGAACACTCATCACGATTCGACTTCAATCTCACAAGCCGCCAAAGCTCTCGCCAAACTCCTCGTTACTTCGGTCGACTTCCTGATCAAGCATGTCGGTATGTCGTTTGTCGAGGCAACTCGTTGGATCAAGTTGAACGGAGTCAAGTGTAGACGAATCGGAGATATGGTCATGGGAGGAGGAGGGAAAGAAGTCAAGTTTAGGAAGAAGGACGATTTCTTCGACATCGGGAGGAAAGAACCTGAGGGAGAAGAGTATGAAGAAGCAGAGGAAGAAGAGGATGAGGATGCGAAGAAATCGAGTGCGAAAAAGGTGTTGAGGTCGATCGTTTTAGGAGTACTCCCGTTCTTCGGCCAGACCTTCTTCGTGAGTCATCCTCCCTGCCTCGTATACTCCTCATAGCTTGTACTTACTGTGGATGCCTCGTTTAATAGAACTTCCAACCAAGAGGATGCGACATCAACATGCCGATCCTTCGCTCGCTCACGAATACGCCTCCTAGGGTATCAACGGCTCGCGACCCACCCGATTATCTTCCGACCATGATCTTGAAGCTCACCGATCGTCTCGCCGTCGATTCTCTCGTCGCGAACAATTCTCTCCGAAACGTTCGATTCCCTCCTTTCGAAATTCCTCCGACCACTTCGCTTCCGCAACGAGAGCCAGCACGACACACGTACGAGGAGGTTCGCAAGTGGAAGGAGGAGGACTCCTTTGTGAAGCTGCAAGCTGAGCACCCCGACAAGATCCTTCTCGCCGCCAAAGACCACTTTCCCCACCTCGAATTCCAGGAGGAGCCTTCATCTGGTCCTTTCCGAGTTGTCCGACTCACTCAGAACGGACTCGCGACCGCACAAGCTCAGTCACGAACGATCGAAGCGTTCTTCGATAATCTCGATCTTACAGCTGAAGATTTGACTCAAGTTCCCCATGAAGCTCTCAACTGGTGGTTCAAGCCTCCCATCGGTCACAGACTCTACCACGGTAACTTTTACTTCAATCGCTTCGAAGTCATTCCGTTGGTGTACGATCCCCGTCGGTTCACGAAAAAAGGATGGAACAAGTATCAAGGTCCGTTCTCTCGCTTCTCTTTTCCAGTGTTCGCGAGACTGATATGGACCCTTCTGCTCAGGTCGAATGGGAGGAAAGCCATGGACAACTGTTCTCGAGATCCTCGCTTCGGAACACCCCAAGATGCTCGCTGTCTACCGGAAACTCGAAACCCTCAACTCCGCGGGAAAGGAGCGACGTCCTGCTGTTGGCTTTAGCGAAATCACTCAACCAGGGACGGGAGTGCATCAAGTTCCTCCACCTTCTCGAGCACAGAAAGGTTCAGTCGAAGAGGCAAAGATCGACGACCTCTTCTCGATTCTCAGGACGCAACGAGAAGGGTCGAAAACCGTTCTCCGTCTCGAACGTTCTGCTCGCGACAAACCATCTCCTCCTGTTCTAGACGATCGACGAGGGCTCTATCTCCCCTTCAAGGATATCGTCACGCCAACTGGACAAAGGGTACTCGAAATCTGGGGAAGCTGGATCTTGGCGAACGTCAACTCGGATCCTTCGTATCCTCAAATCGTTCACGTCTTGGACCCGCTCTTCGAACCTCGTCCTTCCCCTTCTCCTTCTCGACCCGCCACTCCCGCTCATCGACCTTCTCGCACAGCTACCGAATCGTCTTCCAACTCTCTCCCCCCTTCTTCGTTCCCTTTCGACTCTTCCGGCCAAGGGAATCGCAACACCAGTGATACTTCTTCAGCTGCAGCCCTTCCTCCACCGTCCCAAGCAGATCATCGAGTAACGAGCTCGCCTGCGATAGGTTCGACCTCTCAATCTCAACCTCCTCATTCCGCTCCACCTCCCGCGTCTCTCGATCAATCTTCTCTTCCTCCCTCGACCGACGGTATCGCTCCCAACAAGCGAGGATATCTGATCGCGAACGATCTTGGTCGTCGAATTTCAGTCGATTCGATCCTCATCTCGCCTCAAGGGCCTATCAAGTTCTTCCGGATCTCGTCCGGTCAGAAGAAGAAGCAAGAGCGTCGAGCGAAAGCGCGTCGAACTGCTTTGCTACCGCTGGACGCTCGTGGGAGATTCGTCAAAGGACTACAAGGTGAGTCGACATCTTCTCTTCACGATTACGAGTGGAGCTGACTCTCGTGCGCCCGTGCTCTAGATCATATTGGATCCACCTCAAACGATATCATCTCCCTCCTCGCTCGTCTCAGCGTCGATCCCTCTCGGGTCGATTCCCTCGTAGACTTCGAATCCCTTCGACTTCACCTTCCTCCGACCCTTCAACCCTCCCTTCTCCACGTCGAAGACTATCTCGGATCGAAACGTAATCTCGTGGAGCAGGAACGTCGTCGAGCGAGATTGGACCAGCAAACCGCTCGACAATGGAAGGATGCTCTGCCTCCACCTGCCGATGGGAGCAAACTCGAACTCACTCTGATTACCTCTTACAACGGAATCACTGGTGGTGCTGGGTACGGAGTTCGCAACGAGAAGGAACAGGAAGATTCGATGATACGAGTTTTGAGAGGGTTCTCGTGGGTGAATCTGTTGTTGCTTCGATCGAGTGAAGCGTATTCGTCGCAAGTCTGTTCGAAACCTTGTTGTGGTGGAGCGTACGTTCAACCAAATCTTCTCTTCTTCTCTCAAAAACTCAAAAGCGAGATACTGACTTTGCTCACTCCCTTTCCTCGAACGACAGTCTCGTCCACCCAAGTCGACTCGGGGACTCACTCAACTCCTTCAACCTCCGCTTGGTGGTCTGCATTCGATGCTTCGAGGTCGGACATCGAGACGACAACGCGGCAGCGAACATCGCAAGGATGGCTCTTGCTCGAGGTCGAGGCGTCCGAGGGAACATTCTCTCTCCCGACAACGCCAAGCTCTCCGGAAACAAGTTCCGCGGTGAAAAGTATCAGGTTACAAGGTTAGAACATCAACTTCGGAAACATCTTAGTCCACTCTCAGAGGAAGCCAGGAGGCAAAGGTTGTTGGAGCTTAAGGAGGGTGATTCTTTGATTACTCTCCTCGAGATGACTGCCGTTGCACTTATGGAACTTGACGAAGACTTCTTGGTCGGAGATGACGAGGAGACTGACTAGGAGGTTAATGGAGGATTCACAACATTTGAGTATTTTACATTTCGACTGTTCACTTTACTGAAACGACCCATATCTATTGAGCGCAAGTAACCAGAAACTACAAAGGCGAGTCAAACGAGAGGAGGTAACGAGAGATTCTATGCTAGAGATGGGAAGAGAGTCAAGCGATTTCGACAGTTGTGCTATTCATCGAGGAGAGTAGAATCCTCGCGGAGAAATGAGAGGGAACGTCCGGGGACGAGACCCAGCAGGGATAGGTCCAGCTTGAGACGGCATCGCGTAGTACGGGACTGGAGGAATGGCGAGGGTTGCGGAGGGAGGAGTAAAAGATTGTTCGAGCGAAGGAGGAGGTTGAATCGAGGACGATGAAGGTTCGTGGACGTTTCGACGATGCTTTTCGAGTCCAGCAGATCGAGGGAATTGCTTCGGAGGGGTGCAGTCGTTGCAGACGTGGAGGAACAGTTCCAGGTGAGCGAAAGCGAGGTGGTCGAACAGGTGTTGACGAGTATCGAACTTACTCTGACAGTCCCCCCATCCGCATCTCCACTTCGATTCGTACTCGAAGCGACGGACGAGATGAACTGCTTCGAGGTGTATCAAGAGTTGCTCGAGAGTTTCGCATTCTTGAGTACATCCGTCGTCGTCGTTCCAGTGACATTGATGACGGGGACCTCCTCCTCCAGTCGCCGGTCTCGTCGACGCTGATACTTCAGGAAGGAAAGGAAGGGCGAACGGCGAGAGGCTGAGGGGAGGGAAAGCGGCATTTCGAGTCGGAGGAATCGAATAACTTGGATTTGACGACAGACGGGGAAGAGGGAGATGTGGGGAGGCAGGAGAAGGCTGGTAAGAGGGAGAGAAGGAGTAATCTGGCGGAGGATGGAGAGGAAAGGTTGAAGTTGAGTAAAGGTGGTTATTGACTCGGAGTTGCGAAAAGGATGATGAAGAGGAAGTGTAGGCGCCGCTGAGAGGGAGTGAAGGAGCGGGACAGAGGGAAGAGGAGTGATCTCG
>Ga0308160_10004208_pt1 | contig 15551 bp, 14 predicted proteins | sample PhyFR1_FD_201036 | JGI IMG/M metagenome (GOLD analysis project Ga0308160, IMG submission 201036) | Phyllosphere microbial communities from UC Gill Tract Community Farm, Albany, California, United States - DLSLF.R1 | ecosystem: Host-associated > Plants > Phyllosphere > Unclassified | place: USA...
GGCCGCTGACGATGTAGCGGCCCGGCTGGCGTACGTCCAGCCCCAGCACGAACTGGAGCGAACCGGCCTCGCGCGACTCGCTTCTTTGCCCAGACCACTGCGCCGGCAGGGTTGGCGAATACAGCAGGTCAAACAGCACCACGCCCTGGCGCCCACTCGCGCTGTAGCGCACTTCGGCGCGGATGGTGCCGTGAAACGCCGCCAGCGCGCCCTGCGCCGGGGTCAGGCTGGTTCGCCAGGCGCCGTCGGTCTCGACGAAATCGAGCGTTACGCGCGGGCCAGGCTGCTGCCCGTCATAGCGCAGGCCCTGCGCCAGCGCGCGCGTCACCACCAGCGGCAGCGCCGCGCCGCGCGCGTCGAGCGCGCGCAGCGACAGCGTGGCCGACTCGCCGGCCGCCAGGTAGACGCGCGATTGCGCCGTCTGCAGCATGACCTCGGGATCGCTGTTACCGCCAGGCGCGCGCAGCGGGTTCGATTCAAGTAGTGGCTGGTTGGGATACAGCTGGTCGGGGTTGTGCGCGGCCGGGCGCGATTCGTGCGGGTACTGCGAGCTGACCAGGTAGCTGCAGTAGGTATGATCGGTCAGGCGCACTTGCTCGATCAGCTGGCGCTGCTGCGCGCCAGGCGCGCCCGGCGGCGCCTCGACGGCCGGGATCGGCGCGAAGAACTGCAGCCCGGCCGCCGCCAAGGGAGGCGCCGTGGTCTCGCCGCCATCGCGCGCCAGCAGCCAGCTGACGCACGGGGCCAGCGCCGCCAGCAGCGCGCACACGCCAAGCAGGCGCAGCGCGCGTTGGCGGCCAGGCTCAGTTGGCACTTGCCGCCACCGCCGCGCGCAGCACGCCGATGATGCCGGCCCAGTTGCTGTCGCCGTAGTGGTTGTAGTCTTCGCCGTCGTCGCGGAACGCGACCGAATGGTAGCTCCACTTGGTGCTGCCGCCCTGGTTGGCGGCGCTGCCGAGCCGCAGGTCGTTGCACAGCCAGTCGCCCGGATTGCACAGCGAGCGGCCCGAACTGCCGGCCGTCGCGCCGCTGCTGTGGTATGCCACGACCTCGTCGTCCTGGCCCGGCAGCAGGAACGAATAGGCGGTGCCGCGCGCGCCGGCGTACATGTAGAACCAGATGTTGCGGGTGTCGTTGTGGTTGTACATGGCGCGCGCGGTGCCGGTCCTGAGGTCTTGCACCAGCGGCTCGGACGTGGTCCAGGCGCCGGCATCGGCGACTTCGGAGCCGCCGGCCGCGCCTGCCGCGACGCGCACCCACTTGATGTTCCAGCCGGTCTGGGTGCCGCCGGCGCTGCCGCCAGCACTGGCGCATACGCCGGCCGCGTTCGGGACGGCGTTCTGGCGCGCCCGCGCCGAGCCGCCGTAGTTGGCCAGCGTGTAGCCGAGCAGCAGGTCGCCGGCGCTGTAGGTGGCGATGTAGCACCAGTTGGCGCCGGTGCAGAAGCAGTCGAGCGCATCGCGCACGCGAGCGCTTTGCGACGCGATGCTGCTGCGCCCGTCCCAGTTGACGGCCTTCTTGTTGACGCCGGCCGGCACCGTATCAGGGCCCCAGTAGCGGAAGTCGTTGTAGTTGCCGGGGGCGCCGCCAGGATTGCGGCCGTTGATCCAGAGCGTGTAGTTGGCCGCCTGCGCCAGCGAGGCGCTGGCTAACAGGCACAGCGTGCACAAGGCGTGTTTCCGGTTCATGTCGTCTCCTCTACGCGCCGGCGTTATGGTGCCGGGCTAGCGTTAGTGGTGAGCAGACGACATTGGGTTCCCGCTCCCGACAACTAAACTTGTTATTCGAGTTCTGCCAGTACCTTGACGTGCGCCACCACGCTGCGCCCCAGCGAAGAGAGCTCGTAGCCACCCTCGAGGCAGCTGACGATGCGTCCGCCCGCATGCTGCTTGGCCACCGCCATCACCTGGCGCGTGATCCAGGCGTAGTCGGCCTCGACCAGGCCGATGCCGCCCATGTCGTCGTCGCGGTGGCCATCGAAGCCGGCCGAGAAGAAAATCATCTGCGGCCTGAACGCATGCAGCGCCGGCAGCCACTGTTCGCGCACCACCTGGCGCACCGCGTCGCCGTCGCAGCGCGCCGGCACCGGCACGTTGACGCGCGTCGGCGTGACCGCTTCGAGCTCGCTGTACGGGTAGAACGGATGCTGGAAGAAGCTCGCCATCAGCACCCGCGGATCGTCGCGGAAGGCGTCGGCCGTGCCATTGCCATGGTGGACATCGAAGTCGACGATCGCCACCCGTTCCAGCCCATGCGCCTCGAGCGCGTGGCGCGCGGCGATGGCGACATTGTTGAACAGGCAAAAGCCCATCGGCTCGGTCGGGGTGGCGTGGTGGCCCGGCGGACGCACCGAGCAAAACGCGTTGTCGATGCTGCCGCCGATCACGGCGTCGGTGGCCGCCACTGCGGCGCCGGCCGCGCGCAGCGCCGCCTGGTAGCTGTAGTGATTCAGCGAGGTGTCGCCGTCGAGCGGGTAATACTCGCCCGGCGTGGCCGGCACGTGGTCGCGGATCAGCGCCAGCGCGCCCGCGGTGTGGTTGCGCAATATCTGCGCCGGTTCGGCCAGCGGCGCGCTGCGCTGCTCGATCAGGTCGGCCACGCGCGCCAGGATCAGCTGGTCGTCGATCGCCTGCAGGCGCGCCGGACATTCGGGATGCCAGCTGCCCATCTCGTGGCGCATGCAGTCGGGGTGGCTGTAAATCGCTGTACTCATGATGCTCGTGTCTCCGCTTTCATTACGCCCCCTGCGCCGCCGATCTCGCATAGAATCCCCTGACGGCTTGTTGCTTTGCAGCAGTAGGGGTGCTGATTGCGTTAATCTACCATGAGCGCAACACGCTTCGCAGGGCCAGCGCATCAATTCACGTAACAACAGACCAACCGGAAACTGATCCATGTTCAACAAACTGCACGCCGTCGCACACCAGGTCAACGGGGTCGTGGTCGGCAAGGAGCAGCAGGTGCGCCTGGCCCTGACCTGCATCCTGGCCGGCGGCCACCTGCTGCTGGACGACCTGCCCGGCGTCGGCAAGACCACGCTGGCGCACGCGCTGGCGATCTCGCTGGGACTGAAGTTCAACCGGGTCCAGTTCACCAGCGACCTGCTGCCGGCCGACGTCGCCGGCATCTCGATCTACGAGCGCGACAAGGGCGAGTTCGTGTTCCATCCGGGCCCGATCTTTACCCAGGTGCTGCTGGCCGACGAAATCAACCGCGCCACGCCCAAGACCCAGTCGGGCCTGCTGGAAGCGATGGAAGAGCGCCAGGTCTCGGCCGACGGCGTCACCCGTGCGCTGCCGCGCCCGTTCTTCGTGATCGCCACCCAGAATCCGGCCAACCAGGTCGGCGTGTTTCCCCTGCCCGAATCGCAGCTCGACCGTTTCCTGATGTGCCTGACGCTGGGCTATCCGGACGCCGCCGCCGAGCGCGCGCTGCTGATGGGCGAAGACCGGCGCAGCATGCTCAAGCACCTGCAGCCGGCGATGCAGGCGGCCGAACTGTCGGTGGCGCAGCGCGCGCTGCGCGAAATCCATGCGTCGAGCTCGCTGGTGACCTATGTCCAGGCGCTGGCCCAGGCCTCGCGCCAGAACGGCATGTTCGCCGAAGGCCTGTCGCCGCGCGCCGCGCTGGCGCTGCTGCAGGCCGGCCGCGCCTGGGCCGCGCTCGAAGGGCGCGACCATGTGCTGCCGGAAGATATCCAGGCGGTGCTGGTGCCGGTCTGCGCGCACCGCCTGCGCCCGCTGCGCGCCGCGCATGGCACCGCGCTCGCCAGCCGCGACCTGGTGCTGCAACTGCAAAAGTCGGTTGCGCTCTGATGGCGCACGGTTTTCGCGGCTGGGTACGGCGCAGCACGGGCGCCTGGCTGCCGCGCGCCGGCACCCATGACAGCGGCGAAATCGAGATCAAGAGCCGGCGCGTGTTCATCCTGCCGACCCGGGCCGGCCTGGGGTTCGCGGCGCTGCTGCTGGTGCTGCTGATCGGGTCGGTCAATTATTCGCTCGGCCTGGGCTTCGGACTGACCTTCCTGGCGCTCTCGTGCGCGCTGGTGGACATGGTCGCCACCTACCGCAACCTGGCCCACCTGCGCCTGCAGCAGGGCCGCGCTGCGCCCGTGTTCGCGGGCCAGGAAGCGCAGTTCGAACTGCTGCTGTCGAACCGCACGCGCCTGGCGCGCTACGCGGTGTGGGCCGATTTCAGCGACGTGCGCGAAGCGCGCCACGTGGCCGACGTCGCCCCCGGCGCCCAGACCACGCTGGCGCTGTCGGTGCCGACCACAGGGCGCGGCTGGCTGGCGCCGGCGCGCGTCAGACTCTCGACCCGTTTTCCGCTCGGGCTGTTCCTGGCCTGGACCTACTGGCGCCCGGCGGCGCGCGCGCTGGTCTATCCGCGTCCCGAAGACGGCGCGCCGGCGCTGCCGCTGGCCGGTGGCGCCGGCAACAATCCGCGCCGCGGCGGCAACGATGATTTCGCCGGCATCCGCAACTACCAGGCCGGCGACTCGCCGCGCCAGATGGCATGGCGCCAGATCGCCCGGCTCGATCCAGACATCGGCGGCCAGCTGGTGACCAAGCATTTCGAAGGCACCGGCGGCGACCATCTGCTGCTCGACTTCGACGCGCTGCCGGCCTGGATCGATCTCGAACTGCGCCTGGCGCGCATGACGCGCTGGGTGCTGGAAGCCGAGGCGCGCGCCCTGCCCTACGGCTTTCGTCTGGGCGCCGTGCAGTACGACGCCGCCAACGGCGCCGCGCACCAGGCGGCGTGCCTGCGCGCGCTGGCCCTGTACGGCATGCGGGAGGCGGCGTGAAGGCGGCCAGCACGCGCCTGGCGGCGCTGGCGCTGTCGCGCGACAAGGCCGATACCATGCTGCTGCTGGTAAGCGCGCTCTTGGTGCTGGCGCCGCATGCGGCGCACCTGCCGCTGTGGGTGTCGCTCCTGTGCGGCGCCACGCTGCTGTGGCGCGCCCTGATCACGCTGCGCGGACGGCGCATGCCGCCGGCCACGGTGCTGCTGCCGATCGCCGCCGGCGCCATGATCGGCGTCCAGTTCAGCTATGACACCCTGATCGGCAAGGACGCCGGGGTGGCGATGCTGGTGCTGCTGGTGGCGTTCAAGATGCTCGAGATGCATGCGCGGCGCGACCTGTATATCGTGATCTTCCTGTGCTTCTTCCTGGTACTGACCAACTTCTTCTACGCCCAGGGCATCGGCACCGCGGTGATGATGGTGGCCTCGATACTGCTGCTGTTGACCACGCAACTGTCGTTCGGCTTTACCGGCGCGCTGCCGCCATTGCGCGCGCGCCTTGGCATGGCGGCGCGCATGCTTGTTTTTGCGGCGCCGCTGGCGGTGCTGCTGTTCGTGGTATTCCCGCGCATCCAGGGGCCGCTGTGGGGAATGCCGGGCGGCTCGGGTTCGGGCAAGTCGGGCTTGTCGGACCAGATGGCGCCGGGCCAGATGTCGAACCTGGCGCTGTCCGACGAACCGGCGTTCCGGGCGCGCTTCTTTGGCCGCGCGCCCGAGAAAGCGCAGTTGTATTGGCGCGGCCCGGTGCTCGACGCTTTCGACGGCCTGACCTGGCGCCGCGGCCAGGGCCGCGTCTCGGGACGCAACCTGCACCTGGCGGTGGGCGAACCGGCGCACGATTACGAAGTCACGCTCGAACCGTCGCAGTCGCGCTGGGTGTTCACGCTCGAAATGGCGGGCGAACTGCCCGAGGTGCCGGGCCACCAGGTTCGGCTGTCATCGCAGTTCGAGCTGACCGCCGACGCGCCGCTCGATGCGCGCCTGCGCTACCGCGCCAGCTCGCACACCGACTACGCGCTGCAGCGCGGCGAGCAGCTCGAAGGCGTCGAACGCTGGCTGCTGCTGCCCTACGGTTTCAATCCGCGCGCGCTGGCCGAGGGACGTGAACTGCGCCGCCTGGCCGATCCGGCGGCGCGCGTCGAAGCGGTGCTGCAGCGCTTTCGCGAACAGCCCTTCTCGTACACGCTCGAGCCGCCGCTCCTGGGGCGCAACACGATCGACGAATTCCTGTACGGCGCGCGCGCCGGCTTCTGCGAACACTACTCGGGCGCCTTCGTGTTCCTGATGCGCGCCGCCGGGGTGCCGGCGCGCGTCGTCACCGGCTACCAGGGCGGCGACATCAACCCGATCGACGGCTTCATGACGGTGCGCCAGTCCGACGCCCACGCCTGGGCCGAAGTGTGGCTGGCGGGACGCGGCTGGCTGCGGGTCGACCCCACCGCGGCGGTGGCGCCCGAGCGCGTGCAGCGCGGCCTGGGGGCCTCGGTGCCGCGCCCGGCGCCATTCGGGATCGACGCCCTGCGCGGCATGAACCCGTTCGGCGGCGAAGGCAACGCCTGGCTGGCGCGCCTGCGCGACGCGGTCAACGCCGGCAACAATGGCTGGAATCAATGGGTGCTGAACTACACGCCGGAGCGCCAGCGCGGCGTCGTGCAAAGCTTGCAACAGAAGCTGCTGGGCTGGCCTTTTGTCGTCATGCTCAGCGTTGCTGGCGCCATGTTGCTGTTGCTGCGATTTTTGCGGCGGCGGCGCGAGACCGATCCGGTCGATGCTCTATACTTGGCGCTGTGCAAGCGCCTGGGCCAGGCCGGCATGGCGCGCTCCCTCGATGAAAGCCCGAGTGCGTATGCCGCGCGCCTTTCTGCCGGGGCTGATGGTGCCGCGCTCAAACTCGCGCCACAGGCACGCGCGGCTGCGCTAGACTTCCTGCGCCGCTACAGCGCCTGGCGCTATGCGCCACCACGCCACGATGCCGGGCAACACCGTCACCTCACCGCTACGCTGAAAAGTCTATTGTCTCAAGTCCGATGAAATTAGTTTCCCTGTTTGCCGCACTGGCGCTGGCCGCCGCCCATGGCGATGCGTTCGCTTCCACCAACGACACCAAGCCGCGCTCGTCCAAAGCCAAGGCCGTTGCCAAGGCCAAGGCCAAGCCTGCCAAGGCCAGGCCCGCATCGAAGAATGCCGTGAAAGTGGCGGCGGCCGGTGCCGCGGCGGCCGGCGCCGCTGCCGCCAGCGACGTCGACAGCGAGCACATCAATTTCATGGAGTGGATGCCGGTGCGTGAATTCGTCGACGAGATGGTGCGCGAGCACGGCTTCGACCGCGCCGCCCTCGGCACCTTGTTCAGCCAGGTGCGCTTCATCGATACGGCGGTGCAGCTGGTGAAACCGGCGCCTCCGGGCAAGCCCAAGAACTGGCAGGCCTACAAGGCCCGCTTCATCGAGCCGATCCGCATCAATGCCGGCGTGCGCTTCTGGAACGAGAACGCCGAGACGCTGGCGCGCGCCGAAGCAGCGTATGGCGTGCCGGCCGAAATCATCGTCGGCATCATCGGCATCGAGACCATCTATGGACGCGATACCGGGCGCTTCCGGGTGGTCGATGCGCTCACCACGCTCGCGTTTGCCTATCCCGAAACGCCGAACCAGGCGGCGCGCATGGCGTTCTTCCGCGCCGAGCTGGCCAATACGCTGGTGTTTACGCGTGAACACAACGAAGACCCGTTCTCGCTGCTCGGCTCGTTTGCCGGCGCCGTCGGCATGCCGCAATTCATGCCCGGCAACATTCTGAAATTTGGCGTCGACTTCGACAACAATGGCCACGTCGATTTGCGCGGCTCGAGCCAGGATGCGATCGGCAGCGTGGCCAACTTCCTGGTGCAGCATGGCTGGAACGCCGAGCATCGTGGCGCGCCCGCGTTCGCCGCCGACGTCTCGCCCAACCGGGCCTGGGAAGAGCTGCTCGGACGCGGCCTGAGCGCAACCCTGCAAACGGAGCAACTGCGCCAGGCCGGCGTGGTGACCGCAAGCGGCTTGCCGGCGGACCGCTTATACGGCTTGGTCGACCTGCAGAACGGCGCCGAGCCGACCGAATACTGGGTGGCGGACGATAACTTCTTTGCTATCACCAAATACAATCGCAGTTATTTCTATGCCATGTCGGTGATCGAACTCGGGCGCGCCGTGCGCCTGGCGCGCGGCGGCTGACCTTGCCAGACAGGAAAGTGTGTAATCGTTTGTAACACGTTTCCTGATCGCTTCTCTCCTTACTCCGCATCACTGAACTGCATACCCCCAGGGGTATGCAGCTTTGGCTCGCCGATTCTTGGCTGAAACGCCACATTTCTATCCATACCCCCCAGTTTCTTACAATTAAGTCAGCAATATCCGTACTGTGTGGCATCATTTCGATGTTACCCGTACACTAAGCCTTAACCAAAAAACAATTATTTTCCCAGTGGGTTTGTGAGAGAATTGCATTGCGGCTATTGTTGCATCAAGACAACGACAACCGTTATCGCAGATAGATTCCGCCTTGCTCCTGAGTATCGGAATAAAAATAGTTGTACAATTGAATAGAAAATTACGAAATTAAAGATCCGGGTTTGAAACGCCGCCCGCGATTCGCCCAACCCCCAGATAGGAATTTGAACCATGACAAACCAAGTCGGCATTGATATGAACAGCGATTCGGACGGCGACGAACTGCTGCAATACAACCCGAACCGTCTGCTCGACACCCTGATCGAGAACCTGCGCCTGAAAAACGACGCCGCCCTGTCGCGCGCGCTGGAAGTGGCGCCGCCTGTGATTTCGAAGATTCGCCACCACCGCCTGCCGGTCGGCGCCTCGCTCCTGATCCGCATGCACGAAGTGAGCGACCTGTCGATTCGCGACCTGCGTTACCTGATGGGCGACCGCCGCGCCAAGTTCCGCATCAGCGACAAGCAGTTCAAACCGAAAGAAGGCGTTTCGGCCGCCAAGGACTGATCGCCGCGGCGCTCGTCGAGCGTGCGTGTCGGTTGCCTTTGCTGTTGTGAGCGAAGAGAGTATCACCCGGCGCCTTGCGCGCCGATCCGTAGTGCGTACGCCCGAGCGGGTGTACGAGCCGCCGCATTGGCGGCCGTCGCAACAAAGCCGCCCAAGGTTCAGGCGGCTTTTTTTTTTGCGTCCTGGCCTGGAAGCGGCCGGGACAGGTTCTTAGGCCGGGAACACCCCAGTCGAGAGGTAGCGGTCGCCGCGGTCGCAGACGATGAACACGATCGTCGCGTTCTCCACGCTCTGGGCAATGCGCAGCGCCACTTCGCAGGCGCCGGCGGCCGAGATGCCGCCAAAGATGCCTTCTTCGATCGCCAGCCGGCGCGCCATCTGTTCGGCCGCGGCCTGGCTCACGCTCTCGACCTGGTCGACGCGCGCCTTGTCGAAAATCTTCGGCAGGTAGGCTTCGGGCCACTTGCGGATGCCCGGGATCGACGAGCCTTCCTCAGGCTGGGCGCCGATGATGCGCACCGCTTCGTTGTGCTCCTTCAGGTAGCGCGAGACGCCCATGATGGTGCCGGTGGTGCCCATGGCGCTGACGAAGTGGGTAACCCGGCCTTCGGTGTCGCGCCAGATTTCAGGACCGGTGCTCTCGTAGTGGGCGCGCGGATTGTCGAAGTTGGCGAACTGGTCGAGGATGATGCCCTGTCCGTCCTTCTGCATCTGTTCGGCCATGTCGCGCGCGTATTCCATGCCGCCCGATTTCGGGGTCAGGATGATCTGGGCGCCGTAGGCGGCCATGCTCTGGCGCCGTTCGATCGAGAGATTATCGGGCATCAGGAGAATCATCTTGTAGCCGCGGATCGCCGCCGCCATCGCCAGCGCGATGCCGGTATTGCCACTGGTGGCTTCGATCAGCGTGTCGCCGCGCTTGATCTGGCCGCGCTCCTCGGCGCCGCGCAGCATCGCCATGGCGGCGCGGTCCTTCACCGAACCGGCCGGGTTATTGCCTTCGAGCTTGGCCAGGATGATGTTGTTGCGGGCCGCGATGTCGGCGCCCGGCAGGCGCTGCAGCTGCACGAGCGGCGTGTTGCCGATCGTGGCTTCGATGGTCATGTATGCCATTGCTATCTCAACTCTTTGCGAAACCAAAGCGTCATTTTAATCCGAGAAACAAGATGGCGTGGGACCCGCGCTCAGCGCCTGCCGCGAGCACCGTTCAGCGCAGCGGCAGCGGATAGGTGGCCACGCTCACGTTGCCATCCTTGTCGACCGCCTGCACGCCGAAGAACACATTGTCCTTCGACAGATCGAGCGTTGCCTCGGTGACGTTGCCGACCCACTTCGAACCCTGCCAGGTGGCGGCCGTGGTGTCGCGCCAGACGATGCGGTAGCCGGCCAGGTCGGGCTCGGCATTGGCTTTCCAGACCAGGGTCGAATCGTTGGTCAGGCCGGCGGTGCGCAGCTTGACCTCTTGCGGCGCGGCCGGCGCCAGCGCCAGCGAAGCCATTGCCGCCGCATTCACCCGCGCCACCTTGGCCACGTAGTCGACGTCGACAAACTCGATCAGGTCGCCGTACACCTTGCCGCCCTCGGTGCGCAGGTCCTGGTGCTGGTGCGCGAAGTCTTCGGCCGGCTCGGTGAAGCGCAGCGCCGCGTAGCCCTGTTCCAGGAACGGCATATGGTCGCCACCGCGCAGGTAGCGGTCGTGGCGCTGGATCACCGATACGGTGAAGTCCTTCACGTAGCGCTCGCCCTGCTCCTTGGTGTGGCGCGCCAGCTGGCGCGACAGCGAATCGTTCTCGCCGCCGGTGGCCACCAACTGGCGCACGGTCTCGCTCATTTCCTTGGTGGCCGGGATGCTCTGGGCGAACAGGCGCACCTGCTTGTTGTCGATTTTGCCGTCGTCGGCGCGCGAGCTGCCGATGATGTCGTTGGTGAACATGCCGGCCACGTTCCAGTTCTTGGCGCGGGCGCCTTCGGCCCAGTGGCGCGCCCCGATCAGGCCCTGCTCTTCGGCGGCGACGGCGATGAACACCAGCGTGGCGTCGAACTTGTATTTGGCCATCACGCAGGCCAGTTCCATGATCGCGGCCGTGCCCGAGGCATCGTCGTTGGCGCCGGGCGCCTCGGAGGTGGCGTCCATCACGTCGGTGGCGCGCGAATCATAGTGGCCGCTGACGACGTACATGCGCGCCGTCGATGCGGCCTGCGTGCCCGGCAGCGTGGCCACCACGTTGACGATTTCGGTCGGCTTCGAGATGCGCGCCGAGACCGGCGCCACGTGGCTGTCGTAGCTCACCTGCAATGGGGTGCCGGCGCCGCAGCGTTCCAGCTCGGCCTTGATCCAGCGCCGCGCGGCGCCGATGCCGCGCGTCTCGGAGACGGTGTCGGACATCGTGTGGCGGGTGCCGAAGCTGACCAGTTTCCTGATGTGGCTATCGATGCGCTTGGACGAGACTTCGGTCAGGATCTTCTTGATCTGCGCCTGTTCGCGCGCGATGTCGGGCTGCTTCGGGGTGGCGGCAGCGTTGGCTGCAGGGGTTGCGGCCGAGGCAGTGGCGGAAACCAGGAGCGATGCGGCCAGGGCGATGGAGGAGATGCGGGCGTGAGGCATGGCGACCTTTTTGATTAAAGATGAGCAAGTTTCGTGCACATCTTCTCACGCGCCCGCGGGACTGTCAGTCAATACATACGAGCGCGCCTGCGCTTACATGGCCGCCTTGGCCTCGGCCGGCCTGGCTGCGCTCTTCTCGCCTTTGGCGGCCGGCCTGGCGGCGCCGTCCTTGCCCTTGCCGTTGACCAGCAAGCCGGCTTCGGACAGCTTGCCGGCCTTTTTCTCGCCCATGCCCTTGACCCGCCCCTGCAGATCGGCCCAGTCCTTGAACTCGCCTTTGGCGCGCTCGTCCAGGATGGCTTTCGACATGCTCGGGCCCACGCCCTTGATGCCGTCGAGTGCGGCGGCGTCGGCCTTGTTGACGTCGACCTGGGCAAAGGCAAAACCGGCCGAGGCGACCAGGGCGGCAACGGCAAGCATCAGTTTCTTGATCATCAAAAATTCTCCGTAAGTTGAATGCGCTGAACGGCGGCGCCGTCCATCGTTCGCCTAACGGATCAGCGCGGCCATCGTTGACGGCCGGCGCTTGAGGCTGGTCAAACGCGGTTTAACCGGCGAACAGCTCCTCGCGCGTCACCGTCGCCGTACCCAGCTTGCCGACCACGATGCCGCCGGCGCGGTTGGCCGTCACCAGCGCCTGGTCCAGCCCGGCGCCGGTGCCGAGCATGGTGGCCAGCGTGGCGATCACGGTGTCGCCCGCGCCCGAGACATCGAACACTTCGCGCGCATCGGCGTGCACGTGCAGCACCTCGTTCGCGCTGAACAGGCTCATGCCCTCTTCCGAACGGGTCAGGAGCAGCGCGTCCAGGCCGAGTTGCTGGCGCAGTTGCTGGGCCTTCTCGGTGAGTTGTTCTTCGCTCTTCCAGCCACCGATCACGCGCTGCAGTTCGGCGCGGTTCGGGGTCAGGATGCTGGCGCCCTGGTAGGGCGTGAAATCGTCGCCTTTCGGGTCGACCAGCACGATCTTGCCGGCAGCGCGCGCCAGCGCGATCATCTGCGCCACGTTCACCAGCGCGCCCTTGTTATAGTCAGAGAAAATGATCACGTCGTAATCGGGCAGCAGCGCCTTGAACTGGCTGAGCTTGTCGCGCAGCACGTTCTCGGTCGGCGCGTCTTCGAAGTCGATGCGCACCATCTGCTGCTGGCGTCCGATCACGCGCAGCTTGATAATGGTCGAGATCGCTTCATCGCGCTGCAGGTAGCTGTGGATGCCGCCCTCGTGCAGCAGGCGCTCCATCTCGTCGCCCGCCTCGTCGGCGCCGGCCACGCCCAGCAAGCCCGTATGGGCGCCGAGCGCGGCGGCATTACGCGCCACGTTGGCGGCGCCGCCCAGGCGCTCTTCGCGGCGCTCGATGCGCACCACCGGCACCGGTGCTTCGGGCGAGATGCGCGAGACCTCGCCGAACCAGTAACGGTCGAGCATGACGTCGCCCACCACCAGCAGGCGCACGGTGGACAATTGCGGGGCCGCCGGCTGGCGGAAACTGTCGGCCGCCAGCAGGCGGCTCGGGATCGGGAGATTCATGGCAGTGGCTTCGATGAGCGAGCGGCGCCGCGATTGAAGAATGGCGCCGCTGCGGGTCAGTTCATGACGTTGAGTTCTTCGCTACGGCGCGGCGGATAGGTTTCCCAGCGGTTGCAGCCCGGGCAATGCCAATAGTACTGGCGCGCCTTGAAGCCGCAGTGGCTGCACTGGTAACGCGCCAGCTTCTGGGTATAGCGCTGCACCAGATTCTTGACCATCGACAGCTCTTCCCAGACGTGGGCCGGCGCATCCATCAGGCGTGCCTCGAGCAGTTTATCCAGGCCCAGCAGGGTCGGATTGCGGCGCAGCTCTTCCACCACCACGCCCTTGGCCGCTTCCACGCCGTCGAGTTCGATCATGGCCTTGAACACCACTTCGATCAGGTCGATCGACGAGGCTTCGGCCAGGTAGCCGCGCAGCAGGTTGACGCCCTCTTGCGGACGGCCGACCTTGCGGTAGCCGTCCATCAGGCGCTGCGCCACCAGCGCCACGTGCGGCACGCTCTGCTGCTCGACGCGGCGCCAGGTGACCAGCGCCGCTTCGATGTCGCCCTGGGCCAGCAGCGCGTCGCCGCGCAGGATGGTGGCGCGCACGCTGTGGCGATCGGCCACCAGCGCTTTGTCGAGCAGCAGCATGGCGTCGCTCGGCGCCGTGTGCACCAGCGCGTCCTGCGCCAGTTCGCAATAAAACTGGGCAATTTCTTTTTGACGCGAACCGGCGCCCGAATCCTGCAGGCCTTCGGCCGCCTCGATCGCGCGCGCCCATTCCTTTTCGCGCTGGTAGATTTCGAGCAGCGAGCGGCTGGCCTTGACCGCATACGGCGTATCGGCCAGCCGGTTGAAGGTTTCCTCGGCCCGGTCCAGCAGGCCGGCCTTCAGGTAGTCGATGCCAAGCTCGTACTGCGCATGGGCTTTCTCTTCGGCCGGCAGGTCGGGCCGCGCCAGCAGGTTCTGGTGCACGCGGATGGCGCGCTCGGTCTCGCCGCGGCGGCGGAACAGGTTGCCCAGCGCGAAGTGCATGTCGGCTGAATCCGGGTCGAGCTGGACGATCTCGATGAACGAGTCGATCGCCTTGTCGGGCTGGTCGTTGAGCAGGTGGTTCAGGCCCTTGAAGTAGCCGCGCGGCAGGGTGCGCGATTCGGACACCACTTCATTGATGTCGACCCGCGCGGCGAGCCAGCCAAGCCCGAAAAAGAAGGGAATGCCAAGCAGCATCCAGAGTTCGAAGTCCATAAATCCTTGGTTCTTGTTGTTAGAGGCGCGGCAAGGCCGGATTGACGCTGTCCGGCTGCGGCGGCGCCGGTGCGGCAACGCCGGTGCCGGCGGCGCTTTGCAGGGCCTGGATGGTATTGCGGTGCTGCGAACGTTCGCGGCGCTGGCGGAACACGGTCGGCGTCAGGGCCAGGATGCCAAGCGCGGCGCCGGCGATGAAGAACGCCAGCAGCATCAGCACCAGCGGGCCGCGCAATTCATAGTCTAAGAAAAAATTGAGGTCGACTTCCTGGGTGTTCTTCAGGGCGAAGCCGAAGAACAGGATAAACAGGACACATCCGACGATGGTGGAGACGAATTTCATCAGCAGGTTCCGCTGGGTGATGGCGTGAGGGCGAAGTGTCGCATATTCGTCATGATATTTCAAAGTGGCACGGGTTGCATGGGATGCCAGCGCGGCACGCAGTCACGCCGCAAAAAAAAAACGGCACCCTTGCGGATGCCGTTTCTCGAAACTGCAGACGACCTTAGTCGTTGATGATCGGTTGCCCCACCATCGCGTCCACCCGCTCGCGCAACTGCTTGCCCGGCTTGAAGTGCGGCACCCGTTTTTCGGGCACCATCACCTTGTCGCCGGACTTCGGATTGCGTCCGATGCGCGGGGGCCGGCTGTTCAGCGCGAAGCTGCCAAAACCACGGATCTCGATGCGCTGTCCGGTCGACAGGGCGTTGGTCATCGCATCGAGGATGGTCTTGACCGCGAACTCCGCATCCTTGGCCACGAGCTGCGAATAACGCTCGGCCAGACGGTTGATCAGCTCGGACTTGGTCATCGGTTCAGCTCCAGATCAGTTGCCTGATTAGTTCTTGCTTAGTTCTTATTATCGAACTTGGCTTTCAGCAGTGCGCCCAGGCTGGTGGTGCCCGATGCTGCGCTGTTGTCGTTGGCCGACAGCTTGGTCATTGCTTCCTGGGTGTCGACATTGTCTTTCGCCTTGATCGACAGCTGGATGCTGCGAGCCTTGCGATCGATGTTGATGACCAGGGCTTCGACCTTGTCGCCCACTTTCAGGTGGGTGCCGGCATCTTCCACGCGGTCACGCGAGATTTCCGAAGCGCGCAGGTAGCCTTCGACTTCTTCGCTCAGCGCGATCACGGCGCCTTTAGGCTCGACCGATTTCACGGTGCCGTTGACCAGGGTGCCCTTGTCGTTGAGCGAAGCGAAGTTGTTGAACGGGTCGCCTTCGAGTTGCTTCACGCCCAGCGAAACACGCTCGCGCTCGACGTCGATGGCCAGGACCACGGCTTCCAGCTCGTCGCCCTTCTTGAAGCGACGCACGGCTTCTTCGCCGGCTTCGGTCCAGGACAGGTCGGACAGGTGCACCAGACCATCGATGTTGCCTGGCAGGCCG
>Ga0308160_10004209_pt1 | contig 15549 bp, 16 predicted proteins | sample PhyFR1_FD_201036 | JGI IMG/M metagenome (GOLD analysis project Ga0308160, IMG submission 201036) | Phyllosphere microbial communities from UC Gill Tract Community Farm, Albany, California, United States - DLSLF.R1 | ecosystem: Host-associated > Plants > Phyllosphere > Unclassified | place: USA...
TCCGCTCTCTCGGGAGATGGCAGAGTCACTAGCAGTGCTCTTGCTGAATGCAGAGGGCGATAAAGTACGTCTCTTGTCCCTCAATCTCGCACTTACTCTCCATTTGCTGATCTCCTCTCTTCTCCTGCAGTTCAATACTTCATTCTTGAGTGAGGGAGTCAAGGGTGGACAGACAGCTGCTGAGCTGGTACATACACTCGTGAAAGAAAAGGTGGTCATGGACAATAACAGGGACGGAGAAACTAAATTGGTCGTTTACCTCGTTTCGTGAGTCAGTTTTCACCATCTCATCACGCATTGTCGGGGGCTGATGGATTGTCGAAATCGACCCGCAGTGATGCGCACAAAGTAGCGATGAGCTCGAATCAGAACAAGGCATTCTTGAAAGGTTTCGCATCAACTTCGAACGCTTGTTTCGTCGTTGAACCGATCAAAGTCGAAGGAACCGCTTCCGCTTCTGCTCGTATACTAGGTACGTTCAGCTCATAGACACGCTCTCGTATCATGCTGACCGTCAATGTGCCTCTCGACTGTACAGAGCTCTTGAAGACGTATCTCCCGCTCAAATCAGTTTCGACGATCCTCTTAGGTTCACTCCACGTGACGGATCTCTACAGCTACCTTAGAACGCTTCCTTCCCAGTATCAATCGAAGATCACTCTCGTATCGACGATTACGGTCGCTCCACCTTATCGAGTCCTCGTCGATTCGGGCACCGTCGAAGCTTGGAGAGGCCTCGAAAGACTCTTTGGAGGAATGTCGGAACTCCCCAATTTATCAGCACTATCGCTCGAGAACGATCTCGAACCACCTACGAGGATCGATGAAGTTCCCGACGACATTGAGGAGGAAGCGCCAGAGAGCCCTTCTGAGGAAATGATCGCAAGGTTGATTTGGGAATCGTCCGGATCAGAGGTGCGTTCATCTTGGCTACTCAGCTTACTCAGCGGGAAGCATGTTAGCTGAGTAAAGTATGACGGTACAGCATTCTGGAGAAGACGAATCTTCGGAAGAATGGGAAGTTGCTTCTCCTCGTTCGACTCGAAAGCCACAAAACGGCATCGTCGACACCTCGTCTCCGAGTCACGAAGGAGGACGTTCGTACTCGAGCGCTGCACAGGCTTCACCGAGGATCGATCAAGTCGTCGGAACTTCCCGAGTTGCTCAACAAGCGAACCCAGTGGTAGGTTCGCAGCCTCGTTCTCCCGTAAGCACTCCTTCGAGCCTCACACGAGCGATAGATGATGTTCAGATTGACCCGTTCCCGATGACAGCGCCGAGAGAGAGGTGGTAGGCAGAAAGCTTTCAGCAAGACGAGCGGAGCTTCGAGGCGTCGTGCTCAACGAGAAAGGGTGGGTGATTTTCCTCCCATTCAGCTATCCGTATTGTTGAAGGCTGCGATAAATTTGGTTCTCCACAGGCCGCCGCTGCTTTTCAACGAGAGCAGAACCAAGCTCGTTTACGAGAGCTCGAATTGACCGGAGACGTTTCACCTCTTCCCGCCTGGCGACCACCTCGAGTCACCTTCGACGAGCCTCACCCCTGCATCAATTACTACCTCTCGAAGGATCGATGCACCGACCGAAACTGCCCTTACTCTCACGATTACCCTTTCACGGAGGAAGAGAAGCTTCTCTATCGACCGTTCATCAAAAGTATGATTTGCGTCAAGTATCTTCAGGGTAAATGCAAGAAGGGAGAGAGCTGCCTCAAGGGTCATCGTTGCCCTTATACTGTTCGAGGTTGCCCTTTTCAAGAGAAATGCTACTATAGAACCCAAGGACTCCCTCACTCCTCTCCTTCGTAGCTTGAATTCGACGCGGATGAAATCAACATCAGTTCTTTCGTTTCTATGCCGGAGAATCGACCCTGAGAATGCGAATTCGAGAATTCGATTTCGTGCGAAGACTGCTTTTTCGTCCTTGACCATCTATCAGGGTGTTCTGCACTAGCTCTACCTCATGAGATCGTCTCGAAAATGATCTGAGTAGACAAGATAGCCTCGTCGGCAAGGTCGCTCTCGAGACTGGGAGCATTTCGAAGTCGGAGCGGGTTTCCCTTCTTCCCACTCTCGTTTCGACGCTCTCCGCTCAAACTCTCGCTCAGTAGCGCAACAGACTCCGCACTTCCGATCTCGGTATCCCTGCAAACGCATCCCTTCCTTAACTCAACCTCACCTCAACCCGAAACTTCTCATCACAAATCCGACCTCACCTTCGACTCAAGAACTTCCTTGACCTCTCCGTTAGCTGTAGGAAGCAAGTGAATAGTGCAGTAAGAGCTGTACAGGGGGAAACGATACCTTGGGTGAGTTCTCATCTTCTTCTCATCCGATCAAGATCAGCGGGGCTGACTCGCTCAGAGAACAGCTAGGTAGCAATCCATCGCTGATCTAATCACTACAAGCTATCACCCGATACCTCGACCCCTCTCAATTCCCTCTCGCCTTCCCTCCAATTTCTCCCCTCTCCTTCCTTGCTCCTTCCTCGATCAATTCACTTCACCCATGACTCGCAACCGTCCTCGTCACCCAGCTTCGGCACGGCCACAAGCTCAGAAGAAGCCAGTACCCGCTCTCCCCGCCGCTATCTGGAGGAAGATCATCGCGGAAATGCCCTCAGTCGCCGACAAAGCCGTTCTCTGTTCCCTCTCCCTCGTCTCCTCTACCCTCCGTCAAGTCGCACAAGCCCAGCTGTTCGCAGCGATTACGATGAGTGACCGAAGAGACGAACAATGGATGGCGCTCTTTACGTTACTTGCGGGAAATCACATGGCGAAACCGAGGGCGAAGGAGAAGAATCCCCCGAGAGACGAGGTTGATGGACCAGACTTTCATGGAAAAGGGTCATGGAGTGGATGGGATATCATGGATGACATGACTTATCGAATGATGAAGACGATTGAGAAGAAGAGGGAGTTAGGGAAATTGGTCAAGAAGATTTACTTTACTGGGATTGCGGATGGGAACGCTTCCTATGCAGCTATGCGTAAGATACTTGAGCTCTGCCCGGAAGTCGAGGCGATACACGTACTAGCGATGGTTCAGCCGAGGGACGACCACCAACGACAAGCGAAGGAGGGATCTTTCATGCCTCGAGTTACGCTTGCCGTCGTCGAGGTCAACCCGAAGAGCCTTCGTGAGCTAGCACTCATCAGCTATGGGCCGGCGGAAACCCTCAAGGCCGCAATGGATCTCGTCCATCTTCCTTCCCTCGAAAGCCTCGCTTTCGACCCGAAATCCTTCGCACCTCAGCTCGTCAAATTCCCTCCTCTCAAATGTCAACTCACTTCCTTCTATACCCAATCACCCTACGCTCATTGGCTCCTCCCATTCTGCACGACTAACTCCGCCGAGACGTTGAAAACTCTTCGAATCGACCTCCGAGAAGATCCCGTCGACTTGGCGCCCTACAAGAACCTGACCAAACTCGAAGTGGGATTCAAGTACCGTGAGATCCTCAAAATCGCGATGCGGTCACTTCCTCGGGATCCAGAGTCGAAGCTCCGCAGTCTCACCCTCGCGAAGGCACGAATGGGCAAAGAAGAGGCTATCGAGGAGGATTTCCATCGAGTAGCGTGGGACACTATCTTCTTTGGGATTCCTGAATCGATCGAGGAGCTCATCATCGAGTACCCTCTTTCGAGAGATGGATTCGGAACCTACTTTGGACTCAAGACCGGGTTATCAGGAGGGGTCTGGACGAAGCTCAAGTCTGTTGATTTGAGGCTCTGGGAACGGGAGGGCGAAGGAGGCGGGAGTGAGGAGGACTACAATGTTGGAAGTAGCGAGAGTGGACTCGATCCCGAGGAGGAGGAGGAGGAGGAGGGATCCGACGATGACGACGATTCAGATCAAGAGGACGGTTCAGGGAGTGAAGATTTCGATGACGAAGAGTCGGAGGATGCGCTGTCGGAGGAAGGGGAAGAAGCATTGGAAGCGGAATTGAGAATCGCAGAACAATTACTCGAGGATGTAGCTCTATCAGAAACAGCGAGTTCGGAGGCGGATGGAGAATCCCGACGTGACGGAGACTCGATTAACGACGACGGAGATCAAGAGCTTACCGACGATGAGGATGAGGCTGGAAGTGAGCCAGAATCAGTCATTAGTTGGGAGGAGGAGAAGAAGACAGCGCAGAAACTATATCGGCTGTACCCGAAATTCATGAGAATGGAGAAGATGAAGCGGACGTTGGATCTTGTATGTAAGGAGAAGGGTATTCAATTGCATTGGGATAGGTACAATTAGGTCGCGAGGAGTCAAGGGTATTGAACGATAATTTATCGCAATAAGACAAATTTCCCGCTGGCAGATGCCTCTGATCGTCGTTGACGGTCTTTCACTCGAGTTTGAATTGAAGGGCAATTGCGTCATTTGTACAAATCGCGAGATAGCTTGGACATCTTGTATGGAGGTGAAGCCATTGAATAGAGTGAGAAGCAGGAAAGAGAGAGAGGGAGTGAATCGACTCGCCTGACTTGACACTCTCAAGGGAGCTCGCTCTGAGTCGAATGCAGCAGTAGTGTCGAGAAGTAAGGTAGAAGTGCGGGCGGCGTGAATAGGTCGAAAAATAGAGAGAAAGCGAAAACGAAACGCTTCGAAATCTTCGCAACTCTGCCAAACGCTCAAATAGCCTCGGAATCTGCGGGAGGCGAGCCGCGTGGCACCCATCCGTAGATCTGGCTGAAAGCTCATTGACCAACGCCGCAGATAACGAAAGTATCGACTACAACCCGGTCTCCCAAGTTGACAAACTTTCGAAACGATACCGCTTGCTCTGAAGCACGATCGGGCGAGGAGGTGCAAGCCTCGACAGGAATCAGATCAGGCGTGAGGAATGACGGCGAGCTAAGCTCGGGTCGGAGGGGATCCGTCGAGAGCATCAGCATGTCCTTGTCAGAAGCTTCGAATGAATTATCGCAAGAGACAAATTGTCTTGCTGTCTTCCGAGGCAGGGGAACCTGACATGGATGTCAAGTCGACGCTTTGCTTCGCACGCCCAAGGTGTGGACCCTGTCAAGGGAAAGATCGATTGAGGTTAGGGAGGAGAATGAATCGCAAGGTCGAAAACAGCACTCGGTCGCCTCTTCATCGCAAACGAGTCCATTTGTGAGAAACGGCAGTGAGGGGTATATCATTTGCAGCAGTTATGTAGAGAGGGAGAGACAGGAAAGGGAGAACTAGCAATGCAATCAGTCAAAGTAGGAAGAGAGAGGGAGGGAGAGTAACCTTTTTATCAAAGAATAGTGGTATGTACAGAAGAGCATCCTCAATCTATGCGAAAGCGAATCCAGTAGCACCTTCAGTGATGGCGATGAGTAGCTTCTTGCGGAAGTCTTCGTAAGAAGTGAACCCAGAAGGAATATCGAGTTGATTGAAACAAGTGTGTGCGGTCGGTAATCCTGCGTCTGGCTTGGATTTGTGGATATTAAACTTCGTGACTCCCCTTTGAGATGGCGAACATAAAAGAGAGAGAGCGAAAGAGAATGACAGAAGAGGAGGGAGAGAGTCAGCATTCGTTTTTCGAAAAAGTGCGGAGGAAGTGAAATTTGCGACTTACGACATTCCTTGGAGAGAACCGAAACCTTCTAGAGGTACTCGAGATGAACCAGAGACGAATTGAAGGAGCTAAGAGGAGTGATAGAGTGTCAGTAGCTGCGACAGTTAGTACTCAGGAGATTGAGCTAGAGACTCGCCTTGGCTCGCTCTTCATGCGAGAACGATCTCACAGCTCTCCAAAAGTACCCTACTATAGGATCTGTTGCAGTATATCCCACCAAGTCTGGAAAAGAGGGAAACGAATGAGAAGAGTCAGTTTCTGTTCAAATCTTCGAATGAGGAAAAGGTCAAAGTATAGCTTACCGGTATTCGCTCTCCACTCATCGGCATCAATTTCGGGTAGACCAGAGATCAATAATTCCAGTTCCCGTTCCGTGAAGATCTGCATCAATTCTTTCGGAACAATCTCGTAAAGTCCCTTGAGTAGAGCCTGCGTTCTCACTTTCCATCAGTATTCACTCCTCATGATGTGAAGAGAGTGTTTGATCGACATACATCCATTTGTTCCCTGATTTCAATCGACAACTTTTGGTCTGCGATCAATCGAACGTACTCTCCCTTGTTCTCATTCGTAACGACAATGTTGCGACCATTCGGGATCAAATCGATCGTTTCGACCACTCCACGCTCGTCTCGTTTAACAGAAACGTGCTTCTCTGTGTCGGAGGAGTACAAGTGAGCAATAAACCGGAGTGAGGCCTCGTCGAGAGCGGATCAAGAGTCGAGTATTCGCTTCGAGGGAGGTTCTGAGGCAGAAGCAGCAGCAATACAAACGTGCAGCCTTCTAGCCCCGATCTTAGCTTCGTCTCCAAGCCTGCCGATCTCTTGTTCTTCGCCTACGATGTTGTTAGAGGGAGGTGAAAGCGAAAGAAGGGAATCGAAGAAATCGAGTGTCATAGGATGAAACGACGACGACGGAACAAGCGAGAGTAGTTGGAAGCGCATCGTCGGACAGGGAGGACTAGTTAGCCTCATGTTGCCGAGCAATCCGAGCAAGTCGAGTAAAGAGTTCGTTGCAGAGAGAACGCAACGATCTTCCTCTCTTCTCTTTCCTCCCATTCAACGACTCCGGCCTGGTCTCAATCGAAGCTTGACCAGCTGCCCACCTATTTACACAACACTCACTTACAGCTAGACGAACCAGTACTAGCTCCCTTACCTTTCCCTCTCGTCTCCACCCTCTGTCCCTCCCCTTCATCAGGCTTACTCAACAGCTAAACAACACCTCTCTACCACTTCAAGACCTCTCTCATCAGCCGAGATGCGGCTCAAACGCGCACCCAAGCGAGGTGGATCAGCGAATGCGGGAATCGCAAACATGATTGACCGAATTCAACGAGTCGCTCAAGATGAACTCCCGAGTTTGCTCGATCCAGTCGTCAAAGCAGGTTGGACTTGGCCTCGTACAGATCTACAACATTGGATTTACCCTCTCAATCGATTCGACGAGATCCTCGAGCAGATTATTCGAGATTATGATCTCTCCGACATGCAACATTGTCAGACCAACAACTTCACTCCTCGAACGAAAGAACTCCTCTTGAGTGTCCTGGGATTTCAAAAACTATTGTTGGAGAACTCTACGAACCGTAAAATCTTCAATGGATTCGATGTAAGCCGCCACAAACTTCATTCGTTCCTCTTTCCCTCTCGAGAGCTGACCTTGTTTCGTGCAACAGCGTATCAATGATCTCCTCAACTCTATCGACGTAGAAGTTCTCCTCGCAACCCTTCGACTCGCCCTACGTCCCGCTCAGCAATACTCTGCGATCAATTCTTCCCTCTCTTCGATTCCTTTCTCCGACAAACGACTACTCAGTCTAGCTCAACCTTGGGGAACTCGTGAGTATGGAATCGATACTGTGGATCTAGCGCAGGACAAGGAGTTGGAGGTACCGTTGGAATTACAGGAACCGGAATGGCAGTTTTATCGAAAGGGCGTAGCTGGAGAGGGAAACGCTGGTGAAGGGGACAAGGACAAGAAGGAGAAAGGAAAGGAAGTAGAGATGGAAGTCGAACAACAACAAGTCACTGAACAACCGACAGCATCGACTTCAGCTGCCCTCTCGACTCCCGCTCCTCCTCGACGAACCGCTTCTTTCGCTCCTCAGCTTCAAACTCCTGCCACTCCCGCTACTCCTGCCGTTCCACCTCCTGCCGTCGCTTCATCTTCGAAGCATGCAGAGGGACTCACCAACATTCACCTCCCGAATCTCAAGACTTCCGTGCAGAGTACCGTCGACATTCTTCTCGATTTGATCGAAACCCACCAAGTTCCCGAATCAGATCGTCTCGACTTGCTACAGAAGATTCGAATCGGCAAAGCACTCTCGTCATCGGATGCGAAGGAACGTCAAGCACTCCTCGTTGTCAGGCTCCTCGCACTGGCCGTCTTCGCTCACGCTCAAAAGGAGAACGTCGCTCAAACCAAAGTCTTCCTCTACGAACCAGAACTCATCACTCAACTCGCCGAACTCCTCCATCCGGATCAGACTGGAGTACCTTCGGAAGTACAAGCCGCCGCTTTGTACGCTCTCGAAGCGTTCGCGAGGTACAAGGGAAAGACTTCGGAGGTCGCGAGTGCTCTCAACGCGAGTGTCAGTCACGGAGTATTGATGCAACTCATTCGAAGAACTGCTACGGATCTCGAGAAACCAGATTGTGAGTCTCCCCTCTCCTTCACATTCAAGAAGTTTCTCAAAATTAACTTTTCTATGCTTTATTCAGCGAGAACCACTCCCGAACTCGTCGACGCGCTCTTCAACCTTCTCACATACATCAACATGCATCAGAATATCGGTCTCATGGTCATCGGTGCTGGAATCGTTGGAAGTTTACTCGAATTTGTCAAGAACCATCGACGAGATCTATTCCTCGTGCGTTCTTTCCTCCCTGTGATCATACGTCATCGCTGACCCTTCATCATTCGTTACAGCCCGCAACGAAAGCTATCTCGCTACTCGATGGATTTCTTTACGGTTACTCTCAAGCTTTCACCGCTTACATCGCTGTTGGAGGATTAACAGTCTTCGTCGATCGTATCAAGGTGAGCTTCTTCAATGTGTCTCGAGCGTCCCAAATGCTGACTCTCAATAACTCTACAGTACGAGATTGAATCTGGTATCGCAGATTTCGGTGATCAAGCGAAATCTGCCGAGGCTTCAGTCAAGGAAGAACCTACCGGATTCCTTACTTTCAGTCGTGGCACTCTCCTCAAGAACCTCCTCCGAGCTACAAACCGTCTCATGACGAGTGCCGGAACGACAGAAGGTTTACGGAATTTGATCGATACGAGTTTGCTCGGTAGTGTCAAGAAAGTCATGGAAAACAGAAAGGTCTTCGGTCCTCAGATCTTCTCTCTCGGTAAGTAATTCGTCACTCTCCATGCATACCACTGAAGCTAAATGCACGTTCTTTGAGATTGTAGGTACCGGAATCGCCGCTTCTTTCGTTCACAACGAGCCTACCCATCTCGCTACTCTCCAAGAAGCCAAGATCCCCGATGCTTTCTACGATTCGCTCGAAGGACAGATGCCTGCGTCCATCGACGTTCTCACCGCTATCCCCCATGCCATCGAAGCATTCTGTCTCAACCAAGTCGGAATCGATCAACTCAAATCTCGAAACCTCATCACCGCCTACTTCGATATCTATCTCTCTCCACCTCACATCGACCTACTCCGAGATCGAGACAGCGCCGTCGTACTCGGTGGAAACGTCGACGAACTCGTCCGACATCAATCGAGTCTACGGGAGGGAGTCATGTCGAATATCATGCGAATCTTTGATGAACTCAAGAAACGAGGACAAGAATTCGTTCAACCGGAGGGAGAAGCAGGTTATGGATTACTGCCTGCGAAGAAGGGAGACGATGCTATGACTATCGAAGAGAACTCGGCTGAGGAGACTCAATCTGCGAAGGATAGGAAAGCTGAGAAGAAGAAGGCAGAAGAAGACGGAGAGAAAGAGAACGAAGTGACAATGGCTATCGATGTATTCGGACGAGTGAGTTTCGAGGTTCAACAGCTCTGTTTCTCGATCGATGCTGACGATTCTTCGACTTCTCGCAGTTCCTCGAAGGTCTTTTCCAAAACCTTGGTCACTGTCAAGATTACTTTGCTCAAGAGAAGGCTTTCACTATCCTCCTCGACCTTCTCGACCTGCCTTGTTCTCCCGCTCTCATGCAAAGAAACGGGGGATACGGATCGATTGTCGCTCTCTTCAGAATCGCTACCGAAGTCAAGGCATCCGATGCGATCTCCGCTATCCTCAAGAGAACTTCCGTATGGTTGGACGAGACCAAGTGGTTCTGGGATCGGGAAGAAGGTTTCAAGGAATCAACTTTGAGCGGTATGGTCAATCCTTGTAAGCCGATTCTTACATTTTCTCGATTCGCTCCTATATCGCTGACTCGCTTTCGAGACTTGTAGCTGCCGAAGATCTCGCTGAGAAAGCAGAAAAGTTCCGCAAGTTGTCGATTCTTCTCTCGCATGTCACCCTCCTCTCCGATGTCGTCCTCAACCTCACCTACTCGAACGGCAAAGTCGCTACCGCTGTCCTTCAAACATTCAACGGAACCGGAGCGACTGTCCTCGAACGAGTTGGCAAGGTTTACCGAGCTTGCACCTGGGAGAACGTCACGATTCGACCAACTTCATTCTGGACCGGTGAAGCTAGCAAGGCATCGACTGAAGAAGCTGCAGCCGTTGCTGAGGCTTCGAATTCGGAAGCAGCTCAACCGAGTGAACGCCAAATCGAGAAGGAAGCAGAGAAGAAAGCGGTCGATGCTATCACAACACCCGCAACACCTGATTCTCCGAACATCAAACTAGTACAAGATCTCGTTCAAGCTTTCACGAACGGTACTATGCCTTTCTTGTCGAGTGAGTTTCGCATTCTCTGGTCTCTCGTGCATCTCGCTCGACACTGACACCCACTTCACACCCTCCCAGCTCTCGTCAAGCTCTTACTTCACCGACGTAGCAACGAAGTTCTGCATCGCAAGTACGCAAAGAACGTCGCAGACAACATTGCTTCGTTCATGCGCGATAGTCTCGCTTGGCCAGATGCAGCTGAACTACCCATCAACCTCGCTTACTCGGCTCAAAGCTTTATCCTTATCACGAAACTTCTCTTCGATGGTGAGTGATCGACCTTCGTGTGCTTCGAGTGACAATGACTGACGTTGTGCATGATCGACTTTAGCAGAACGAGCAAACATGACTGGACTTCAAACTTACCTCCTTCGCTCTTTCGTCGAATGCGGAGGACTCGAAGCTTACCTCGAGCTATTCGTCAAGTTTCAAGAAGTCGCTACCGAAGCATTCGCTTCTTCTCCCGACGAGAATACTGCGTCTCCCCTAGTCATCCCAGTCTTCGGAGGAATCAAAACCGCTCTCGAACTCCTCAACAAGCTCACCTCGCAGAAGACGATCCTCGAAGCTCCTCAAACCGCTCTCATGATGACCCGAGAGAAGGATCCATCGAATCCCGAATACTTCGACGCTCACGCTACGATTGTTCGACTTCGAAGCACCATCTTCCCCATCGTTCGTCAAATCTGGGAGCAACCTTGGTTACGCAAGTGTCCTGTCAATGTCGTCCGAAGCCTCGTATCGACCCTCATCAACATTCTTAAAGCTGAGGGAGAAGTCTCGGTCGAACCTTCTGCAAGAGGAGGCGATGGACGATCTCTCGGTCAACTCCTTGGAGCTGGCGGATTAGGAGGAGGACTTGGAGGTGCTTTAGACGCTCTAGGAGCTGCTTTGGGAGGACCTGTAGGAGGAATCTTCGCAGGAGGACCAGGAGGTGCGATTGGTGGACCCGGTGCTGGAGGAGGACCTGCTCAACCCCCTGGACCTCTCGTTCCCGACGAGGCTCGTATCGCACAACTCATCGATATGGGTTTCCCTCGAGGTGCTTGCGAAACTGCCCTTCGACGCTGCCGCAACAATATCGGTCTCGCTACAGAGTATCTCCTTCAACATCCCGATATCGTTGGAGCTGCTCGAATCGCAGAAGCTCAAGCTCCAGTAGAACCCGCGCAACCCGCTCAAGGAGAAGCAGCTGTTCCCGAAGGAGGAGGAGGAGAAGCCCCTCAACCAGCCGATGCCAACCCTCTACAACCCGCTGCCGATGCGAACGCTGAACCAGCTCAACCTGCGAACGAAGGTGAAGCTCCTGCTCAAGATGCACCAGCTCCTGCTCAAGACGTCGAGATGGGTGATGCATCTGCTACTACTAGCACCGAGGAACCGAAGAAGGACGAGCCGAAAGGTCCTTCACTCGATGAGATCAAGGAGGAACTCAAGAAATCTCGAGAAGAACTCAAACCTCAATTCCTTGATCGAGCCCTCACTCTCGCCGAGGATTATGGAGATCTCGTTTTCGACATCAAGAACGTCTTCAGTCTCCTCACCGCCTCGGACGAGAAAGGTACTCCTTCGATCCAACCTCTCCTCGATCAACTCGCCTCGTACAACGGAGAACAGAACGTTCCAGGAGAGAAAGGTGCCGCTACTCGCCTTCGACTACTCGCACTCCTCTCGACAGATGCCGCCTACCGAGAATCGATCGAACCTTCTCGCGAGATCATCATGACCTACATCCTTCGCCTTCGAGACGCCTATCAATCTGCGAAACCCGCAAAGGACGCTCGACCTCTCTGGCTCGCCTCGACGATGCTCATCGCCGATTCACTCTTCTCGATTCAGAACGTTCCCAAGCCGACCGAAATCCTCGAGGAAGGAGCTGAACTACCTTCTTTCGAACTCATCGCCCAAGGACCAGCATGGACGGAGGAACGCAAAGCCTTCTTCGACATCACGATGGACGTACTCGAAAAGGGCATCTCGACCCGAGAAGTCTTCCTTTCGACTCTTCGACTCCTCCTCGTCCTCACTCGCGACCACGGTATCGCCTCGACCTTTGTCGAACGAGATGGACCCCGAATTCTGTTCAGCGCTTTCGCAGAGGAGACTCCAGAGACGAAGGGTTGTCGCTCTTACGTTGTCATGATCCTTCGACATGTCATTGAAGAACCTACGATTCTCAAACCGATGATGGAGCGAGAAATTGAAACTTGGTTCAGTAACGGAAGATCGAAGGTGAGTTCCTATTTCATCGTTCTTCTTCTACCGTGTGACCAGTTGACTCACACGTTGCTCACCTTCTCTCTAGGTCGCCGACATTACTGGTTTCCTTCGTGGAATGAGTTCCGTCGCATTCCGAAACATCGAAACTTTCCTCGAAGCAGCCAAATCGACTCTCAAACTCGTTTCTGCCGACGCACCTCATCACTACCATGTCACTCTCCTCCGGGACCCTGCTTCAGCTTCGAAACACAACGACGTCGATGCCGTTTCTTCGATCAAGTCACCTCTGGGAGAAGATTCGAGCACAGCTGGGGATGCGACGATGGACGACGCAACAGCGGCAAAAGTCGCTGCTTTAGCCAAATCGTTGACTCCCTCATCCGCCGCAACCGAATCGACCATTCACTTCCTCATGTCTCAAGTTCTCGAATCGAGCAAAGGTGCTCTCGCTCCAATTCCTTTACCTGAGGAGAAGAAGGACGAAGAGAAGGAGAAGAAGGGAGATTCGAGCACGACCGATCAACCTGCTGCAACCAACGATGCCACCTCGAACGGAGACGCTACGAAGGAGGAGGACAAGAACGACAAAGACGCTCATATTCCTGGAGACGTTCCCCTCGGAGACTTCTACCAAACCGCTTTCACCCTCGCGTGTATCTCGGAACTCGTTGCAGCTTACAACCCAGCCAAAGCCAGCTTCCTCACCTTCTCGACTCGACGAGGAGTAACGGCAGCAGCAGCATCGAACAAAGAAGTTATCGCCCCGAAATCTCGATCTTCCTTCCTCTACTTTCTCCTCAACGATCTCATCCCTTCGATCGGATTGACTCCAGCTTCCGACTTTGACTCGAAACGACGAACTTCTCTTTGGGGGTGGGCATCACTCGTTATCGTCGGACTCTGTTACGACTCGACAGCAGCCTCGATTGGATCTGCCAGCGACAGCAAAGACTCGGCTCAAGAGATCACCGTCGTTCGCAAAGCTGTCCTCGACGCAGTCGCAAAGGCTTATCGAGAAGCGATGGCATCTACAGAACCTACCGAAGTCCGTTACGCTCGACTCAGCGCTCTCTCCGACCTCTGTTACCGACTTCTCACCGCTCGACCTTTCCCTCACGTCACCAAAGTTCATTCCGAAACCTCGATGCAACTCGCCAAACTCATGCTCGAAAAGAACTTTGCTACGATCCTCACAAACGCTCTCGCCGAAGTCGACCTCAACTTCCCCAACGTCAACACTCTCATCAACGCCATCCTTCGACCACTCGAAAACTTGACGAGAATCGTCACCAAAGTCGGTCGAGCGAAGAACAGCGCTCCTGCAAGAAATCGATTCTCTGACGAATCTTCCGATGAAGACTTGTCCTCGATGAGTGAAGGCGACGAAGATGGAGTCGATGTCGACAGTGACGAGGAACAGAACGAAGCTCCCGATTTGTACCGCAACTCTGCACTCGGAATGTACGAAGGAGAACTTGAGACGGGTCAGCACGACGATCAATACATGACTGGAGAGGACTCAGAAGGTTACGATGAGGATGATGAGTTGATGGAGGAGATGGACGAAGCAGGATTAGACGGAAGTGATCTATCGGATGCGTCTGACGATGAAGACGAAGTAAGCTTTCCTTCTCTCTCTTCCCGAATTGATCTCGTTCATTTGAATTGACTCTTTGTGCCTCGTTTAACAGGAAGGAGATATGCAACACTTCGACGATGAAGACATGGAGGATATGGAGGACGAGTTGGAAGATGAACACGAACATGGATCTCACATCGATGCCGATGATATCGACGAAGAACACATCATCGACGACGATTCTACCGGAGATGAGGAGGAAATGCTCGAAGCGTTCGAAGATGGATTGGAAGGAGCAGACGATGATGGATGGATCGATGAGGATGAGGAGGGAGGAGGAGAGGATGGGATGGGACACGGAGATGAATTAGTCTTTGACGGAGATGCTCCTATTCAAGCGATGGATGACGAGGATGATATGGATGAAGGAGCTGAAAGTGGAGAGGAGTTCTTCACTGACGAAGAGGACGCCATCACTGGAGAACTCGAATTCGATCCCGAAATGACTGAACAACTTCGTGCTCAATCAACTGCTCAAGCTTACGGTTGGGATCCCGTCACTGGAGGAGATGGAAGTGGCAATCGACGCAATCGCATCATGAGTGAGTCATCTTCACTCCTGAATCTTGTTCTCTCATACTGACTCACTCATTTTTGGTTAGACGAGGAAATGATGGCTCTCAGTGATGCTGGAATGTTTGATCGACCACGACAGACCTCTCACGCCGCTGCTCATCCTCTCCTAGTCGAAGCACCTGCACCTGAAACCGCCGCTGCCGCCAACTCTCGAAGATCTCGTGGAGGAGCTACATCTCGAGATTCTCCGGCTTATCAAGAATGGGTACGATCAATCGAAGCGATGCTTGGTCCGAACGGTCTCAACACTCTTCAAGACGTTCTCGGTTCTCACGGACTCTCTCATCTCAATGGTCCCGATCAACTTCGAGTTCAACTTGCCCCCGGTCCCAACGGAGGTATGGCCGTAGTCATCGATCCTTCTCCAGCTCTTCGCAACGGAGCTCAACCTATGGCACCGGGAGAGTCTCTTTCGAATCGACATGGCTCAGGTTCTGGTGCGACGGGAGGCGCTGGAGGATCAAGTTCCCGTTCCGCTGCTCGACAAATCTCGGATCGAATCAACGCTGCTTCAGCTTTCCTTCCCGTACAAACGAATCAAAGATGGCAAGAAGAAGGTCGAGTTCTCCAAGGTGAGCTTGAATCCGCTCTCTTCTGCAGTGTTCCGTTCACTGACTCCCCCCTTTTTACGACATAATAGGTTCTGTTCTCACAGCCGAACGGGTGGCACGACTAGTCAA
>Ga0308160_10004210_pt1 | contig 15548 bp, 14 predicted proteins | sample PhyFR1_FD_201036 | JGI IMG/M metagenome (GOLD analysis project Ga0308160, IMG submission 201036) | Phyllosphere microbial communities from UC Gill Tract Community Farm, Albany, California, United States - DLSLF.R1 | ecosystem: Host-associated > Plants > Phyllosphere > Unclassified | place: USA...
TGTCTTCGTCCTTGCCGACTTCCAGCAGGGAGACGTCGAAGGTACCGCCACCGAGGTCGAAGACCAGGATGAGTTCGTCTTCCTTGCCCTTGTCCAGGCCGTAGGCCAGTGCCGCGGCGGTGGGCTCGTTGACGATGCGCAGGACGTTCAGGCCGGCGATTTCGCCGGCTTCCTTGGTGGCCTGGCGCTCGGCGTCGTTGAAGTAGGCCGGGACGGTGATGACGGCGTCGGTGACCTTTTCGCCCAGGTAGGACTCGGCGTCGTTCTTCAGCTTCATCAGCGTACGCGCGGAGATTTCCTGCGCGGTGTACTTCTTGCCGTCGATGTCCACCTTCCAGTCAGTGCCCATGTGGCGCTTGACGGAGGCGATGGTGCGGTCGATGTTGTTGACGGCCTGGCGCTTGGCGATTTCGCCAACCAGGACTTCGCCGGACTTGGAGAATGCAACCACCGACGGCGTGGTGCGGCCACCCTCGGCGTTGGCAATAACGGTGGGCTCGCCACCTTCGAGAACGGAGACGACGGAGTTGGTGGTTCCGAGGTCGATACCTACTGCACGTGACATGTGTTGCTTCCTTCTTTCCTTGGAAACTGGTTGGCGCCCGCATGATTGAGCGTTCTGCACTCAACTTTACTCAGGGCACACATGATGTCAACTGAAGTTGAGCGTACTTCACTCAACTCTTGCCCCATACGGATGCAGGCAACGACGACGGCAATCACCCGGCGCCCGGAATGGCGGGGAATTCCGGGCTGCTAAAGCCTGGTTCCGCTGTGGGAGAACGGGCACCAGCCAGCCTCGGCAGAGTGGCTTCCGGGGGGATCGCTGCCTGCGCATCCACAGCAACGGAATGGCACGCAGGCCGCGGACGGCGCCTACTGCACCGGCGCGTCGAGGACGGCGGGCAGCAAGCCGGGGAAGCGGGCTTCCAGGTCCTCGGACCGGAGGGTCAGGCGGCGGCCCCGGCCGTTGGCCTCGTTGCGGATGATCCCGGCCTCGCGCAGGACCTTCATGAGGTGCGATTTTGTGGACTTCGGCATGTCCGGAACCCTGAGCGAGCAGTCAGCCATATCGAGGGGGCCGGAGCGGAGCTGGCGCACGATGTCCAGCCGCTCAGGATCGCTCAATGCGAAGAGCACGCAGGGCAGATCAAGATCCGCGCGGGTGGGGTGGGGGAGGTTCGCCGGCGTAGCCACGGTTCGATTTTAGTTGAACCATCGGGGTTGGTGCCAGTAGGCTGTTGATTCGATATTTTTCGAACCAACCCCAAAACCCCAGAAGGTGGCACGTTGTGACGCACTCCCCCGCAGCCCGGCCCCGTGAAGCACGCCGGCGGCTGGGCTTTGTCCTCGTCGCTGCTGCCACGGCAGCAATGATGGCCGGCGCCAGCGCCCCATCCCCCTTCTACCCCACCCTGCAGGAGCAGTTGCATCTGCTGCCGGTAGCCACCACGGGAATCTTTGCCGTCTATGCCGTTGCGCTGCTGGCGGCACTGCTGGTGTTCGGATCCCTTTCGGACCACCTGGGACGCAGGCCCGTCATCAGCGGCGCTTTCATCCTGCTCGCCGGCAGCGTCACGGCATTCCTCCTTGCGGACTCGCTGGCCATGCTCCTGGTGGCACGCGTCCTGCAGGGCATCGCCAGCGGCCTCCTGCTGACCACGCTTTCTGCGGCCATTGCGGACCTCGAAGCTGAGGACGACCCTGGCTCAAGTGCGGCCTGGAACACGGTCGCCCCGCTGGGTGGCCTGGCGCTGGGCGCCCTGGCGTCCGGGCTGCTGCTGGATCTGATGGCAGAGCCGCGCACTCTGGTGTTCGTCTCGCTGTCGGTCCTCTACATCGCTTTTGCCGCGCTGGTGTGGGCCGCACCGGAAACCTCGCCCCGTGCGCCGGGCCTGGCAGCATCGCTCAAGCCGCACCTGACCCTTCCGCCGGCAGCCCGCAGCGGATTCGTCAGCGGTGCGCCGGCCGTGTTTGCCGGCTGGGCGACGGGCGGACTGTACCTCTCGCTCGGCGCTGCAATAGTCCACACAACGTTCGGCATCCGGGAGCACCTCTGGCAGGGCATGGTGATCACCATCCTGGCAGGCGTCGGCGCCGCAGCGGCCGCGGTCCTGCACCGGTTCGGCGCCCGCACCATCACCATTTTCGGAACCACAGCCCTGGCGCTGGGGACCGCCCTTTCACTCCTGGCCATCAGGCTAGGCTCATTCGGCCTGTTCCTGGCCGCTGTGGTGGTGGCCGGCGCCGGATTCGGCACCGCCTTCATGGGCGTCATCCGGTCCATCAGCCCCCTGGTTGAGGACCACGAACGCGCCGGCACCTTCGCGTCGCTCTTCGTGGTGGCCTACACGGCCTTCGGTGTCCCGGCGGTGCTGGCCGGACTGCTGGCACCTGTCCTCTCACTGCCGGTCACCACCTACGCCTACGGCGGCCTGGTAACGGTGCTGGCAACCGTGGCAGCGATCAGCCGGGCCCGCAGCAAGGACGCCGGACAGGCCGGCGAAGCGTCGGACGGCACCGCCGGAGAAGCCCGGAACACGGCAGAGCGCATCGGGGCCGGAGCGGTTTCGGACGCCGGCACTAGGCCCTCGGGCACAACGGCGGCGGCCAGCCGGCTCGGCTGGCCGCCGCCATGGCCGGATCAGCCGGCGGGGCGCCTACCGGTCGGACTCCGGACGCCCGTGCAGCGGCCCGCGCTCGTCCTCCGTGGCCTGGACCTGCCCGTCGGCCAGCCCCTCGCGGACAGCCTCTTCCCCGCGTTCACTTCCGCTGGTGCCGGCGTCGCCGTAGTCGCCGTCGGGATACTGGCCGTCCTCAAGGTTTTCGGAGGGAACTTCGACCGCGCCGGCCTCACCGTAGTCGCCGTCCATGTACTGCCCGCCCTCGCCTTCCATGCCGGGGGCAGATCCGCCCTTGCGGGGTTCCTCATCAGCGCGGTTTTCACTCATGCGTCATCTCTCCTTCGAGTTCCGCGTCCAAGCGGGCGCAGTGGCAGTTTATCGAGCCACGCAGCCCGCCAACAGGTGCGGAAAGGGCTTTTTGACACCCCGATCGGGCCGCGCTGCCAGCCCGGATACGGCTGCTGCCGCCACCATGGAGCGGTGGCGGCAGCAGGGCCTGGCAGATAGACGACCGGCAGGGCGCCGGCCGTCAGCGGCTGGAGACCTCCTCGAGGGGTTCGACGCCGGGCTCCCGCGGCTTGTCCGCAGCAGAGGCGCCGGCCCGGGCGAGCTTGCCGGGCCACCAGATCTTCGGGCCGAGGTCGTACGCCAGGGCTGGCACCAGCAGCGAGCGCACCAGCACGGTATCCAGCAGCACACCGAAGGCCACGATGAAGGCCAGCTGCACCAGGAACATGATGGGGATGACGCCCAGGGCAGCGAAGGTTGCCGCCAGGACCACGCCGGCGGAGGTGATGACGCCGCCGGTGACGCCGAGGCCGCGGAGGATGCCGGGCCGCGTTCCGTGCTTGATGGATTCTTCCCGGACCCGGCTCATCAGGAAGATGTTGTAGTCCACGCCCAGGGCCACCAGGAAGACGAACCCGAACAGCGGGACGGTGGCATCTGCGCCCGGGAAGCCCAGGAGGTTGTTGAACACCAGCGCGGAGACACCCATGGCGGCGGCGTAGGACAGCACCACGGAGAGCACCAGCAGGACCGGCGCCACGATGGAGCGCAGCAGCAGCATCAGGATGAAGAGGATGACCACCAGGACCACGGGGATGATGATCACCAGGTCACGCTGGGCGGTGGTGTTGGTGTCCAGCGCAGTGGCCGTCACGCCACCCACCAGGGCACCGGAGTCAACAGCCTTCACGTCAGTCCGGAGCGCTTTGACGGCTTCTTCTGCCTCGAGGGAGTCCGCGGCGGAGTTCAGGGTTGCGTTGATGAGGACCTTGCCCTCGCGGACGTCCGGCTCGCTGGGCGCGCCGGGGGCTCCGGTGATGGGAACACTGCCCTGGGCCAACAGATAGGCGTCGCCCACGCCGCCGGCCGCCTTGACCGCGTCCAGGACTTCCTGCGCCTTGGCCTGGTCCGCAACCACGACGGCGGGGCTGCCGCTGCCGGCGTCGAAGTGGCGCGCCAGCGCATCCTGGCCGTCCACGGCGTTGGAGGCCGTGAGGATCACGTCGGTCTGGGGCACCCCATTGGCCTTCAGCTGCAGGACGCCGGCAGAGGCAACCAGCAGGAGCAGGACGGAGCCGATCCAGATGGTCCGCGGGCGGCGGGACACCACCGAACCGGTGGCGCGCCACAGCCCCTTCTGGCCCTCGAGCCCGGTCACCAGCTCGGGCTCGCGCTCCTCGGCGGGCACCAGCTTGGGCCGGAAAGGCCAGAACGCGGCACGGCCCAGCAGAGCCATGAGGGCGGGCAGGAGGGTCAGCGCGGCGAACAGCGAGCAGAGAATGCCCGCCGCGGCCACCGGGCCGAGGGCCTTGTTGGAGTTGAGGTCGGAGAACAGCAGGCACAGCAGCGCGATGATTACCGTGGCGCCGGAGGCCAGGATGGGCTCGAAGGAGGCCTTCCACGCAGTGATCACCGCCTTGGTCCGGTTGGTGGTGTGGGTGAGCGCCTCACGGAAGCGGGCCACGAACAGCAGGGCATAGTCCGTTGCCGCGCCGATCACCAGGATGGACAGGATGCCCTGGCTTTGGCCGTTCAGCTGGATCCAGCCCGCTTTTGCCATGCCGAACACCAGCAGGATGGCTGCGCAGAGGGCAAAGACGGATGTCAGCAGGACCATGATGGGCAGCAGCAGGGACCGGTAAACGATCAGCAGGATCACGAACACGGCGGACAGGGCCACGAGCAGGAGGATGCCGTCGATCCCGCCGAACGCCGCCGTCAGGTCCGCTGCCAGGCCCGCAGGACCGGTGACGTAGGTCTGCATGCCCTGCGGCGCCGCCTCCGCCACGGTGTCCCGCAACTCCTTGACGGCCTCCTTGACCTCCACGGAGCCACCTATGGGGGCGATGAACTGCACGGCCTTGCCATCCGCGGACGGAATGGGGCCGATCACCGCGCTGCCCAGTTTCAGTTCCTCCAAGGTTGTCCGGAGTCCCGCAACTTCACCGAGCTGGGCAGGAGTGAAAGCCTCGGCGTTCTCAATGACGATCACTCCGGGAACCTCGTCCGAGTCACGGAATTTCGCTTGCCAGTCCTGGGCCTCCGTGGCCTCGGCGCTGGCGGGCAGGAACGACGCCTGGTCGTTGGAGGAGACCTCCTCCAACCGGCCGAAGGTTGGGCCGCCGATGCCGGCAAGGCCAAGCCAGGTCAGCACCAGGATGACGGGAATGAGCCAGCGGAGCCAGAACGGGACGCGTTCCTTGGCTGCAGTCTGATGTTTCATGATGCCTTCCATGCGGATGGTCCACGCGGGACAAAGCGGAGTAGGATTGATTCCAGCTTAGACTATCTCCATGATAGAGATAAGTGCCAGTCAAGCTTTTTAGCTGCGCGGCCCGGTGCGGGCCAACCCGGGGCCAATGCCACGCAATACCAAGGCAGCTGAAGTAATATCCGTCAGGGCCAGTGCGCGCAGACCGACGGCCCCGCGAACTCCAGGAGGTGACGATGACCGGCAGCAACCCGGACAACACCGGCCCGGCCGCGCCTGAAACACCTCGTGCCGGCGGACCCCACCCCCTGGTCCGGCTGCTGCAGGACTTCACGCTGGAGGCCAACCGCTACGTGGACGCCGCCGGCGGCCGCAAGGACATGCACCGGACGGACCTGAACGCCTTAGCCGTCATCATGCGCCATACCGCTAAGGGCAACACGGTCACGCCCGGGCTCCTCCGCAAGGAACTGAACCTGAGCTCACCCGCCACCACGGCCCTGATCGACAGGCTGGACAACTCGGGCCACGTGGTCCGCGAGCGCCACAGCTCGGACCGCCGCCAGGTCCAGCTGAAGATGACCCCCAAGGCCTTCACCGAGGGCGGTGCCATCTTTGCGCCACTTTCACGCCATATGGGAAAGGCCATGGCGGAGTTCACCGACGCGGAGCTGGATACCGTTTCGCGTTTCATGGCCGCCATGGTGGACGCCACCATTGCCGCCCGCGAGGAGTCCCCCGAACCCTCCGGCCACAGCGCCACCTAGCAGACACTGCCGTTTTGCCGGCCCCAACGCCAGTCCCTGCCGCCGGGTTGGGAGTAGCGTTTGTCCATGAGCGACCAGCAGCCTGAAGACGACGTCTACACGCACGGCCACCACGAGTCAGTGGTCCGCGCCCATGCCGCCAGGACCGCCGAGAATTCAGCGGCGTTCGTCCTGCCGCACCTCACCCGGGGAACGGACGTGCTCGACGTCGGATGCGGGCCGGGCAGCATTACGTGCGATTTTGCCGCAGTGGTTAGTCCGGGCAGGGTCACCGGCCTGGACCGCTCACCGGACATCATTGCCCAGGCGAAGGCGCTCGCCGTCGAACGTGAAGTGCCCAACGTGGAATTCGCGGCCGGCAACATCTACGACCTCGACTTCGCTGACGGGACGTTCGACGTGGTCCACGCCCACCAGGTGCTGCAGCACCTGACCGACCCCGTCGAGGCGCTGCGGGAAATGCGCCGGGTGGCCAAGCCGGGCGGCATTGTTGCAGTGCGGGACGCCGACTTCCACGGCATGAGCTGGTACCCCGCCATCCCGGAGCTGGACGAATGGATGGACCTCTACCAGCTCATTGCGCGGCGGAACGGGGCCGAGCCCGACGCCGGGCGGCGCCTGGTCAGCTGGGCCCAGTCCGCGGGCTTTCACGACGTCGCCCCCACCAGCAGCAACTGGCTCTACGCCACGGGCCAGCAGCGCCGGTGGCAGGCCCGCGTCTGGGGTGAACGGGTGCTGCATTCGGCGTTCGCGGAGCAGGCCCTGGAGTACGGGTTCGCCAACCCGGCGGACCTGGCGCGGATCTCGGCCGGCTGGCACCGCTGGGGCTCCACGGACGACGGCTGGTTCCTGATTCCGAACGGGGAGGTCATCGCCCGGGCCTAGGGTGGGCCGGTTTTCCACATGGCCCCAAGGTTCCCTGCCGCGCATGCGTTCCCAGGCGTAGCCTCGGGGTCATGACCTATTACGGAGACCACGAGTATTGGGCTGAGCCTTATGCCGTGGAGGTTGACCAACTAGACTTGGTCAACATGGGACAGTACAACGTCCAGGAAGCCAAAACCCGGCTTTCCGAACTGCTGAACCTCGTGGAACGCGGCGAGGACGTGGTCATCGCGAAAGCCGGACGCCCCGTTGCGCGGTTGGTGAAGATCGAGCCTCCCACCAGGCGGGATCTTGGGTTCCTGGGCCCGCTCCACATCCCGGACGGGTTTTACGAGCCGTGGACAGAGGAGGAAATGGGAGTTGCCGAAGAATGAGGCTGCTCCTGGATACGCACGTCTTCCTGTGGGCAATCGCCGAGCCGCGGCGGCTCTCCACCAAAGCCCGGAACGCCATCACCAAACTGGATAACCAGGTCTTCGTTTCGCCGGTGACCGCCTATGAGCTCTCCTACAAGCACAGGCTCGGAAAGCTTCCCGCCGGGTCTGCGATCGTCGCGAGCTTTGGCCGCCAACTCGCCCACCTCTATGCGTCCGAGCTTCCGGTCAGCGCATCCCACGGGCTTGCTGCCGGACAACTCGACTGGGACCACAAGGATCCCTTTGACCGCCTGCTGGCAGCGCAGGCCATGGTGGAGGGTTTTACCTTGGTCACGGCGGACGGGAGTTTGCAGGCCTTCGAACCGGTGGCCACATTGTGGTGACGGGCCAGCCGACCGGCCCGCGTAAGATTGGTTAGTGCAATTTTCCCTTTGGCTGGCCCTGGCGGGCGCTGGCGCCCTCATCAGTTTCACACCCGGTGCCGGCGCTATCAACACCATGAGCAATTCCCTGAACGCCGGCTTCCGCCGCTCCATCTGGGGAATCCTTGGCCAGCAGGCAGCGCTCGTTGTCCACGTGCTCATCGTGGCGCTGGGCGTGGGTGTCCTGGTTTCCGGGTCGCCGCTGGCCTTCAACATCATCCGGTACGCCGGGGCCGCCTACTTGGTCTACCTGGGCATCCGGCAGTTCCTCAGCAAGCCCGCCGTTCAGGAGGAGCAGGCGGCCGCGTCCACATTCGAGCCCGCTGCGTCGATTTTCCGGCGGGGTTTCTGGGTCAACCTCCTGAACCCCAAAGCGATTGTCTTCTTCCTCGCCTTCACCCCGCAGTTCATCCGGCCCGAAGAATCGCTGATTACCCAGTACGCCATCCTCACGGCCACCATCGTGGCCATCGACATCCTGGTCATGTGGTTCTTCTTCGCCGCGGCCGCCCGGTCCTTCCAGCGGTTCACGCAGACCGAACGGGGCCAACTGGTCCTCAGCAAGGTGTTCGGCGTGTTGTTCGTCGGCGTCGGAATCCTGCTGGCCTTCATCCACTGATCAGTTGATGCGGCCGCCGGACACGCGGCGCGCCAGGCGTCCGGGGACCGTCAACCCTGTCCCTTACCCGTTTCCAGCAGCCGTCATGCATCTTTACAAATCCGTCAAATATTGTGAATCGCCGCTGGCCAACGGTGGCCATAAAGCGCATGCTTAGACACATGAACTCAACGTCGAGCCCATACCGCGTCATTGCCGTTTGCACAGGCAATATCTGCCGCTCCCCCATGGCTGAACACATGCTCCGGGCGGCACTGGAACGCGAGGGGCTGGACGACCTGGTGATGGTGGACTCAGCGGGCACCACCGGGTACGAGGCCGGGCGGCCCATCGATCCGCGCGCGGCCCGCCGGCTGGCCATCACGCAACTCACTACGGACTTCCATGTGGCCAGGGAGTGGGATCACGGGTGGTTCCGCGACCGGGACCTGATCCTCGCACTGGACATCGACCACTACGCGTGGCTCAGCCAGGCAGCTCCGGACAGGGAGTCGCTGGAGAAGATCCGGATGCTCCGCAGCTTCGACCCCGCGATGACCGGCCGGGACCTCCTGGACCAGGGCATCGAGGATCCCTGGTATGGCGGCCACGCCGATTTCGACGCCGTCTGGCACCAGATCCACACCGCAATGCCCGGCCTCGTTGACCACATCCGGGCAGCGGTGGCAAGCAATGCACACCTGGCGCGGCAGGCGCACTGAAAACGGTACGCTCTACTCCATGAGCCCAGCCCCCGTCATCATCGCCATTGACGGACGCTCGGGTGCAGGCAAGACCACCCTCGCCGTGGAACTCGCCGCGCGGCTGCGCGCCCGCCACAAGGTGTCGCTGTTCCACCTCGAGGACATCTATCCCGGCTGGAACGGCCTGGCCGCCGGCATCGAACGCTACATCAGCACCGTCCTCGGCCCGCTCAGCCGCGGTGAGGCCGCTGCCTGGACCAGTTGGGACTGGGAAAGGCATTACGACGGCGACCCCCGGGTCACCCTTCCCGCCGAGATCGTCATCGTGGAGGGAGTCGGCGCCGCGGCCGCCGCGGCCCGGCCCTTCCTGAGCGCGGTCATCTGGGCGGACTCGCCGGAGGACGTCCGACGCACCCGCGCGCTGCAGCGGGACGGCGAAACCTACGAACCTTACTGGGACCAGTGGGCGGCCCAGGAGTCCGAATGGCTCGCCGCGGACGATGTTGCCGCCGAGGCGGACCTGCACATCCGGAACGTGGCCGATGGCGGCGCGCCGGAGGACGTGCTGCAGCTCCTGCCGTATCTCCCGGGGCTGGCCCAGGTCCTCGCCCCCGAACTGTCTTCCCGCCGGGGCCTGAGCCTCCGTGCGGAACGGCTCGACGCACGCACGCAGGCCGCCGAACTCTTCAGTGCCCTTTACGGCCAGTCCGCCAACGCGGTCTGGCTTGACTCGTCCAACGCCGGGGTTTCAATCAGCACGGGGCCGGCGGCAGGCGGGGATCCCGCCGATCCAACCGTGCGGACGGCCGCCGAACGCAGCCGCTTCAGCATTTTGGCGGACGACGGCGGCACGTTCGGCCAGTCGGTCACGCACCGTGCCGGAGCCAGCCACATCAGCGCCGGCTCCGTTACCGCCAGCGTGGACGGACCGTTTTTCCGGTGGCTGGACACCGTGTGGGGCCGCCGGGCGGTCCGCGCCCCGGAGGGCTACCCCGGAGAGTTCACCCTGGGGTGGCTGGGCTATCTGGGCTACGAACTGAAACGGGAAACCGGCGGCGCCGATGTTTCCGCGGCCACGCCGGACGCTGCCCTGATCTTCGCCGGACGGGCAGTTGTCCTGGACCATGTGGAAGGCACTGCCTGGCTCCTGGCCCTGGACGCCCCGGACGCCACCGAATGGCTGGACACCGCACGGGCAGCGGTGCGGGCCGCAGCGGTTACACCCACGGCGTCGGACAGCCAGGATGCCGCCGCTGCCCCGGCCGGCGCCGCCCTTGCCGGCGGCAGCACCGGCGTCGGCGGCTCCCCCGTGCCTGCGTTCACGAGCCGGGACAGTGGCGTGGCCTACCGGGCCAAAATTGCCGAGGCGCAGCGCGAAATCGGCGAGGGCAACACCTATGAAGTCTGCCTGACCACCACCCTCGCGGCGCATGTTCCGGCGGATACCGTGGATCCATGGAACACGTACCTGGCCCTGCGCCGGCGAAACCCGGCACCCTTCGCCAGCTACCTGGCGTTCGATGGGCTGGCGGTCGCCAGCACCTCCCCGGAACGTTTCCTGCGGATAGCGTCCGACGGCGGCATGCGTGCCGAACCGATCAAGGGCACCCGCCGCCGGGCTGCCGACGCCGCTGAGGATGCTGCCCTGCGGACGGAGCTTGCGACGTCGCTGAAGGACCGGGCCGAGAACATCATGATTGTGGACCTGCTGCGGAACGACCTCAGCCATTTCGCGGTCCCCGGCTCCGTGACGGTGAGCCGGCTGTGCGCGATCGAAAGCTACGCCACAGTGCACCAGATGGTGAGCACCATCGACGCCAGCCTGCCGCCGGGATCCCCGCGGGCCGAAGCCGTGGCCGCCTGCTTCCCTGCCGGTTCCATGACCGGGGCGCCGAAGATCAGCACCATGGCCATCCTCGACCGGCTGGAAGCCGGCCCCCGCGGCGTCTATTCGGGTGCCATTGGATATTTCTCGCTGAACGGTGCCACGGACCTGGCCGTCGCCATCCGGACCCTGGTGATCAGCGCGGACGGCGACGGTACGGCGGAACTGACCCTCGGCGTCGGCGGCGCCATCACGTCCGACTCCGTGCCGGACGAGGAATACGATGAAATCCGGACCAAGGCCTACGGGGTGCTCTCAACCCTCGGCGCGGAATTCCCCGACCCCTGAAGCCCCTGCCGGAACTGGCAGGCCGGCACTACTGGACGGTTGCCGTCAGCCTCGCCACGTTGTCCACATAGCGGGCGGCGAGCGGCCGGTTCAGCCAGTCCGCCAGCCGCAGCTCGTGGGAGATGTCCCGGTACGTGTTCTCCACCGCGCGCATCTTGGCCACGATGTCCGCGCCGAGCAGCATGACGGACACCTCAAGGTTCAGGGAGAACGAGCGCATGTCCATGTTGCTCGAGCCCAGGACGGCCACCTCGTCGTCGATGGTGAAGTGCTTCGCATGGAGAACGAACGGGGCCTTGTACAGGAAGATCCGGACGCCCGCTTCGAGCAGCGCCTCGTAGTAGGACTGCTGGGCGTGGTGGACCAGGAACTGGTCGCCCTTTTCGGAAACGAACAGTTCAACGTCCACGCCGCGCTGGGCTGCCGTGGTGATGGCGTACAAAAGGGAATCATCCGGGACGAAGTACGGGCTGCAGATCGAAATCCGGTGCTGCGCCGAGTAGATCAGGGTATTGAACAGCCGCAGGTTGTTCTCCGTGATGAATCCCGGGCCGCTGGGCACCACCTGGGCGGTGACGTGCCCCGGCGTCCTGTCCTCCGGAAGCTGCAGCTGGTGCTCCAGCGACTCGTCCGTTTCGCTGAGCCAGTCGGTGGCGAAGACGACGTTCAGGGTGGTCACGATCGGTCCGCGGAGGCAGGCCATCAGCTCAACCCATTCGCGGCCGGCCTTGCGGTGGCGGGGGTTGTTGTAAGAGGGCTCGATGAGGTTCTGCGACCCGGTGAAGGCCAGCTCACCATCCACCACCATGATCTTGCGGTGGTTCCGGAGGTCCGGCCTGCGCCACTGCCCGTGGATGGGCAACAGGGGCAGCATGCGCTTCCACTGGATCTTGCCGGCTCTGAGGCGCTTGAGGAGGTTCTTATATCCCTTGACCCGCAGGGTGCCGATGTGGTCAAAGAGCACCCGCACTTCGACGCCGCGTTCTGCGGCTTCCTCGAGGGCGGTGAGGAGGTCATCGGTGATGTGGTCGGTGCTCATGATGTAGAACTCGGCGTTGACGAACTTCTTCGCCTTCCGCACCGCTTCGGTCATGGCAAAGATGGAATCCGGGTAGCCGGGGATGAGGTCCACCGTATTGCCGTCCACCATGGGTAGCGAACCCAGCCGGCGGTTCAGTTCACCGGCCGACTTCACCCATTCGGGGCCCTGGTAGTCGCTTTCGGCGTCCGAGAGGGCCGTGATGCCCGCCTGCACCCTCTCGTTGACCTGCTGCTGCTGTTCGCGGCGCCGGCTGGACAGCCGGAAGTTGCCGAAGAGCAGGAAGAGGATGATGCCCAGGAACGGCACGAAAAAGATGCCCAGCAGCCAGGCCATGGCCGTGGTGGGGCGCCGGTTGCCCGGGATGATTCCCACGGCCAGGATCCTGATGGCGAGGTCTGCCACACCGAGGATCACCACTACCCACATCGGCGCGGTGCCGGCAAGCGAAAATGGCCACAACACGAGATAACCCCCGGAAGATGAGCTCCCGGCGGACGGGTTCCGTCCGGGCACTCCGCCCAGCTTATCCGCGCGGCACCGCACTAAGCTGGTCCCATGACCTCTCCCGCCCCCGTGGTACTCGTTTTCCTCGATCCCGCCTACCCCGACGGCCGGCCCGCCGACGCATCCCAGCCGCAGCTGATGGTCACGGACCAGGGAGCAACCCGGGGCGACGGCATCTTCGAGACGATGCTCGCCGTACGTGGGTCAGTCCGGAAAATCCAGGCCCACCTGGACCGCCTCGGTGGCTCTGCGGAAGCACTGGACCTCAGCATTCCGGGGCAGGATGAGTGGCGGCGGGCCATCGCTGCCGGTATTGCCGGGCACCACGCAAAGTACCCGGCCACCAGCCCGGATGACGACGAGCTGGTGGTCAAGCTGGTGGTTACCCGCGGCGTGGAGGGCGCGGCGTCCGCCACCGCCTGGGTCCAGGTCTCCCCTGCGCCGGCCGCCGGCCGCCGGCAGCGCGAAACAGGCATCGACGTCATCCTGCTTGACCGCGGTTACGACAGTACCGTTGCAGAGCGCGCACCGTGGCTGCTCATGGGTGCCAAGACGCTCTCCTACGCCGTCAACATGGCCGCCCTGCGCCATGCCCGCAAGCAGGGCGCCGACGACGTCATCTTTCTGTCCTCCGACGGTCGCGTGCTTGAGGGCCCCACCTCCACGGTGCTGCTGGCCCATGTGGAAGAGTCCGGGGACGGCACCACCGTCAAGCGCCTCATCACACCGCAGCTGGACAGCGGCATTCTCCCTGGAACATCCCAGGGTGCCCTGTTCCACGCGGCAAAGGCAGCGGGCTGGGAACTGGGCTACGGACCCCTGGAACCGCAGGACCTGCTGGACGCCGACGCGGTCTGGCTGATCTCCAGTGTCCGCCTGCTCGCCCCCGTTAACACGATCGACGGCAAGCAGATTGGCACCCCGTCATTGCAGAAGGAACTGACGGCCGAGCTCACCGAGCTTTACGCCGGAATCGAATAGCACTGAAACAAGGGGTGAAGTCCCTTTTCCGCATCCCGCGTCGCCCGTAAGGTGTGGACCATGGACTCGCTCAAGCTGCCAATCGAAAACCTTTCCTTTGACGACTGCTGGGACCTCCTTTCAGGCGACACGCTGGGCAGGCTTGCCATCGTCGTGGACGGCCACCCCGAGGTCTTTCCGGTTAATTTTGTTGTCCACCGCCGGAGCATCGCCTTCCGCACGGCAGCTGGTTCCAAGCTGTGGGGCGCCATGATGGAACGCCCGGCGGCGCTGGAGATCGACGGGTACGACCCCGCCACGGAGCTTGCATGGAGCGTGGTGGTACGCGGCGATACCCAGGTCATAGAGGACCAGTCCGAAATGGACGCCGTGGACGGCCTGGGACTGGAGCCCTGGCAGCCCGGCGAAAAATCGAACTACATCCGGCTGAACGCCAAGGCCCTGACGGGCCGCCGGTTCCAGGTGAACCGGCCGGACGTCTGGAACACCCGGCTGCAGGACCGTCGGCGGGCATCGTTCGAATAGCCACTGCCGGCCGCGCAGACGCTGTCAGGAGCGGTTGGCATTCAGGGACAGCTGGGTTTCGAGGCCACTCAGCAGGATGGTGATTCCCTGGTCGAGTTCGTTTAAGCCGTCGTATTCGGCAAGGGCCGGCGCCAGGGCCCGCAGCCGCGGGAATTCCTTCGGCGGCAGCCTGTGCAGGCCCAACCGGAGCAGCGCCTCGTTTTCTTCCGGGTCAACGATGAATTCCTGCAGTTCGTTGAGGATATGGCCGTAAAGGAATCCGTAGTAGGCGCGGTACACATGGAGGGCGTCCGAGGGCTTGAAGCCCGCTGCAATCAGCAGTGACAGGATTTGCTCCAGCGGCCTGAGGGTGCCCAGGGGACGCAGTCCGAGTGGTGTGGAGAGCGGCCTGGTGACAAGCAGCGGCACTAGGTTAGGGTGGCGCAGCGCCAGCAACCGAAGGTTGTGGGCGATGGTGCGGAGCTGTTCCTTCCAGTCAGGATCTTCCGGCTCAATACAGAGGTCATCAAGAACCAGTTCGGTCACCCCGTCCAGGAGCGCTGCACGGTTCTCTGCGTACCGGTAGAGGCTCATCGGATCGCGGCCCAGCTCCTGGCCCAGGCGGCGCATGGTCAGCGCGTCCACGCCGTCGGAATCCACGAGTTCCAGGGCTTTGGCAAGGACAGTTTCCCTGCTGAGGGGTGTTTTACGCCGCGGCTGAGCGCCTGCTCCGCGGGTTTCGGGGGAATCCATGGTTCCATCCTTGGATCTGGAACGCCCGGACCCGGCGGCTGCCGCACCTGGTGTCGGCCGCCTTCAGCGGCCATGGGCATTGCTTCTGTTGTAGTCTACGGGTAAAGTCTACATTGTAGATAAGGCAGTTACTCCGCCTGAGAGTCCCCAATTTTCCAAGGGGTCAAGTCACACTCCATCGCCCCGTGCAGGGCGTGGAGGTTCGCCGCTATAGCCGAATGGCGACACCATGCACTTAGCGAAGGGATGCCGCCATGGCTAATTCGCAGTTCGATCTGTTCCTCCAGGAAGCCACCTACCTCGACGACTCCACAGAACATGGCCTCAACCGTGACCGCCTGTTCGGGCTCTACACCAGCTGGTGCTTCATCAACCAGCACTCCCCGGGCGCGGAACCACAGTTCTGGTCAGCCATGAAGCACCGGATCAACCCGCGGCACAACCGCCTGCGGATGAAGGGACCGGCTGCAGCCGACTACATCGTCGCCAGCTACC
>Ga0308160_10004211_pt1 | contig 15547 bp, 11 predicted proteins | sample PhyFR1_FD_201036 | JGI IMG/M metagenome (GOLD analysis project Ga0308160, IMG submission 201036) | Phyllosphere microbial communities from UC Gill Tract Community Farm, Albany, California, United States - DLSLF.R1 | ecosystem: Host-associated > Plants > Phyllosphere > Unclassified | place: USA...
CGGCGTCGTAGTCGACCACGCGGCCGCGCACCCGCGCCCACAGCCACACGCCGTCGCCGGCCAGGTCCACCCGGTACTCGGCCACGTAGACCGGGGTCAGTCCCTGCAGGTGTTCGCGCAGCGCGCGCTCGGCCTGCGGCACGTCGTCGGGGTGGATGCGCAGCGGATCGTCCTCGCGGATCACCATGGTGATCTCCTGCGCGTGCGGCGCCGCTTCGTCGGCGCGCATGCGGCGCAGCTTGCGCTGCTGCAGGTCGTAGTCCCAGAAGTGCTCGCCGGAGGCCCACAGCGCCAGCTTCAGGTGGCGGTCGCGCTGCTGCAGCTGCTGCTGGCGTTTCTGCTGCTGCTGCATGCGCCGCCGCCAGTGCAGCGCCTGCAGCGCGGAAACCACCGCGGCCACCGCCAGGATCGCCGCTGCGGCGGCCCAGCCCCAGCGCCAGTCCGTTCCGGCATATCCGGCAATTCCCGCAGCGACGTGCTCGATCGACATGGCGGGAAGGGGGCTTCGGTCAGGAAAGGGGGTGGTGGAGTGTAGGCGCCCGCCGGAAGCCTTAACAAGCAGCGCGACACATGCGGATTGCTACACTGCGCAGTCCCGCTCCGCCGCTGGCCCCGACTCTCGGTGGCCAGCGCACAACAGGCCTTGCGTCCATGATCGAACTTCCTAGCGCCGACGACGTCACCCAAGCCAGCCAGCAACTGGGCCTGGCCGCGTCGGCGGCCGAACTCCACGGTGCGTTGTGCGGCTGGCTGGCCGGCGGCGGCGCCGACCTGGCAGCGTGGCCGGCCGCGGTGCTGGCCGATGCCGGCATCGCCACGCCGCGCAGCGGCGACGTGCTCGACCGGCTGCGCGAGGCCACCGCCGCGCAGCTGGAGGACCGCGATTTCGCCTTCGATCTGGTCCTGGCCGATGCCAGCGCGCCGCTGTCCGAGCGCGCCGACGCCCTGTTCGACTGGTGCCGCGGCTTTCTCGGCGGTTTCGGCCTGGCCGCCGGGGCCAAGCCGCCGTTGTCGGAAGAAGGCGAAGAGTCGCTGCAGGATCTGGCGCGCCTGGCCCAGGCCAGCACCGACGATTTCGACAGCGCCGACGAGGACGAGGACGCGCTGGCCGAGATCGAGGAATTCGTGCGCGTGGCCGCGCTGCTGCTGCACAGCGACTGCGTGCTCGGCCCGCGCCATCGGCAACGCCTGAACTGAGCGATGAAACGACTCACCGGCATCGGCGCGGGCGAATACGCGCGTCGGCGCAAACAGTTGATGGACATGGCCGGCGACCACGCCATCCTGGTGCTGCCGAGCGCACCGGAGCGGGTGCGCAGCCACGACACCCATTACCCGTACCGGCAGGATTCGGACTTTTGGTACCTGTGCGGTTTCCCCGAGCCGGAGGCGGTGCTGGTGCTGGTGCCTGGGCGCAAGCACGGCGAGGCGCTGCTGTTCTGCCGCGAGCGCGATCCCGAGCGCGAGGCCTGGGACGGCCCGCGCGAAGGCCAGGAAGGCGCGGTGGAACGCTACGGCATGGACGATGCGTACCCGATCGAGGACCTCGACGAGATCCTGCCGGGGCTGCTGGAAGGCCGCTCGCGGGTCTACTACCACTTCGGCCGCGACGTCGATTTCGACCTCAAGCTGATCGGCTGGGTCAATCGGGTGCGCGAGCAGGTGCGGCATGGCGCGCAGCCGCCGCACGAGTTCCTGGAACTGGGCCACCTGCTGCACGAGCAGCGCCTGTTCAAGTCGCGCGACGAGATCGCGCTGATGCAGGTCGCCGCCGACCTCAGCGTGGCTGCGCATCGCGCGGCGATGCGGCTGGCACGGCCGGGCATCCACGAATACCAGCTGCAGGCCGAGATCGAGCGCGAGTTCCGTGCCGGCGACGCCTGGCCGGCGTACGGCAGCATCGTCGGCAGCGGCGCCAACGCCTGCGTGCTGCATTACCGCGCCAACGCCGCGCGCCTGCGCGACGGCGACCTGGTGCTGGTCGACGCCGGCGCCGAGTATCGCGGCTATGCCGCCGACATCACCCGCACCTTCCCGGTGAGCGGCCGCTTCAGCGCCGAGCAGCGCGCGCTGCACGACCTGGTCGGCGCCGCGCATGCGGCGGCGCTGGCGCAGGCGCGGCCGGGCGTGGCCTACGAGGCCGGGCACCTGGCGGCGGTGCAGACCCTCACCGAAGGCCTGCTACGGCTGGGCCTGCTCAAGGGCACGCTGGAGCAGAACCTGGCCGATGGCGACTACCGGCGTTTCTATCGGCACAAAACCGGGCACTGGCTCGGCCTGGACGTGCACGACGTCGGCGACTACAAGCTGGCCGGCGCCTCGCGCCTGCTCGAGCCGGGCATGGTCTTCACCATCGAACCGGGGCTGTACATCGCAGCCGACGACAAGCAGGTGGAGCCGCGCTGGCGCGGCATCGGTATCCGCACCGAAGACGACGTGCTGATCACCGACGACGGCCACCGCGTGCTGACCGCCGCGCTGGCGCGCAGCGCCGAGGAGATCGAGGCGGTGATGGCGGGGAATGGGGAGTAGGCCACCGGGATCGAGAAGGACAACGGCGACAGGCCGCGCGTGATGGCTGCCAACCTGCGAATGCCGCAGGCGATCGCGCTGGCCTGCACGGTCGCGGTGCGCGATCGCCTACTCCTGGTTCCCGGCGCCTGTCGCGCTCCCCTTTCTCGTCTCCGCGGTTGCGGATCGCGTGCGCCAGGCCGAGAAGCGTTCCTGCATGCCGATCACGTACACGAAGAACGCCGGCACGAAGAACACCGCCAGCACGGTGCCGCTGACCATGCCGCCGAATACGCCGGTGCCGATCGCATGCTGCGTTTCGGCGCTGGCGCCGGAGGCCAGCATCAGCGGCACCACGCCGAGCGCGAACGCCAGCGACGTCATCACGATCGGGCGCAGGCGCAGGCGCGCGGCATTCACCACCGCCTCGGCCAGGCCCTGGCCCCCGACGTGCAACTGCCGGGCGAACTCCACGATCAGGATCGCGTTCTTGGCCGACAGGCCGATGATGGTGATCATGCCGACCTTGAAGAACACATCGTTCGGCAGGCCGCGCAGCATGACCGCCGCCACCGTGCCGAGCAGCCCGAGCGGCACCACCAGCATCACCGACAGCGGAATCGACCAGCTCTCGTACAGCGCCGCCAGCACCAGGAACACCACCAGCGCCGACAGCAGGGTCAGCATCGGCGCCTGCGTCGCCGACTGGCGTTCCTGCAGGGATTGACCGGTCCAGGCCACGGCGAAACCCGGCGGCAGCTGCGCCGCCAGGCGTTCCATCTCGGCCATCGCGTCGCCGCTGGAGACGCCGGGTGCCGCGCCGCCGGCGATGCGCACAGCGGGAAAGCCCTGGAAGCGCATCAGTTGCTGCGGCGAGTCGATCCACGACGGCGCCACCACTTCGCGCAGCGGCAGCATGCCGCCGGAGGCGGTGCGCACGCGCAGCGCCAGCACGTCGTCCAGCTGCATGCGCGCCGGCGCGTCGGCCTGCACGATCACCTGCTGCATGCGCCCGGCGTTGGGGAAGTCGTTGACGTACAGCGAGCCCATCGCCGCCGACAGGGTCGCGCTGACCGTGCCGAACGACAGGCCCATCGCTTCGGCCTTGTGCCGGTCGATCTGCAGCTGGATGCTCTTTCCCGGCGGCATGCCGTCGGGATAGACGTCGCCGACCAGCTTGCTGCGCGCGGCCAGTTCCAGCAGCTGCGCCTGCGCGGCCATGAGCGCGGCGTCGCCGCGGTTGCCGCGGTCCTGCAGGAACAGGGTGAAGCCCGAGGACGTGCCCAGTTCGTCGATCGCCGGTGGCATCAGGCTCATCACCGTGCCTTCGGCGATGCCGTGCATGGCCTGCTGGGCCAGCGCCGCTTCCTGGTTCGCGCTGGCGCCGCCGCGTTCGTCCCAGTCCTTGAGCATGGTGAAGGCCATTGCCGCGTTCGGCCCCGCGCCGGCGAAGCTGAAGCCCTGGATGACCAGGTTCGAGGCCAGCGCCGGGCGCGTTGCGACATGCGCCTCGAAGGCCTTCACCACATCGAGCGTGCGCTCGCTGGTGGCGCCGGTTGGCAGTTGGATGGAGGTCATGAAATAGCCCTGGTCCTCTTCCGGCAGGAACGAAGACGGCAGCTGGCGCGCCGCGAACACCAGCGCGACGCAGACCACGCAGAACGCCGCCATCATGCGTCCGCTGTGCCGGATCATACGCGCCACACGCGCCGCGTAACCGCAGGTCAGGCGCTCGAAGCGGCAATTGAAGGCGCCGAAGAAGCCGCGTTTCTCGTGGTGGCCGGGCTGCGGCGGACGCAGCAGCGTCGCGCATAGCGCCGGGGTCAGGGTCAGCGCCAGGAACGCCGAGAACAGGATCGAGACCGCCATCGACAAGGTGAACTGCTTGTAGATCACGCCGACCGAGCCGGCCGCGAACGCCATTGGAATGAACACCGCGGTCAGCACCAGGGTGATGCCGACCACCGCGCCGGTGATCTCCCGCATCGCCTTGGACGTGGCGTCCCTGGGCGAGAGCCCTTCGCTGGCCATCAGCCGTTCGACGTTCTCCACCACCACGATGGCATCGTCGACGATGATGCCGATCGCCAGCACCATGCCGAACATGGTCAGCACGTTGATGGAGAACCCGGCCAGCAGCATCACCGCGAACGTGCCGAGCAGCGCGATGGGCGCGACGATCGCCGGAATCAGCGTATAGCGGACGTTCTGCAGGAACAGGTACATCACCAGGAACACCAGCAGCATCGCTTCGAGCAGCGTGTGCAGCACCTTCTCGATAGAGATCTTCACGAACGGCGCGGTGTTGAACGGGATGGAGTAGGCCATCCCGGTCGGCATGCTGGCGGACAGTTCGTCGAGCCTGTCCTGTACCGCCTGCGCGGTCCGCACCGCGTTGGCGCCGGGCGAAAGCTGGATGGCGGCGCTGGTCGCAGCCGCGCCGTTCTCACGGTTGGAGAACGCGTAGGATTGCGCGCCCAGTTCCACGCGCGCCACATCGCCGAGCACGACCCTGGCGCCGTCGGCGCTGGCGCGCAGCACGATCGCGGCGAACTGCTCCGGCGTGGACAGCTGCCCGACGACGGTCAGCGGCACGGTCAGGCGCTGGCCGGGCAGGGTCGGTTCGTCGCCGATGCGGCCCGGCGCGATCTGCGCGTTCTGCTGTTCGATCGCTTGCGCCAGGTCGGTCATCGCCAGCCCGTAGGCGACCAGCTTGTCCGGATCCACCCACACGCGCATGGCCTGCTCGGCGCCGAACAGCTGCACGCGGCCGACGCCGTCGATCCGGCGCAGCTCCTGCACGATGTTGCGCGCCATGTAGTCGTTGAGCGCGACCTCGTCGTAGCGGCCGTCGCGCGAGGTCATGCCGATCAGCATCAGGAAGCCGGAGGCGGCCGACTCCACCTGCAGGCCGCTTTGCCGCACCGCCTGCGGTAGGCGCGGCTCCACCGCCTTGATCCGGTTCTGCACGTCCACCTGCGCCAGCTCCGGATCGGTGCCCGGTTTGAAGGTCGCGGTGATCTGCGCGGTGCCGGAGGTATCCACCGAGGACTCGAAGTACAGCAGATTCTTGACCCCGGCCAGTTCGCGTTCGACCAGGCCGACCACCGAGTCGTTCATCGTCTGCGGCGTGGCGCCGGGATAGCTCGCGTACAAGGTCACCGACGGCGGCGCCACCGAGGGATAGCGCGCGACCGGCAGTCGCCCGATGGCGATGGCGCCGAACAGCACGATGAACAACGCGATCACCCACGCGAACACCGGACGCTCGATGAAGAACTGGGGCATGCTCGGTTCCTCCCGCTCAGCGCGCGCTTGCGGCGGTGGCCGCGCTGGCCGGACCACGCCATGGGCGGGCGGTGACCGCCGCTCCGGCGCTCAGGCGTTCGATGCCCTCGATGACCACCCGCTGCCCCGCGTGCAGGCCGGAGGCGATGCGGTAGCGGCGTTCGACCAGTTCACCCAGTTCGACCGAGGCGCTGTGTGCGCGTCCGTGCGCATCCACGATCCACACGTACGCCTGCGCGCCGATCCGGGTGACCGCCTGCTGGGGAACGGTGAGCGCCTGCGCATAGCTGGCCCGCGGCACCCGCGCGCGCACGTACATCCCGGGCAGCAACCGCCGCTGCGGGTTGTCGACCAGGATGCGCAACAGCACGTCGCCGGTGCTGGCGTCGACGTCGATGCCGGAGAACAGCACGCGCCCGCTCACGCCGGAGGGCCGCCCGCTGCGATCGAGGATCTGCGCGGGCAGGCCGTGGTCGCCGGCCGCCTGCGCGCCCGGCGCGTCGCCAAGCGGGTCCAGCGCGGTCGCCGGCTGGCGCACGTCGACGTAGACCTGGTCGATCTGCTGGACCACGGCCAGCGGCGCACTGTCGGTCGGCGCGACCAGCGCGCCCTCGGTGAGCAGCGCCTGGTCGATGCGCCCGGAGATCGGCGCATCGACCCGCGCGAACGCCAGGTCCAGGCGCCGCCGCGCCAGCGTCGCGCGCGCTTCGGCCACGTCGGCCGCGGCCTGGTCGCGTTGCGCCACCGCGTCGTCGTACGTCTGCCGGCTGACCATGTCGGATTGCACCAGGCGCTCGAGCCGTGCGACCTGCCCGCTGGCGCGCGCTAGCGCGGCCTGCGTGCGTTGCAGCGCCGCCGCAGCGCTGTCGACCTCGGCCTTGAACGGGGCCGGGTTGATCTGGAACAGCGCCTCGCCGCGTTTCACTTCTGCGCCCTGTTCGAAGAAACGCCTTTGCACGATGCCGCCGACCTGCGGCCGGATCTGTGCGCTGCGCACCGCGGAGATCCGCCCCGGCAGGTCCACGCTCGCGGTCACCTGCTCCGGGCGCAGGGTCAGCACCGTGACCTGCGCCGGAGGCGGTGCGGCCGCGTCCTGCCCATCCGTTCCGCAGCCGGCCAGCGCCAGCGCGGCCAGGCCGGCCGTCGCCAGGTTTCGGTACCACTGTCGCATGCACATGCCTCACGAGCCTCGATGGTGTCGCCGCGCCGCGCGTGCGGCGGAAGTGCGAAGCGAGGAGCGTGACAGGCGATGGTTGCGGCGTTTTCGATGCAGTGTGGAGATATGATGGAGACCCATCGACCATCCAGCGTCGAAGCATTCCAGCGTCCACATGTCCGCCTCCGCCTCAGGCCCGTCTCCGGTGCCCGCGTCTGCCGCTCTCGTCCTGATCGCCGAAGACGAGCGCGAGATCGCCGAGATCCTGGCGGCGTATCTCGCGCGCAGCGGGTTGCGCACGGCGCACGCGGCCGATGGCCGTGAAGCGCTTGCCATGCATCTGGCCCTGGATCCGGATCTGGTTCTGCTGGATGTGCAAATGCCCGGCGTGGACGGGTGGAAGGTGCTTGCGGAGTTGCGTCATCGCGGCCACACCCCCGTCATCATGCTCACCGCGCTCGACCACGACATCGACAAACTGATGGGCCTGCGCCTGGGCGCCGACGACTACGTCGTGAAGCCGTTCAATCCGGCCGAAGTGGTGGCGCGCGTGCAGGCGGTGCTGCGGCGGATCCAGGCCAGCGGCGCGCCCGAAGCACGCGCGCTGCGGGTGGGTGCGTTCCATCTCGATCTGGACCAGCACGATGCCAGCGTACGCGTCGGCGAGCGGCGCCACACGCTGGACCTGACCCTGACCGAGTTCAAGATCCTGAGCCGGCTGATGCGCGCGCCCAGGCGCGTGTTCAGTCGCGCCGAGCTGTTGAGCGCCTGTCTGCCCGAGGGCGACAGCCAGGAGCGCACGGTCGACAGCCACATCAGCAAACTGCGCAAGAAACTCGAGGCCCTCGGCGTGCAGGGCACGCCGGTCAGCGTGCGCGGCGTCGGCTACCGGTTCGGGCACGGCGCGTGAGCCAGGAACCGGGGCTGCGCCGACAGGTCGTGCTGTCGCTGGGCGTGCTGGCGCTGGGGATCATCCTGCTGTCGGTGGTCGGCTCCTATGTGTTCTATGCGCTGGCCGTGGCGTATCTGCCGGGCAGCATTTCCGAGACCTGGATGCCGTCCCGCGTCGAGCTGGCATGGATCGTCTGCACCGCGGTGGCGGCGCTGGCGGTGGCCATGCTGGTGGCCGTGCGCCTGTCGCGCCGGATCCTGATGCCGCTGAACTCGGTGGCGCACAGCCTGCGCGAGATCGCCCAGGGCAACCTGCAGGCGCGCGCGGCGATGGACGAACATGCGCTGGGCGAGACCGCGCAACTGGTGCGCGACTTCAACACGATGGCCGAACGCCTGCAGCGCATGACCCGCGAGCGCGAGTTCTGGAACGCGGCCATCGCCCATGAGCTGCGCACGCCGGTCACCATCCTGCGCGGGCGCCTGCAAGGCCTGGCGGAAGGGGTGTTCGTGCCCGAAGTCGAGACGTTCCAGGGGCTGCTGCGCCAGATCGAAGGGTTGAGCCGGTTGATCGAGGATCTGCGTGTGCTCAGCCTCAACGACAGCGGCCATCTGGAACTGCACCTTGCGCCGGCCGACCTGGCGCAGGAACTGTCCGCCGTCGTCCACGCCTTCGCCGTCGGCCTGGCCGCGCGCGGCTTCGTGCTGCAGGTGGAGCTGGATCCGCGGATGCAGGTCGTGTGCGATGCGGTGCGCATCCGCCAGGCCTTGATGGCCTTGCTGCAGAACGCGCTCGCGTACGCCGAACCCGGCGCGTTGCGGGTGCGCGCAGGCAACCGAGGCGGCATGTGCGAGCTGAGCGTGGAGGACGACGGCCCCGGCATCGATGCGGACGTCGCCGCGCGCGTGTTCGAGGCCTTCCGCCGCGGCGATCCTTCGCGCTCGCGCAAGAGCGGCGGCAGCGGCCTGGGCCTGGCCGTGGTCAAGGCCATCGCCGTGGCGCATGGCGGCGATGCGATCTGCCGGCCCTCGGGCACCGGTGGCACCAACTTTCTGCTCCGCTGGCCGTTGCCGGCGGGCGAACCGGCCCCGCTGCCTGGCGTGTGATTCGCGCGGCAGGCCGGGGGTCCCTGCGCGTCGCTGCTCAGGGTGCCGGAGTGCCGCTCTCGCCGAGCGGTGCGGACGCAGGCGCAGTGCGCGCGGTCCGCCACGGCAGCATGCGCGCGAGCACGTCGTCGCGGCGCACCCAGTGGTGGAACAGCGCTGCGGCAACGTGCAGCGCGACCACCAGCCACGCGATCCATTTGCCGATGAAGTGATGCACGACATCGATGGGCGCCTCGAACGCTTCCCAGCTGAGCGCGAAGCGCTGGCTGATCCACGCGAACAGCCGGGTCTCGTTGAACCCGGTGACGCGGAACAGGCCGAAGTCGGTATCGGCGCCGGTGCCCACGTAGCCGGTCAGCGGCATAACGATCAGCAGGGCGTACAGGCCCCAGTGCGCCGCATGCGCGAGCCGGTGTTCCAGCGGCGATCCCGGGGGATCGTCCGGCTGCACGTCCAGCCACCGCCACAGCAGCCGCGGCAGCACCAGGAAGCCGACCAGCAGGCCGAGCACCCAGTGCAGGTTGAGCACCGGCAAGGACGCGTCGGAGGTGTCGTCCATGAACCAGATGACGTAGTAGACGACCACGTAGGCGCCGATGAACGCGGCGGCGGTGGTCCAGTGGAACAGCTTGGCGACGAAGCCGAAGCGGTTTGCGGTGGTGCGCCATTGCATGAGGGGAATTCCTGGCAGCGTGCGGGATGCGATCGTTCAGCGGGCGAGCAGGCTGCCGAGCAGCCGTTCCAGGCCGTCGAGCGCGTCGGCCAGGCGCGCCTGCTGATCGCCCTCCGGTTCGGCGATCCAGAACGATGCTTCGGTGATGGCGCCGTAGAGCATGCGCGCCATCACCCCCGCATGCAGCGGCGCCACCGTGCCGGCGGCGATCAGGGTCTCGATCGAGGCCTGCAATGCGTCGATCCCTACCGACTGGGCGGCCGGCGGGACGTCGCCGAACACGGCGCGCGCGTCCTGCAGGATGATGCGGCGGATCTCCGGCTCCAGCGCCAGTTCCAGATAGGTGCGGCAGCGGCGGCGAAACCCCTCCCACGGCGAGGGCGCCGCGTCCGACACGGCCTGCAGACGTTCGCCGACCTCGGCCTCGATCTGCTCGATGACGGCGGTCAGCAGGCCTTCCTTGCCATTGAAGTGGTGGTAGAGCGCCCCGCGGGTCAGGCCTACCGCGGCAGTGAAGTCGTCCATCGAGGTGTGCGCGAAACCTTGCGCGGCGAACGCGCGCCGCGCCGCCGTCAGCAGTTTGGCGCGGGTCTCCTCGATCATCTCGGTGCGGGAACGACGACGTTGCATGCGGTGGCCAGTTGACATACGCGACGCATGCTATTTTCATACGTCGCGTATGTCAATGCGGCTGCGCGCACGCCGCTAGCGGACCGGAAGCGGCGGTTCGAAGTGGCCAGGATGCGCGCTGATCCGTGGCGCTGCGTGCCGCTTGCGATTGCTTTGGCAGCAGGCGTTGTTGCTAATCCCGAATCCCGAATCCCGGCTGCCGTCAGGCCGCCGCGGCGAACGCCGGCCGCGTCAGGTTCTCCGGTTCGCCGTCGGTGCAGGCCACCTCATCTTCGATGCGGATGCCGCCGTAGGGCTTGAACTGCTCGACCCGGTTCCAGTCCACGCTCGCGGCATGGCCGTTCTGCTTGACCTCGTCCAGCAGCATGTCGATGAAGTACACGCCCGGTTCGATCGTCACCACCATGCCCGGTTCGAGCACGCGGGTCATGCGCAGGTAGGGATGGCCGGCGGGGCGTTCGATGCGGCCGCCGCGGTCGCTGGCGGCGAAGCCGGCCACGTCGTGCACCTGCAGGCCGATCGGATGGCCTAGGCCGTGCGGGAAGAACGCGGCGCTGACGCCGGTGGCCACTGCGGCTTCCGGCGACACGGTGATCACGCCGAAGTCCTTGAGTACGCCCATCAGCGCCAGGTGCGCGTCGATGTGCAGCTGCTTGTAGTCCACGCCGGCGCGCACGCCCTGGCCCATGCGGATCTGCGCGGCGTCGACCGCGTCGATCAGCGCCTGGAACTCGCTGCCGGTGTCGGCGGCGTAGCTGCGGGTGATGTCGCTGGCGTAGCCGTGCGCGGAGGCGCCGGCATCGATCAGGAAGCTGCGCCGCTGCGCCGGCGCCTGCCGATCCAGTTCGGTGTAGTGCAGCACCGCGCCGTGTTCGTTCAGCGCAATGATGTTCCCGTACGGCAAGTCGTTGGCGTCCTGGCCCACCGCGCTGCAATACGCCATGTGGATATCGAACTCGCTGCGGCCGTCGCGGAACGCAGCTTCGGCGGCGCGGTGGCCGCGCACCGCCAGGTGCTGCGCCTGGCGCATGAGCGCCAGTTCGTAGGCGGTCTTGTAGGCGCGGTGGTATTCCAGGTACTGGACCACCGCTTCGGGATTGTTCGGTACGTAGTCGCCCAGCGCGCTCTGCGCTTCGCCGAGGATCGCGCAGCGCGCGGCCGGTCCCGGCAGCAGCGCCAGCGCCTCTTCCGGGCTACGGATGATGTGGATGTCGCAATGCTCCACCCACCAGCCGTTCGGCGCCGCCGGCACCACGTGCCAATAGTCGCGCGGCTGGTGGAAGATCAGCTGCGGGCGGCGCCCCGGGGTGTAGACCAGCCAGCTGTTCGGCACCCTGGTCAGCGGCAGCCAGGCCTTGAACTGCGGGTTCACCGCGTACGGATAGTCGCGATCGTCGAACAGCTGGTAGTGCAGGCTGCCGCTGGGCACGAGCAGATGGTCGAAGCTGCCGCGCGCCAGCGCGGTGTCGGCGCGTTGCGCCAGCGTGTGCAGGTGGTCGGCGTACAGGGCGCTGGGGTCTTGCTGGATCATGGCGGCGGCTCGGTCGGCGATGCGGAAAGGCAGGCGCCAAGTTTGCCGCAAACGGCACGCACGCGTTGACGCACCGCGTGCCTGTGCATGGCATGCGGCTATGCGCAGGCGTAGCCGAAAAGCGGCAGGCGTTGCCACGCCGGCCGATCTTCTTCTGTCTTGTGCAGGCGATGAAACTGTAGGAGCGGCTTCAGCCGCGACAGACTCCATCGAGAGTGTCTGTCGCGGCTGAAGCCGCTCCTACAGGGGGCGCCGGCGATGCTGCCGGCGCGCTACCCGGCCGGGCCGGCGTTGATCCATTGCCGCAGCAGCTCGCGATGCGCCGGCGAGATGGTCAGGAAGCGGAAGCCGGCCCAGGCCTGGCCCAGCGCCTGCGCGCGTTCGCTCCACAACAGGTGCACGCCGACGTCGATCTGCGCCTCGCGGCCGAGTTGCGGCAGCGCGAAGCGCAACTGGTACAGCGCGTCCTCGTGCAGCGGCACCGAGGCCAGCAGCAGCATGCCGCTCTCGGAGAGGTTGCCGAGCCGGCCGACCACCGCGTCTTCCATCATGTCCAGCACCGGCACCATGTCCGGGACCTGGCGGCGCGGCGAACGGCGGGCTTCGGCGATCATGCGTCCTCCAGGGTGTCGGCGGGGACCGGCGCGCCGGCGAGAGTGCGCAAGGCGCGCACGGTGGCATGCCAGGCGCGGTCGATCAGGCGCGCGCGGTCCTCGGTGACGATCCGCGCCTGGCTCTGCGCCAGCAGCCGCGACAGCGCATCCAGCGAGTACTCGGCGGTCTTGTGTCCGCGCTGGTTGACGAACAGGGCGCGGTCGGTGATCGGGCTGTACCAGGACAGGCGCTGCCGTTTCAGGTCGCCCTGCTGGTTGGTCACGAATTCGAACCAGGTGCCGAACGGCAGGCTGCGCAGCCGCGCATAGGCCGCTTGCTCGGCTTCGTTGCGCGGCGCCAGCAGCGGCCGCTCGCCATCCTCGCCCTGGTCGCCGAGGCGGGTGCGCGCCTTCAATTTGGCGCTGAGTTCGGTGCGCGAGGTCAGCGTGTCGCCGCCGCCGGGGGTGGACAGGCGCCGCGCGATCGCCTCGGCTTCGTCCTGGTGGTAGCCGACCTGCAGCAGGGCGCTGCGCACTTCGCCGGCCAGGTCCGGATCGGGCTCGCCGCCGCTGGCGCGGCAGGTGACCTCGGCGATGCACTGGCTCAGCTGCTTGCGATCGCGCCATGCATCGGAGTCTTCGCCCTGGCGCAGCAGGGTCAGGGTCAGCACATCGGACCAGGCCTGGTTCAACAGCGCCTGCACGAACTTGGGCGGCTCCCAGGTCCGGCACAGCGCTTCCAGCGTGGAGCTGGCCAATTCCTTGGCCACCTCCAGCCGCTCCTTGCCGCGCGCGGCCTCGATATGGCGGCGCTCGGCGATCTCGGCCTTGTGCGCCAGTGCGCGGTACTGCGCCAGGATGTCCTGGTGGGCCTGCTCGAAGACCTGCTCGTCGCCCTCGTATTCCTCGACCACCCGGTCGACGGTCTGGTTCAACTTCAGCAGCAACTGCGGATCGGTGTCCTCTTCGCTGAGCCAGGTGGCGCCGGACTCGGCGACCGCATTGAGCAGCTCGCGCGCCGGGTGCTGGCTGCGCACGAAGAACGCGCTGTCCTGCAGCGCGGCGCGCACCAGCGGCACCTGCAGGCGCTCCAGCAGGTCGGCGGCTGGCGCATCGCTGCGCACTTCGCGTTCGATTTCCGCGTACAGCAGGCCGAGCAGGTCGAAGGTGTCGGCATCCTGCGGCGCCAGCGCCGCCTGCGGGCCATGTTCGCTGCGCAGCGTGGCCAGCAGCGCCGCCTGCACGTCGCGCATCTGGCGGCGCCCGCGCAGGCCGGCCAGGGCGCTATGCGCCGGCGGCTGCGCCTGCAGTTCGCCCAAGGCCTGCAGCAGCGATGCGGTGGGCACGGCGGGGGCATTGGCCTGGGCGGAGGCGCTCGCCGCGCCGCTTGCGGCGGCGCGCGGGGCCGGCATCGTGGCGTTGCCGGATGACGCAGGCATCGCTGTCGCTGCGGCAGCGTGGACGGCGCCTGCGGGAGCGGTACCGGTGGTCGCGGCCGGCGCCGTCGCACGGTCGCGTGCCGCAGCGAGCAGCTGGCGCAGCGTGGCCAGGTCGGTCGGTGCGTTGTCGGGCGCGGCCGATGCGGCGCTTGCTGCCGTTGCGGCGTTGGCCGCGGTCGGTGGCGGCAGCGGGGGCGCTGCGCTGGGCGGGGCTTCGCCGCCGGCGGCACCGGGGCCCGGGCCGGACCAGCCGCCGGGCGCCGCCTGTCCGGACCAACCGGTGGCCGGGCGCGTGGCCGAGGACGGGCGCGCCACGCCGCGGTTGCCGGCGGCCGCGGCGGGCGCGTTCGTCGGCCGCGCCACGTAGGGCAGGTAGACCAGGCCGGGCAGCACGCCGGCGTGCGCCAGCAGCACGTTGGCGCGTTCCACCATCTCGCCGTAGCGGACCAGCGCCTGGCGTTCGAAGGCGCGGTACAGGGTCAGCTGCGCGTCCAGCCCCAGGCGCAGTTCCTCGCCGGCCTCGCGCAGGATCCGGCACAGCAGGTGCGGCCCCAACGGCGTGTGCTCGGCTTCGAACGCCGGCCGCGCGGCGAGCACGCCGAAGCGCTGGCCGAGCAGTTGCAGCGGGGTGCTGGCCCGCGCCGCCTCGCGCCGGGCGATGTCGTGCAGGACGATGTCGCGGTCGATGTCCACGTCGGCGACCAGGGTCAGCATCTGCATCGCCGCGCTGGCCTTGTCCTGGCGCAGCAGGCCGACCGGGGCGAGCGGCAGCCGCAGCGTGGCCAGGGCCGCTTCCAGCTGCGCTTTGTAGAACGGCGCAAAGCGCTCGCGGCGCGCCCGCAGGCCCTGCAGTTCCTGGTAGATGTCCTCCTGCAGCTGGCTGTTGCGCGCGCGTTCGGCCTGGTCGAACAGCTCGCGTTCCAGCTCGCTCAGGGTCGACTGCAACGGCGCTTCCAGCGTCTGCCACACCAGGCCGGTCAGCGCCTCCAGGATGTCGCGCACGCGCGTGGGCAGGGCGGCGCTGGCGAGCGTCGCCGGGCTTGCCGACGGAATGGCAGACAATGACATCCTGTGATCGCCGTTTGATTTCCGGGGTCCGGTATGTAACACGTTTCTGGCGGCGCAACCATGTTGGCGGCGGCCTGGCGCAGCATTTCAGAGCATGAACAGGGCGACCACGTCGTTGGTGAAGCGCCGTCCCAGTTCGGTCGGCAGCGCATGCCCGGATTCCACCTGCAGCCAGCCCCGCGCCTGCGCCTGGGCCAGCGCCGGAGCGATCGTCTCCGGTTCCAGGCCGGTGCGCACGGCGAAGTCGCGCAACGCGAACCCCTGGTTCAGGCGCAGCGCATTGAGCATGTATTCGAACGGACGCCGCTCGGCGCCGATCCAGTCGTCGCCGCCGATCGCCGCCGGGGTGCCGGCGGCGGCCAGGAACGCCTGCGGATGCTTGGTCTTCCAGCGCCGCAGGATGCTCTGCTCGGCGCCGGAGCTGATCTTGCCGTGGGCGCCGGCGCCGATGCCCAGATAGTCGCCGAACTTCCAGTAGTTGAGGTTGTGCGCGCACTGGTAGCCGTCGCGGGCGTAGGCGCTGACTTCGTACTGGGCGTAGCCGGCCGCGGCCAGCAGCGCCTGGCAGTGCTCCTGCATGTCCCAGGCGTCGTCGTCCTCGGGAATGCCCTGCGGCGGGCGCGCGGCGAACACCGTGTTCGGTTCCAGGGTCAGCTGGTA
>Ga0308160_10004212_pt1 | contig 15543 bp, 24 predicted proteins | sample PhyFR1_FD_201036 | JGI IMG/M metagenome (GOLD analysis project Ga0308160, IMG submission 201036) | Phyllosphere microbial communities from UC Gill Tract Community Farm, Albany, California, United States - DLSLF.R1 | ecosystem: Host-associated > Plants > Phyllosphere > Unclassified | place: USA...
ACGCTTGGAGCCGAGGTACAGCGGGCTCGGTGCCACTCTTCTGCTTTAAGAGACCGTGAAGTAATTGGACAGCAGTCGCCGATCTTCTCTCTTTGGGTATAACACAGCTGAGGGTGAAAGATGGGTGTAAAATGTCCAAGAGGCTGTACCGAGTGCTGCAGCGCTAAGCGTAGGTAGCCTCACGTGACCGATTTTGATGTTTGGCGCGTGCGAGGTGCAAACTCTACTTGGCAGCGTGATTGGCTGGAAAGTGTCGACTGCGGTGGTCAGCAGCAAGCGTGATATTTGGCGACGGCATAGTGGCCCAGCGACTGATTATAAAGCTACCTGCAGCATGCATATAGCAGCCCACCAGTGTGAAAAGCGTGCGAGGACCTGCGATGTCGCCAGCGCGAATGCCACGTAACGTGGTGATAAGGCCATCCGGAATCCGGATTACGAAGTGGCGGTCGCCGCCATCACGCGATGGGCCGACAGTCGTGATCGGAACACCGGCACGTTCATCCACCCAACTTTTTGTCAACGACCGTTACTTTCATATTCTCAACGTCCCGCACAGGATCACTGCGACGGACACGGTAAAATCCACGCGTCTGGTCGATCTTGTCAATTTCGTCTCAATCGTCCTTCGACCGCGACAAAAATCGTTCGATCGCTATTTCCTCAAGTGATCGACAACACGACTCGAAGCGTATATCATGAAGATCACGGAGAAGCTTCAAAAGGCCGAGAGGGAGGGCCGAACGTATTGGTCCTTTGAGTTCTTCCCACCGCGAACCGCGCAAGTATGTCCTTTTGCCCTTGACCATACGACAAGAGCTGACAGTGACAGGGTTTGCAGAATCTGTACGACCGTATCGAGCGCATGAGGAGTCTTGGTCCAGAATTCATCGACATCACCTGGTACGTCCGTCAAACTACCATGATACAAATCTGATAAACAGGGGAGCCGGTGGAAAGAATGCCGACCTAACCTCAAATCTGGTTCAAGTATGCCAAGAACAGATCGGAATCGAATGCTGCATGCACTTGTGCTGCACTGAAAGTGAGTTATCCATTCGCACCCGCCTGACCATAGTGCCTGCTGAAAAGGTCGAATGGGCTTTAAAGGCAAGTCGATCCTCTGAATGAGCTCTGACCTTTAGCAAGCGAAAGAACATGGTTGTCAGAATATCCTTGCCCTTCGAGGTGACCCTCCCGCCGGAACATCCACCTGGAAGCCGACTCCGGGAGGATTCCACAACGCAATCGATCTCGTCAAACACATTCACAAGACTTATCCGGGAGATTTCTGTGTGGCCGTCGCTGGGTTCCCGCAAGGTCACCCCGAGACGGCAAAGGAGGCCGATGCTATTGCTCAGGAAATTCAGTGGCTCAAGGAGAAAGTTGACGCTGGAGCCGATTTCATCTTCACTCAGCTCTTCTACGACACCAACATTCTGTTCGACTGGGTCAAACGAGTCCGTGCAGCCGGTATCACCGTTCCGATCGTCCCTGGTATCATGCCGATTCAAAACTGGGAAAAGTTCCAGAAATGGGTCGAGCGCGAAAATATCGATGTTCCCCCACACTTTTACGAAGCTCTGAACCCGGTTAAAGGCGACGACGAGCAAGTCCGCCGCGTCGGCACCAAGCTTGTCGCCGAAATGTGCCGCACCATCCTGGCGAATAAGGAAGCCGGCATCAAGGGTCTCCACATCTACACGCTCAATCTCGAAAAAGGAGCGCGCATGTTGCTGGAGGAGTTGCAGCTCGAAGGTCACCGCGAACAGATCGCACCGCTGCCATGGCGTCCATCTCTCACCCCCGCTCGACGAAATGAGACCATCCGACCCATCTTCTGGGCAAACCGCGTCCAGTCGTATCTGTCACGCACTGATGACTGGGACGAGTTCCCGAATGGACGATGGGGTGACTCTCGAAGTCCCGCGTATGGTGATCTCGATGGGTACCCGGTCTCGATCGGCATCAGTCAGAAAGACGGCCAAGAACTGTGGGGCAACCCAGAAACCTTTACGGATATCTGCAACATCTTCGCTCGATTCTGTCGCGGTGAGCTGAACAAGCTGCCGTGGTCATCGCAAGCGCCGGCTTCAGAGACTTCGGTCATCACGGAGCAGCTCGCAAAGATGAACGAGATGGGTTATTTGACGATCAACTCGCAGCCGGCTGTGGACGGTGCGCCAAGTGACGACAAGGTGCACGGATGGGGACCGCCAGGGGGTTATGTCTACCAAAAGGTAAGCTTGTGAAGCGGCAATGGCTGACTTTAGGCTTACTTGGAATTCTTCGTCTCGCCTGAATTGCTCAGTCCGTTGATCCGACGAATTGAGCGAGATCCCCGAATCACCTACTACGCCGTCAACAAGCAGGGCGATCTGAGGACGAACACCCATAGCGAAGGACCCAACGCCGTGACGTGGGGAGTCTTCCCGGGCAAGGAGATCGTCCAGCCCACCATTGTCGAAGCGGTCTCGTTTATCGCATGGAAGTGAGTGCGTGGTCTTGATCGAGCTAACGAGCAGGGACGAAGCGTTTGAGCTCGGTCTCCAGTGGTCTACCCTCTACCCCGAGGGATCCCCGTCCCGCGCTCTCATCGACAAGGTCATGTCGACTTCCTACCTCGTCAACATTGTCGCCAATGACTTCAAGGATGGTTCTGGTATCTTTGATCCGTTCCAGTTGGGCGTGGATAAAGCCGGAGCCGACGCCAATGGAGTCAGCGTCAACGGAGCCAATGGAGCCAGCGCAGCCAACGGCTTCACTGAGAGCGTATCTTCCGTCGTAAACGGGCTGAAAGACACCGCGCTCAGCACAAAAGACACCGTGTTGAACGCCGTCAACGGTCTCACAAACGGTCAAGTCAATGGCCAAGCGAACGGCCACTAGATTGCATTCCCACCCATATTGTACTGTCCTCAACGGACAAGGGACACGTTCAACTCGTGTCTCTCTTATACCCCGTCACAGCATACCCTCCCCGCATATATACCCCTGCCCGCTCGTCTCCTGTCCTATACGTATAACATAGACATATAAACTTTCATAGTGGTTGTACCATCGGACACGAGGTATTGTAGGCGTGGTTCAACACCGGACAAGTATGCATCTATAGCATATGATCAGGGCGCAAATGTCAACAAGAGTTTGCAAAGCCCAAACCGGCTCGGCGCGTTGTTAGAAGTTACGTGAATCTCGCTTCGGCTACCTTTCCTCAGCACTGTCCTCTGTCATCCAGTCTCGACCTCGTCCTTCTCCGCGCGCAAGGCTGTCGGCATGACAATCCCACCTGACACTGCTAGAAAACTGGGTTCGACTGCAAACAACATGACCTACCGAGCCTCGTCCCCTTCCACATCTTCCACATCGCAATTCACTCTCGACGAGCCGACACGCGGTCGCAAGCCAATGTTCCAGCCGTACAATGTGCCCACCTCGTCTATGCAGTCCGCTGCGTACGCCGCGGAAGATGATGTGCTCACCGCCATCGACGGGCCGGCCAGGGGCAAGGTCCAAGCGAGCACAGGGGGTGATTATGCGTACTCGACGACGCTCCGCCGGCAGCCGTCTTCTACTTTCGAGGGACCGGGCTATGCTGTACCTTCGCAATATCACCCACATCGCAGCTCTTCTCCTTCGCCCTATGGGCGCAGGCATAGTGTAGGGGAGCAAGACGCCAGTGTCTGGCAGAAAATGGTCGGGATGGGCAAGAAGGCGATGGGCAAAGAAGGGTACGACGCTGTCAACGGGGAGGAAGAGGAGGAGGCCAGGCGGAAGAGTATAGAAAGGCGTGCTAGGGAGACACCAAGCGCTATATATGCGCATAAATCGGTAGATGTGAGTTGAGCCTTTGGCGACTCTTCGCCATCACGGCCTACGTGTTGTCACGCTGACAGCCAGGACACCCTTCGAGACTTTTCATCTCACCCCACCGATGGTCTCGCCTCGAACGCACTAGCAACACTACTCGCCAGGTATGGCCCGAACGAGTTCGAGCTGCCGGCCGCGGAGTCTCTCTGGCTCAAATTCGCAAAGGGCGTCTACGAGAACCCGCTCAATCTGCTATTGCTGGGCTCCAGCGCAGTCAGCGCATTGATGGGGCAATACGACGATGCTATCTGTGTAGTGGTTGCCGTCACTATCGTCCTTACAGGTAAGTCGTCCGCCAAGTGTGGGTAGCTGACCGCAGTCGGTTTCGTGCAGGAGCAGCGGTCGGAAAAATCGCTGGAAGCGCTTAACAAGGTAGGCGAGTCGAGGGGGACGCCGCTGATGGTAGCTCGTGCCGCACTTTTGTCATCTTATCAGGTGAGGCGGCATTCTCGGCTAAGCTGATAGCAGAAACGGACAAGCCCTTACTCCGCTCGCCAACACGCTCTTCCCGGGTGATCTTGTCACATTTTCCGTTGGCGATCGAATCCCGGCCGACATTCGTCTCATCACCGCTGTTTCGCTCGAAATTGACGAATCGGCTCTGACCGGTGAGACACGCCCTGCGAGGAAGAATGTCGAGATGTGCGATCGAGGAGAAGGAGAGGACACTCACGGCGAGGGAGGAGGGAAGGCTCTGGGCGAGAGGCATTGCATGGCGTTTATGGGCACATTGGTGCGAAGTGGTGAGGTTATAGTCGTCGCTCGGCGCTGATTCAAGGCAACGGATCGGGCATTGTTGTTGGAACGGGCAAGGACACGGAGTTTGGTGTGATCTTCTCCATGATGCAGGATGTGAGCGCTCTCCGCGGGCCCGGCTGACCTCAGGTGGAGGAAAAGAAGACACCGCTACAGCTGTCCATGGATGACCTCGCGAAACGACTGTCGATCTTCTCCTTTGGTGTGATTGGTGTCATCGTCTTGATCGGTGTGCTGCAGAATCGAGGCTGGCTGGAAATGTTCACTATTGGAGGTGGGTTTTTGTGTATGGCAAAGGCTAATCGGCAGTGTCTCTTGCTGTGGCTGCTATACCGGAAGGCTTGCCTATCGTCACCACCGTCACCTTGGCCTTGGGAGTCCTGAGAATGTCAAAACGACAAGCCATCGTGAAAAAGCTGCCCAGCGTGGAAGCGCTCGGCAGTGTCAGCGTTATTTGCTCGGACAAGACAGGTGAGATGGTTTGCAGAACGGGCTCCGGGTCACACTAACGCGCAGGCACACTGACGAAGAATGAGATGACGGTGACGCATGTTTACGCTACGGACGACTTGGTCGATTTGACACCGCATCTGCATCACAACTTTGGCCCAAGACATCCGGATCATGCGGATTTCGCTCCGTCTCCGGCGATGCTCAAGACCGCATTAGTAGGGAACATTTGCAATAATGCTTTCCGCAACGAGCAGGGGATCAACGTCGGGCAAGCTACCGAGGTAGCGCTGTTGAACGTGCTGCCGGTGCTGGGGAAAGACGATGACAGAAAGGTGAGCCTCAACTTGGCGATGGCTGACGGGCAGAATTTCGTAAGAAAAGCAGAGGTTCCGTTCTCTTCGGAAGCCAAGACGATGAGTGTGTCTGGGTCGCTGAACGGCGGGTCTGAAATGGTCTATCTGAAAGGAGCCGTCGAGGCTGTCCTTGCGAGATGCCGGTATTACTACGTGACGGACTCTTCCACTCCATCGCTGGACGCTGCGGTGCAAAAGACCATTATCGACCGCGCCAATGAATGCGCCTCGAAGGGACTGCGAGTGATTGCGATGGCATACGGCTTTGCAAAGGACGGCACCGAGCCGTCGAATCTGATTTTCACAGGGTTCCAAGCGATGATGGATCCACCACGACGCGGCGTGGCGCATGCTATCTCTGCGCTTCACGGCGCTGGCGTGCAGATCGTCATGATCACTGGAGACTCGGACACGACTGCCGTGGCGATTGCACGCGAATTGGGTCTGAAGATCTCCTCGACCGGTGACAGGTATGCGGGAAGCTCGAGCGTGATGCTGGGGTCCCAGATCGACAACTTGAGCGAGCGGGAGCTCATCGAGCGGGTCCCGTCGATAACCGTCTTTGCCCGTACGACCCCTCGCCACAAAATGCGCATCGTCAAGGCCTGGCAGATGCGAGGCGCCGTGGTAGCAATGACGGGCGACGGTGTCAACGACTCGCCCGCTCTGAAGATGGCCGACATCGGTATATCGATGGGAAAATCCGGCACGGATGTCGCAAAGGAGGCGTCGGATGTCATTCTTGTCAATGACGACTTCTCGTCCATCCTCCCGGCGGTCGAAGAGGGCAAGTCGATCTTTTACAACATCCAAAACTTTCTATCTTTCCAGCTGTCTACCGCTGTCGCCGCGCTAAGTCTGATCACGCTCAGCACCCTTTTCAAGCTCGCCAACCCGCTCAACGCCATGCAAATTCTGTTCATCAACATCCTCATGGATGGCCCACCAGCGCAGGCACTAGGAGTCGATCCGGTAGACAAGGAGATCATGCGTCGACCGCCAAGGAAAAAGGGCGACAATATCATATCGAGACGGCTCATGGGTCGGGTCATGTTCTCTGCCGCGATGATTGTCTTCGGGACGCTGTATATATACGCGCTGGAGATGAGCGATGGAACCATGTCGAGGCGGGACCAGACGATGGTGCGTATGAATGTTTGGACAAGGCTGACGGTCAGACTTTCACCATTTTCGTCTTCCTCGACCTCGTTTCAGCGGTGCAAAATCGTGGACTGACATGCGCCATGTTCAGAAATCGAATGCTCACGCTGGCCGTCGGGGTTTCATTCGTCGTGCAGCTTGGCTTGATCTACGTCCCACCATTACAACATATTTTCCAGACGGAAGCTTTGTCTGCGAGAGATTTGTTGATGCTGTTCGGCCTCGCCGGAACGAGTATGGGACTTCACGAAGGGAGGAGATGGTATGAGCGGGGCCTGGTGGAGAAGGAGATCTTGGAGCAGACGATGGGGATGGGCATGGCGTAATAGGGAGCTGTGGACGTAAGGCTCGGATGCATCGGCTTGTGAGGGAGGATCTTAGCTTGAAGAGTGTAGATGCAACCAACTGGAAATGACGAACGATTTACCGGTTTAGCCGTTGCGAGGGCGACTCGGAAAGTCGGTTACATCAGTGGTCCTGTCATTGTACTATCTACACTTGGCTACGTTCGAACGCTCACGAACGAAAAAATACCACACAGCAAGCTCGCCGTATTCCAAAGCATGGCAACGGCAGATGGTAAGCTCAAGTGCATACGCAACTGACACCGTAGCGTCCGGCTCAGCCGATGAAACACATAATGCCAGCTCAAACCCCTTCGCCGGCATGATCCACCAGAGCTATGCAGAGATTCCATCATTCACACTCGAGTCGGGCGTGGAGATTCGGGATGTGCCCGTCGCCTTCAAGACATGGGGCAAGCTGAACGAGAATGGGGACAACTGTATGGTTATCTGTCATGCTCTGACGGGTTCGGCGGACATGGAGGACTGGTGAGCTTGCACGTTTGACTTTACCCGATTTCCTGCTTGGTCGAAAGCGCCGGTACGTTCATCGCTGATTCTAGGTGGGGACCGCTGCTTGGGCCGAATCGAGCTTTCGACCCTACGAGGTTCTTCATCTTCTGCGCCAATGTCATCGGCTCACCATACGGAACTGTCTCGAGTGTTACCACCAACCCGGTAACGAACAAACCGTTCGGTCCGGAGATGCCAGGAAGTTCGGTCAAGGACGACGTGAGGTGAGTTGTTGGCTATCGTTTGGCTGCTCATGAGAAGACTTCATTACCTCGTTCTCCGATCTTTGGGCGTCAAATCCGTCGCAGCCGTCGTTGGCGGATCCATGGGCGGCATGACGTGCCTTGAGTACCCGTTGAACACTCCTCCCGGCTTTGTCAAAGCTTTGATCCCTCTGGCAACATCTGCTAGGCATTCCGCTTGGTGTATCTCCTGGGGAGAGGCTCAACGGCAGTCGATCTACTCTGACCCCGAGTACAAAGACGGGTACTATTACGAGACATCGCCCGATAAATCGGACCTCACTGTCCAGCCATCGCGAGGCTTGGCTGCGGCACGTATGGCGGCTTTATTGACTTACCGAAGTCGAGATTCGTTCGAAAGCAGATTCGGTCGTCGGGCTGGGGTGGGCAAGTCTAGCAAAGTCCCGAAAGGCGGAGTGCGGATCATGGGTGGACCAGAAACGACCAACCCGGCCGAGCCGAGCGAAGCGGACCTGGCCAAGAGCCCGAGGCTACAAGCATGGAGAGAACACAACGACGGGCATAGGAGCTCGACGGCTGGTTCGAGGAGAAGCAGCGAGAGCGCGCCAGGGACACCGGTGACGGAAAAGTCGCAGGCTCAAGGAGAGCTCAAGGTCGGGACAGGCGCGGACAAGGCGCCGAAAATCTTCTCGGCCCAAAGCTATCTTCGATACCAAGGCGATAAAGTGGGTTCTTCGCATGAGGTACAGATGAAGCACCGCTGATACCGTCCAGTTTACCGGCCGATTCGACGCCAACTGCTACATTCACATCACCCGGAAAATGGATACGCACGACTTGTCGCTCCCATCCAGATTTGACGAGTTCCACTCGCTCTCGTCTCAGCTGCCCGCGCCTGCCGACAGCGAAGACGACGACGAGCTGTCTGCGTCGCTGTCACACGCCCTGTCGCTCCTTCCCCCAGCTCTCGTCATCGGCATCGAGTCGGATGGACTCTTCACGACGACGGAGCAAAAGGAGATTGCGGCTCATATCCCTGACGCCGAGTTGGTGGTGATTCCGTCGCCCGATGGCCACGACGGGTTCCTGCTAGAATTCGAAGCTATCAACGGCTGGGTGGACGGATGGCTCAGACGGAAGATGCCTCGATACTTTGAAGAGTCGGGCCGATTGGTCTCGCTCGAGGAGTACGCAAAGGGGCAGGCGGACGCGCAGGAAGGGTTTGGTGTGAAGAAGGAGAGCGTCTTTGGCGAGGCGGAGGCGGACGTCACGCGGTGGTAGTGTGGTGCTGGCCGTACGGAGCTGATCGTCGCATGGAGTGCATGAAGCCGTAGAAAGGGCTCGGACGTGGCATGTATATACTACAACTGCATAGAGGTTCGCCTGGACAAGCGATCGGAAGAATCTTACTCGCTTTTCATATTACACTTCCCTTACTCGCCTTTCATGTCCGACTTGTTGCTCGAGCCGGGCTTGACAATGAGGATAGTCTCGCCCTTCCTGGCTCCCGGAGCGAGACTTGCCAAGTTGATGGACGACAAGTCAAGGCCGACTTCTGGCAACCTGCCGGACGTCTCGCCGATCCACGCTCGGACGCCTTTGGACAGGTGCGCATAGTCTGTCTGGTGACCATCCGCAGTCTTGGTTGAGGTGGCGAGGTGGAGATACAGGCGGTGCACGAGGAAGAGAGAGAGCAGGAAGGATAGAATGGAGAGCGAGACGAGGCAAGTGAAGAACAGGATCGGGAGGAGCACACAAGCTGGCTGTCAGCAGAGTTTGCGATGGCGACTACCACTACTCACAAGCGACAATCACGGTTAGAAGGACCGAGGTGAGGATCCCGATGATTGCGACTCCTACGAAAAAGGCGGTCGCGCTGAGGACGAATCCGCTGGGGGTCAGGTGGGAAGATGCTGCGGGAACGACGTGAGCTTACGTGAAACAAGCAGCGGGGATGATGCTGAGAGCGGTGAAAATGGCGAGGAAGGTCTACGGTGAGTGACAAGCCGGGAAGCATGCGATACACGTACAAAAAGCACGGGGCGCGCTTCGGCCAGCGAGCGAGTCTTGTCGGCGTACGGTCGAGCGGCGGCTTGGAGTCTGGAAATAAGCTGGGTACTCTCTTGCGACTAGAGCCCGCGCTATGACGAGGCTGCTCCACATCCGCAGATCAGAGGGACGAGCGGGGAGTGCTCAACTGGAAGGGGATCGACCTACCTGTCCGACTGATCCCTCACCCTCCTGACCGTCTCCTCCATCATCTTCTGCACGTCCACCTCTTTGACCTCCTGCTTCATTTCCTGCGTGCCATTCGTGTTTGGCGCCTTCTTCCCTGCCGGTTTGCGCTCCACGTCGACCTGCTCAAGCTTGACTTTCGATTCGCCTGATTGTCGGTCCATGCCGGCGAGAGCAACGTATGAGGCAGGTGGGGAGACCTTGACAATGTCGTCGGACTCAGTGATCGATGGTGACTCGTTCATGTAGGGCATGGTGGGAGAAGTACAAGAGTCAATCGCGATAAGGCCTTGTGTGTGTGAGGTCAATCAAAGTTCAAATAATGTGGGAAAGTCACCAGTCAACGTCATCCGGTCGAGACTGTCCGGCGCGTCTGCCTAGGCAAACATAAAATCAGGACAGATGACTCTGGATTTCTCAGTGCACTTCTGACGAGCGAGAGGTAGCACAGTGAGCTTGTGTGTCCCGATGGACGGTTCGAAGCGGGGCAATCCTTGAGTCTAGATGCTAAGGATGTCAACAAGGGTATTCGTTCGACGCTATATAAACCGCAGAAATTCCCTTCTCTCACAAGTAGTTCATCTGGATTAGTATATCGGCTAGTATAACCGCTTCTCACGCGGTAGAGCGGGGTTCGATTCCCCGATCTAGAACATCTTTTTGCATTTTGGTGTTGTGAAGGGAGATTACCACGCATCTTTTTGCCTCGAGACACTTTTCAGATCGCCCAAAGGCCGACGAGGATACTTCTGCCCATCCTCGTTTCCATAAGCATCTAAGACCGCCTTGCCAACTCCTCATCTCCTTGACGCTATGCGGATACGTCCTGAACGGGTTGCTTCGAGAAGAGATGGTTGTTTCACGGATGAGCGGCGAGCGGCGATCTCCGCATGACGCGTCGCGGTTCGCGTCAGGTCCCGAAGGTCTGTGACCCTTCAAAACAACCCTGGTCGACAACAAACATCGACAACAGTGAATGTCACGCATCCCTCTTCCGACAAACGGCCTCAACCATTACAACCCACCTGCATCGCCTTCGTCCACATCTACAATGAGCGCTCAGGGTATGAGTCCAGCTATGGACACCAGGAAGAAGCAGAGCAAACGCGACGAGGTGTGTACATTTCCATCCATCACCAATTTCCCTCGGACCCCTTTGACTGAGGAGACTGCTGGGGTGTTGAAAGGCAAAGGAAGGATATCACTGGTGCTCCTTGTGAACGACGATTGCCTTTCGCACAGTGTCTCACCCTTCTCCCTCTCCGGCCTTCGCTCTGTGTCCCCTTCTTCCCGCTCATCCCATTATGTTCCATGCTCAGACTTCTGCTTCCCCCACTCATACTTTCCAATCTATCCCTCCACCCATGACGACACAAAAACCTCTCGACACCCCTCCGCCATCTGTCCGCATGCCCTCCACCGAAATGCTACCTCCTCCCGGTATACTTGACGCCACCCCACGCCCTGCTCTCTCACAACGACCCTCCTCCCACCGCGGCTCTGTATCTTTCCCTTCTGATTCCGATGTGACCCCACCGATCGATGACGTCCCCACACGACCACGCTACCATTCTACGGTCTCCCAACCCGCCACGCTATCCCGCTCCCAATCATCGTCCAACTTTGCGGGCAAACTAAAGTCTCTGCGCAAAAAGATCGAAAATGAGCTGTCTCGCAAGCGGACCGGCGGCAACGCGCCTCAGCGACCCGACAAGCGTGGCTCGAAGAAGCCATTGAAGGGTACAGTCGCCGGTCTCCGCCCTAGCCCCGCTTTGACTGTGCCTGAGAGCATGAGCGTCGCCGACGCTAGTCAGCTCTGCGCGGCGAAACGAACCGACTGCGTCCTCGTTGTCGACGACGAGGAGGGCCTGAGCGGTATCTTCACCGCCAAGGATCTCGCCTTCCGAGTCACCGCTGAAGGTCTCGACCCGCGAAACACCCTCGTATCACAAATCATGACCAAAAACCCCATGGTCACTCGTGACACCACTGGCGCTACCGAAGCGCTGCAACTCATGGTCTCTCGTGGATTCCGTCACCTGGTGCGTCCCGCCTGATCCCGAGAGTTTATCGCTAACTCCAGCCCGTCTGCAACGAAGATGGTGACGTCGTGGGACTGTTGGACATCACGAAAGTCTTCCACGAAGCGCTGGCCAAGGTCGAGCGCGGCTCCTCCGCCACCACCCAACTCCACGCAGCGCTCGCTGGCGTTCAGTCCGAGCTTGGGCCTGGGCTCACTGGCAACCCGCAAGCCGCGGCGATGCTAGCCTATGTCGATGCGCTACGAGACCGCATGGCCATGCCGGATCTCACTTCCGTCCTCGACACCCGTCTGAGCCCGCCCATCGTCACTCCTCGCACATCGGTTCGGGAAGCCGCACGCCTGATGAAGGAGCGCCGAACGACCGCCGTGTGTGTCATGGAAGCTAATGCTGGCACCAGCGCTATCAGTGGGCAGTCCGGCAGCAACGCGATACCCAAGATTGCCGGTATCTTCACCTCTAAAGATATCGTCCTGCGAGTAATCGCCGCCGGACTCGACGCATCCCGATGCAGTGTTGTCCGAGTCATGACGCCACACCCAGATACCGCGCCACCTACCATGATCGTGCAAGATGCTTTGAAGAAGATGCATAGTGGGTACATGTGTCGGTCCCGCTGACGCCAGACGGACACTACCTCAATCTTCCCGTTGTCGAGGAGGACGGCAGACTGATTGGCATTGTCGATGTTTTGAAGCTCACCTACGCGACGCTCGAACAGGTGAGCTTTTATCGTAACCCCGCTGACCTCAGATCGAGTCCATGAATGAGGACCAACAAAACAACACCAGTGGCGGTCCAATGTGGGGCAAATTCTTCGACGCACTCAACAACAACAACGATGACGATACCGCATCTGTTGTTTCCCAATCCGACCGACCCGACACGCCATCTCGCCCGTCACACAATCGCGGTCTTTCGAGCGTCACCTCCCCCATTTCCGAGGTCATGCCGAACGACTCCGCCAGCGTCAACGACGGCCAATCCGAAGTCGGACGCGGCGCCGCCTCGTCTGTCGCCCCACCTGCGCTCCCAGTCGATGACGGAACATACATCTTCAAATTCCGCACACCGTCCGGCCGAACGCACCGCTTCCAAGCCCGTCACGATTCGTACGAGCTGCTGCGCGACATTGTCGCGGGCAAACTCAGCACCGACCCGTTCTTTGACAACGCCGAAGCCGACCCAAACACTTTCAGTCTGAGCTACACCGACGACGATGGGGATCTCGTGACCATCACCGCCGACGGCGATGTTGCCGACGCTGTCCGTATCGCCCGGGGCCAGAAGAGCGACCGTGTCGTTCTCCTCATCGATGGCGGCAAAGTGTGGGAAGACGTTGCACGAGAGCTCGGCGGCGAACCCGCAGTCGAGAAGCTCATGCAAGTCGAGCACGAGGTCAAGGGCGTGGAAGACGAGGAAGACCACATGAAGGACCCCTCCGCCGACCCGGCCACGGAACCAACCTTTGGTAAAACCGGTGCCGTGCACTCCCACTCTGAACCGATTTCCCGCGCAGCCGCGGCTCCCGAACTCGTTGCGGGAATCCCCAAAGATCTCGTGCTCCCCGCCGCGATCGGTTTCCTCGGTGTCGTCATCATTGGCGTGTTCTTTGCGAGCAGAAAGTAGACAAGTGGACATTTCATGATCTTGACGCCGATGTATCATATGCTACGCACTGCACTATCCGTCGGCATTGCGCAGCTCCGGCGGCACGTAAGCTAATCCAAGACGCTCGAAGATTTCTCGCTCAGTATCAAAATTGATCTCCCTTCCAGTGACCCTCTCGATCAGCCCCGCCCGGAATTTCAAGCCTCTGCTGTCAGTGACGTTGTTTCTTGACATACTGATCCTCCGCAAACCGCCGCAAATCCCTCTCAAACATCATCGACCCCGACCAGCTCAGCACTGCCGCGGCATAACGCGCCTTTGGCGCACTGATCAGGTCGACACGCCGGTGCTTCCGGTCGGGCCCTGGTAGGCGAAACACGACAAACGCCTTGTCAAGGTTATCAAAATTATTGGGAGACGATTTGATCGGCGTCTCCTTTTCTCTATGAGTCACGTCTGTCATCAGCCCCGGCTTTGGCGCCACCCACGCAAGACATGGGTGATTATCCCAAGAGTCGACAATCGTAAATACAGATCCCTCAGCAAACCTATATCCTCGTGATCAGTCGGCGGGCAGAAGATTACGTCGACATCGTTCGACATCGGCTTGCCGCGTCGATATCTGACGTTAGCTCAGCCTCATCCCAACTGACCCTCCGCAGATGGTATATCTACACCCGGGAAGGAGCGCCGATAGATGCTCCATCACACAATCTGCAATCTCCTCCACCTCTTCCCTTGGGATCCTGTCATTAGCGCTCCTCGCTCCTACCCACTTTTCATCGAGATCCGACTTGATCTTGATCCATTCTTCCACGATGTCTACATGCAACATCCCACCCTCCCTCCTCCTTCTATCCTTCACCTTGAGACGAACCTCCTCCGACTCGTCCGAGATGTTTTGGTAGTGCTGCCGTACGTCCTCCAACGTGCGGCAATGATGTCGATCGTACAGGTCTTTCGCGGTCGAATGACCTATCGTGTACACCGAAGAGAACGTGCGCAACGCCTGATATCTCGGCGAAGCGAGGATACTCTCCGACTCCTCAATCCGGCCCGTCTCGAGGAACTCGTCAATCTGCCTCAGCACGGTAGCATGAGCACTCACCCTTTGAGCGACCTTCTCGCCTAGATCCTGCAGCTTCATCGCGTCCTTTCCCGAACGCACCCGCCGTGGGGCCGCTATTGTCAGCTGCAGATCTGACTCGACGAGCGTGATCTACGCTCAACCCACACTTGAGCATCTGCGGTCAGCTCAGCCACCTACTCACTCACGCTCATGCTACGCCGGTAGCTCAGCACGTTTGAGTTCTTCTGCGCATTCTCCTCGTACTCCCTTTCGTCGTAGATTGGTTTGATGGCGTCGACCTGGTGTCAGCAGCTCCACGACCGGACTGTGACACACGGCTATGGCTGCAGAAGGGCGCAGTAAGCCTGTGGGAAGCATGCTTGTAGAAGTTTCCCAGTGTAACACTTTCAAAAGATACATGGCCTCGCAAGCGCGATGCTGCCAGGCATGAGCGCAAATGAGCCCTTACCCCCTTACCCTTGAAGTGAAGACTACTGAACCGCCGGTGCCGCGGTGTGCGGGACGGGATCCCATCTAGCCAAAATGAGACTCACTATATCTTGATTTACGCACACCAAGGGACAAACCCTCTGGCAAGCGTATCGCGGGATATCGCTGAATCTGACCTCCGGGTCGAGCGGTTGCAGGTCGTCTTGCGTCTCACTTGTCCGCCGTCTCTTCGCTGGCCCGCTTCTTGCCTCGCTTTGCCTGAGCCGCAGGTATACTTCCCTTTCGGGCAGTTTGGGTACCCTCCCTTCGCTCTCCGCATCGACTGCTCGTCTGAACGTCTCGTGTAACCATTCGATTCCGAGCACGACCTTCTTCTCCTGCCGTCAGGCTCGTCTGACACACGACCTACGACGGCTTCACCTCCAATGGCCCTTGCGATTCTGGGCCTCCCTTTCAGTGCGGTCAAGATCAACCTCGCATCCT
>Ga0308160_10004214_pt1 | contig 15537 bp, 16 predicted proteins | sample PhyFR1_FD_201036 | JGI IMG/M metagenome (GOLD analysis project Ga0308160, IMG submission 201036) | Phyllosphere microbial communities from UC Gill Tract Community Farm, Albany, California, United States - DLSLF.R1 | ecosystem: Host-associated > Plants > Phyllosphere > Unclassified | place: USA...
GTCAGCGCGGCGGATGGCGCCTGGGTGTCGATCCTGACCAGGCGGCTCACGGCGGCCTGCACGCCGGCGGCGGCATTGACGCGGCCGTAACCGTAGTAGGGATCGCGCCCGGCCGCACCGCGGTCGACCGCGGTGGAGTACAGCAGGCTTTCGACGGTGAGATTGTCCAGCGATGCATTGGCCGACATCATCAGTGCGGCGACGCCGGCAACCAGCGGGCTGGCAAACGAGGTGCCGTTCCACTGGCCATAGCGGCCACCGGTGCTGGTGGTCCAGATATTGGTGCCCGGCGCGGACAGGGTCACGAAACTGCCATAGCTGGACCAGCCAGCCAGATTGTCGTTTTCATCCGTCGCCGACACCACCGTCATGGCGGCCGTGGGCGTGACGCCTTCATCGCGGCCATTGTTGCCGGCTGAAGTAAACAGTAAGCCGCCCTTGCTCCTCAGGTACTGCGCCGCATTAAGCACGGCCTGGCTGGCTGCCACGCCGCTGTAGCTGACGTTGACGACGCGGGCGCCGTTGTCCGCCGCGAAGTTGATGCCGCTGACCACGGTGCTGTAATAGGCATAGCAGCCGCTGGTGCTGGTGTTGTAGAAGGCCACCTTGACCGGCATGATCTTGGCCTTGCCGGCAATGCCGGCCACGCCCGCGCTGTTATTGCTGACCGCCGCGGCAGTGCCGGCGACTGCGGTGCCATGCCCGCAGGTGTCGTTGGTGTCGCCGTTGCCGTCAACGAAGTTGTAGCCCGGGACCAGGTTGCCCACGAGATCAGGATGGCTGGCGTCGACGCCGGAATCCAGGATCGCGATCTTGACCCCCTCGCCCATGCCGACGGCGCTGTCCCAGGCCGTGGCTGCGCCCACCTTGCCAACATGCCACTGGCTGCCCAGGTAGGGGTCATTCGGCAATGCCGAACTGACGACCACGCGGTCCAGTTCCACCATTTTCAGGTGCGGATGGTGTTCCAGGATCTTGGCCACGGCATTGGCCGTGCCGTTGGGCAGGTCAACCACGAAGACGTCGCCCCTGCCGATGCGGCGCGCCAGGCCACGATGCACCTTCAGTAGCTTGGCCAGCTCGTCGTTCGACAGGCCGGCACGCGGCTGGATCAAAAGGCGGTTGGGTGCATAGAGCGGCAGACCAGCCGCAGCTGCGGCTGCGGCGCGGACTTCATTGGCTGCCGCTGCATGGGCAGAAACAGCCGGAAGGGACATGGCCGCGGCAAGCGCCAGCGCGAGCATGGTGGGGGCCGGAGCAGAGGAGAAGAAGACAACAGGGTTATGGGTCATCACAATTCCAGAGAATGAAAGTCATGCCATTCAGGACACGGCTCCTATTCTACTGAAAATTTCTTACAGGAAATAAATTCATGCCTATGCAGCAACATTTTATGCTGCTTTTAAGCAACCAAACTGGCTTGACTGAACGCGAAGATCCTGACGTTTTCCATATATTTGCATCGGCGCAACAAGGTCAAGCGACAGCGCAGGTAGGCAAGGCCGCATCTCTTTTCGGCAAGTTTCGGGCTGATCCCGGCAGAACAATGTAACCGTCGATTACATAGGCAAAAGCAGTCGCTGCCGACCTGGCAGCCGCAAACGATGGCCAGCCTACGCCCGTAAATACCTGTTTCATAAACATAATTTTCGGCCGTTCCAAATGGAAATAAAGGTCATTTCCTTTCTTTATCAAAAGAAACTTTTCTTGTAAGCAAAGGTATTTTTCAGTACCATTGGTTAAAAATTGTTATCGATAGTTACTTTTTCATCTTGAAAAGAATCATCGCAAGTCATCCCAACTAAAACGCGGCAACTTTTTTCCCAATCGAATCTCAAGCCTGGCCAACTGCAATGAACCCTCATGTCCCGGACCGCACATGCCACGTCGTTTCCTTCACCTGCACGCTGGGCGCAGGGCATGCAAAGGCCCTCGCCCGCATCCAGTTGCCTGGTGCAACAAGCGCCGCCGGCACGCTGATCATCAAGAGATAGCATGGCCGCCGCTAAAGCCCGCCTCGGCGATATCCTGGTCGAACAGGGACTGCTCAACGCAGACCAGCTGCAGTGGTGCCTGCAGGAACAAAAGCGCTCGGGCCGCAAACTGGGCCAGGTCATCGTCGACCAGGGCTTGGTCGCGGCAGACGATATCTGCATGGCGCTGAGCCGGCAGTTCCGTATCCCCTACATCAACCTCAAGACCTTCAACATCGATCCGTCGGGCGTGCGCGTGCTGCCGGAAATCCGTGCCCGCCGTTTCCGGGCAATGGTGCTGGAAGACCGTGGCGACAGCCTGCTGCTCGGCCTGGCCGACCCGACCGACATCTACGCCTACGACGAACTGCACCGTATCCTGGGCAAAAGGCTGGAGCTCGCCGTGGTGTCGGAAGCCCTGCTGTTCGAGGCGATCAACCGCCTGTACCGCAAGACCGGGGAAATCACCGACGCGGCCCGCGAACTCGGCCAGGAAGTGGGCGACGCGCAGGTCGACTTCGGCTTCACCGACAGCGCAGCCAGCCTGGAAGACGCGCCGGTGGTGCGGCTGCTGCAGAGCATCTTCGATGACGCGGCGCAAGTGCAGGCGTCGGATATCCACATCGAGCCGCAGGAAGAGAGCCTGCAGATCCGCTTTCGCATCGACGGCGTGATGAACTTCCAGACCGAGGCCAGCCCCAGGATCGCGGCCTCGCTGGCGCTGCGCCTGAAGACCATGTCCAACCTCGACATCTCGGAGAAGCGCCTGCCACAGGATGGCCGTTTTGCAATGAAGGTTGGCCAGCAAAGAATCGACGTCCGTCTGTCGACGATGCCCACGCAGTTCGGCGAATCCATCGTGATGCGCTTGCTGAACCAGTCGCGCGGCGCCATCAGCCTGGATTCGATCGGCATGCCGCCCGACATGCTCAAGCGCTTTCGCAGCGTGCTGGCCCGTCCCAACGGCCTGGTACTGGTAACGGGCCCAACCGGCAGCGGCAAGACCACTACCCTGTATGGCGCGCTGGCCGAGCTCAACACGCCGGACCGCAAGCTCATCACGATTGAAGACCCGGTCGAGTACAAGCTGCAGGGCGTCAACCAGGTGCAGGTGAACGACAAGATCGAACTCGACTTCGCCCGTGTGCTGCGCGCCTCGCTGCGCCAGGACCCCGACGTGGTGCTGGTTGGCGAGATGCGCGACCAGGAGACCGCGCAGATCGGCATGCGCGCCGCGCTGACCGGACACCTGGTGTTCTCCACGCTGCATACCAATGACGCCGTCAGCACGCCGAACCGCCTGCTCGACATGGGCGTGCCGCCCTACATCATGGCCTCGGCATTGCAGCTGGTGCTGGCGCAGCGCCTGGTGCGCGTGATCTGCGACGTCTGCGACGAGCCGCATGCGCTCTCGCTGTCGGAACGGGAATGGCTCAAGGCGGAGCTGGGCAACCGGGTCGACGAGCACAGCTTCCGGCATGGCCGCGGATGCAGCCATTGCAACAGCAGCGGCTACCGCGGCCGGGTGGGCGTGTATGAAATGCTGGAAATGACCCAGTCGCTGGCCGACATCGCCTCGGAAAACAATCCGCAGGCCTTCCTGCGCGAAGCCGAGCGCCAGATGGGTGGCTGGACGCTGCGACGCCATGCAGTGCAGCTGGCCGTTGAAGGCAAGACCACCGTGGCCGAGGCCATGGCGGTGAGCAATCAGTCAGCGGCGTAATTGACCATGGCCTACTACGACTACAAGGCACGCAACAGCCGGGGCGAACTGCTGCAGGGCACGCTGGAAGGCGCTGACCAGGCCGCGGTGGCATCCTATCTGCTGGGCACGGGCGCCACGCCCATCGACATCCGGCCGAGCAGTAATGAGTCGGGTGCCGCCCCTGCCAGCCTGCTGGAGCGGCTCATGTCGCCGCCGGTCACCAGCCTGGACGTGCAACTGTTCAGCCGGCAGATGCATACCATGCTGCGGGCAAACGTGCCCATCATGCAGGGACTGAAGGGACTGGAAGACTCCGCCTCCAACAAGAGCTTTGCCCGGGTGCTCAGGTCGCTGCGCGCCGCGCTCGACGCCGGCCGCGAACTCTCCGCGGCAATGCGCGACCATCCGAAAGTGTTCAGCCAGTATTACGTCAGCATGGTCCAGGTCGGCGAGATGACGGGCCGGCTGGGCGCGATCTTCCCGCGGCTGCATGACTACCTGCAGCTCGATCGAAGGATGCAGGAACAGATCAAGGCCGCGTTGCGCTATCCGAAGTTCGTGGTGTTTGCCATCGTCGGCGCCATCGGCGTGGTGAGCGCTTTCGTGATCCCACAGTTCGCGAAGATTTTCATGAAGGCCAATTTTGAATTGCCCTTCATGACCCGCATGCTGATTGCTGCGTCTTCGTTCACGCTGAATTACTGGCAACTGATGCTCGCGGCTGCGGCGGCGGTGGCCTACCTGTTTCGCCGCTGGACTGGCGGCAAGGACGGCAGATACGCCTGGGACAAGCAGAAGCTCAAGCTGCCCATCGCCGGCCCCATCATCTTGAAGGGCACCATGGCGCGCTTTGCCCGCAGCTATGCGCTGGCCGAGGAAAGCGGCGTACCCATCAGCCGCGCGCTAAGCGTGGTGGCCCGCACCGTGGACAACGCCTACATTGCGTCGGCCGTCGAACAGATGCGCGACGGCGTCGAGCGCGGCGAGAGCCTGCTGCGAACCGCCACCACCACCGGCGTGTTCATGCCACGGGTGCTGCAGATGATAGGCGTGGGCGAGGAGACCGGCGAGATCGGCAGGCTGATGAGCGAGATCGCGGACATGTATGAAGAGGACGTGGAATACGAACTCAAGACGCTGGTCGCCCGGATCGAGCCGATCCTGATTTTTTTCATTGGCATTCTGGTGCTCATCCTGGCGCTGGGCGTCTTCGTGCCGATGTGGGACATGGGGCAGGTGCAGACCAGGCGCGTCCATTGACCAGCGAGCGTTGCTGCGAGCACCGCGCAACCTGCTCAACGGGCAAAAACAGAGTTTTTTTGCAGTAACAACGGGTAGTACTTTTTCAAACTTCCAAAGGGCATAAACATCATGAAACCAAGAAAACTCAACAAGGCAGTCCAGTCCGGCTTCACGCTCGTCGAACTGATCATCGTTATCGTCATCCTGGGCATACTGGCGGCGGTCGCGATTCCCAAGCTGACCAGCACTTCCACGGCCGCCTATGAAGGCGTGCAGGACGCAACGCTGGGCGCATTGAAGTCGGCATGGTCGGTTGCTTACGCCAAGGCGAAAACATCGCCGACGCCGGTGCAGATCGCGGCCGAAATGGCCGATCCGCTCTGCCCCACCGTCACCGGCGACGTCATCAAATGCACGGGTGTGACGCTCAATGACGGCACCTCCCAGGCCGAATTCACCGCTGCCTCCACTGGCGGCGTCGTTGCCTCCCCTTCCCTGATCAGCGTCACCAAGCGCAATCCGTAATCGCCGACATATTTACTGATGAAGCTGCGCACCGGGAAAAGGGCACGATCCTTGCCGGTGCGCGACGCTCCGACTATCAAAATGCGCCAACCGATCAGCACGCCCACTCACGGCTACACCATGCTTGAAATGATTGCCGCACTGGTGTTGATCGGCATACTTGCCGGCACCGCGCTGGTCAGGATCAGGGCGTCTTCCCAAGTGGATGCGCTTGAACACGCTGACGCGTTAAGGCGCGGCATTGCCCGCCTTCAGGCGATCGCCATGAAAACAGGCATTCCGCTTCGTCTGAATGTCGGCATCGAGATGACGGATGTGTGCAATAACGTTGCCACATCGAGTTACACCACCAACGCCGCGACGCTTCCGGCGCTTGGCTCATCCTGCAAGCGCTTCGTCCGCCCTGCCTGGTGGGTGAGTTGCCCCAGGGTGATCGCCAACACGCTTTGCCTCAATACCACGGCGCCGATCAAGGACCCGGTCACCGGTGCAGACTTCAAATTTCCAACAGAAGCCTATAACTTCGGCGTCTACGAACAGGTCGCCATCAGCGCCGTCGACGCCTCTTCCACGAGCGCAAGCACCGTTGACTTCGACAGCATCGGCAGGCCCTGGTCCGGAACCAGCCTGATCGCCAGCAATCCGGCGCGCACCTTCACCCTCTCCGCCGCGTCGAAAAGTGCGACGGTCATCCTGCGGCCCATTACCGGCTTCGCGGAAGTGAGCTACTGAGATGCGAGCAAGCGCCGGATTCACCCTGCTCGAACTGGTGGCCCTGATGGTCATGATCAGCGTCGCCATGCTGGGTACGGCCAGGCTCTGGGGCAACGCCAACGGCAGCCTTGAGCGGGCCGCCGATGCGCAAGTGCTTTCCCGCTATGCGCAGGAATGCGCGGAACGCGTGATCCAGACCCGCAAGGATTTCGGCTTCACGTCCAACCTGATCAACAGCACGATATGCGACCCGGCGCCGGCCTCATTCATCCGCACCGTCACCGTGCCGGCCGCCTCGACCGGCACCGCGACCACCGCCTGCCCGAATGGCGCGACCTGCCGCGATATCGTCGTCAAGGTATGCGCCGGCGCCAGCGGCGCCTCGTGCCCCACCACCGCCGTCACGGCCAGCGTGACCCTGATGCTGGTGAGCTATTGATGCGCCGCCTGCCTGCATGCCGCGGCTTCACGCTGCTGGAACTGGTGCTGGTGACAGCCATCATCGGCATTCTGGTCAAGGCCGGCACGCCCGTGATCGTCGCGAGCCTGAAAGCCTATGGCATGACGACTGACCTTGCCGCAACCAGCGACAGGCTGCGCTATGCCAGCGACCGCATGGCCTTCGAGATCCGTGAACTGAGTGCCGGCAGCATCACCGCCCTGAGCGCAAGCGCGCTGACATTCAGCCGGGTCGACTATGCCGGCGCCACGACCAGCCGCACGGTCACGATAGACCAGAGCGCGCCAGGCAGCGGGCAGTGCAACGGCACGGTAAGGCTGTCTTACAACACGCCTGCAATGACCCCGGTAGCAGGCTATCTCCCCGTCCTGACCGACAACCTGTGCTCTCTGGCATTCGCCTATTACGACCAGTCCGGCCTTTCAACGCTGGTAGCGGCGAACGTGCGCCAGGTCGAGTACACCCTGTCGGTCAAGTCCACCGCCACCGGACAAACCTACAGCCAGCGCACGCGCATCGCCTTGCGGAACCGGTGACATGAAAAAGACCATCTCCAGGCCATCAAGAAGGCAGCGCGGCGTCGCCAGCCTGGGCATCGTCGCCCTGCTGTTTGCGATCGTTTTCCTGGCGCTGCTGCGCAACCAGGAGCTGACCAGTTCCGTCGTGCGCGACGCAGCCGGCTCCGACCAGCGGGTGCAGTCGCTCTATCTTGCAGAGAGCGGGCTCGAGCGCGCGGCCCAGCGCTTCGCGGCCGGCGCCGCCTGTGCCTCCACCTCCAATGAAACCCTGACGATGCCGGGCGTCGGCAGCTTCGGCCTCAGCTATCTTGGCGCCTCGGATTTCGACGGCACCGCTTGCTCGCCAACCGTCTGCGGCACCACTTACTGCAGGGTGCAGAGCACCGGCAAGTCCCTTGCAGCGGATAGTTAGACTGCGGTCGACGCCAGGACGCTGGAAGTGCTGCTGGTGCAGAAGGCGCTGAATGCCTCCGGCACCAAGGCACTGACTGCGGTTACCGTGAACGGCAACCCGCACTACACCATCACCAATACCGTCAGCGCCAGCGAAAAGCCGCTGTATGTGCTGACCGTCTTCTGGACCATCGCGGCGAACCGGCCGGCCAGGATCCTCAGTGTGAAGTACGGCTCATCGACGATGTCAACGCCATTCAGCACCGCACCCAGCACCGCGCCCGCGGCGCCCGCCATCAATACGAGCGACGCCTATGCCGTGCAGATCTACTACCTGGTCAACCCGCCCGTCGGCACGAACACCGTGGATATCACCTTTGACGCCAGCCCTGCAGGCATTGCGGTGGGCAATGTGAACCTCAACGGCGTCGACCAGAGCAGCCCGATTGCCAGCTCCGATTCGATCGCCTCAGTCACTCCGGTAAGCGCGATTTCGCGCAATGTCACGCTGCCGGCGAATGGCGTGGTGATCGATGCGCTCTCCCGTAACAACGGCGGCGCCGCCAACGGCCCTTCGTGCAGCACCCTTTCCACAACCAACCTGTACAGCAGCAACGCCAACAACGTGTCCGGCGAGTCGTGGTTCTGCGGCCCGGCCGGCGCCAGCGGCGCCAGCTTCAGCATGGGCTACACCTTTACGCAGAAGGCCGCAGCCTACGCGCTTGTCACGGTCAGGCCGGACAGCACCAGTGGCGGCGGATCGCGGGTCCGCTTCCCGGGCGCAGGGGTGGTCAAGTGGCATGAAGTAACGACGTCGCCATGAAACCCCTGCCCGGCAAGCATCTCAACCCATTACCTGAATACGCATGTTCCGATTACGAAAAACCAAAGAAACCGACGGCTGGCGCGCAGTCACCTTCCAGGCAGGCGAGATCCGTGCCGCCCATGTCTGCAGGCCGGCCGGCACGGCGCCGGTCGTTGCCATGGTTGCCTTCGAGGCGGACCAGGACAATGCCCCGGCCGAAGCGCTGGCCCGCCTGGCGAGGAACTGGCAAGGCCAGCGCCATGCCTTCACCACGGCGTTGCATGCAGCGGATTATCACTTCCTGCCAGTGGATGCACCCAACGTGCCGGCGACGGAGCTCAAGTCGGCCATCGCCTGGACGGTGGCCAGCATGATCGATATCAACAAGGAAGAGAACACCATCGACGTGCTGAGCATCCCGCATGGCAAGGACAGCGCGCAGCGCGTGCGCGGCATGTATGCGGTGGTGGCACGCACCGAACTGGCCAATGACTATCATCGTCGCTTCCAGGCGGCGCGCCTGACGCTCAAGGCCATCGACATTCCCGAAATGGCGCAACGCAACCTGGCCGCATTGCTGGAAACCGAAGGGCATGCAGTCGGCCTGATCAGCTTTGATGCAGGCGGAAGCCTGCTGACGATTACCAGCGGCGGCGAGCTGTGCCTGGCGCGCCGGCTGGACCTGACGGCCGCACAGATGGGCCACCCGGACCCGGCTGTGCGCGCTGGCCATCATGAACGGGTGGCCCTTGAGATCCAGCGCTCGCTCGATCATTTCAACCGCCAGTTCACCTGGACCACCGTTTCGCTGCTGGCAGTCGCCCCCTTCGGCGACAACGATGGCGGCCTGGTCGCCTTCCTGGCCGACAACCTTGAGACCAGGGTGGAGCCGTTCCTCCTGGACAAGGTGCTCGACATATCCCGGGCGCCCGAACTGAAGGATCCTTCAGCGCAGCACCGGTTTCTGCTGCCGCTGGGTCTGGCGCTGCGGCATGAGGAGAAGGCGCTGTGAGCCAGCAGATCAACCTGTTCAACCCGGTTTTCCTGCAACGGGAAAAGCAGTTTTCGGCGCTGGCAATGGCGCAGGGACTGGGAGCGATTCTGGTGGCGGTAATCGCATTCACAAGCTATTCCGCCTATCAGGCGGCAAACACCGGCCGGGAGGCGCAGGCAGCCGCGGCCAGATTGAAGGCAGCCCAGGAAAGGCTAGTCGCCATGGTGGAAAAAACACGCCCCCGCCCGGCCGACAAGGCCGTGGAAGAAGCGATTGGGCTGGCCACCGCAAGACTGGCTGCAAGCCAGCAGATCCTGGGCTTCGTGCAGAAGGGCCAGCTCGGCAACGAGGCATCCTATGCTGCCGTCATGCGCGCGTTGGCCAGGCGGACCATGCCAGGTGTCTGGCTGACCGGCGTGAGCCTCGCCGATGGCGGGCATGACATGGAAATCATGGGACGCGCGCTGGCGCCTGACCTGCTGCCTGCCTACATCCGTGCACTGGGACAGGAAAGCGCGCTGGCCGGCAAGTCGCTGGGCAGCATGACGCTGCGTGCGCCCTCGCTGCCTTCTTCATCCGTCCCCGCCGTCAACGCACAAGCCGGCGAGGTGACTGGCTATGTCAGCTTTTCGCTTGGGTCGGCCGACGCAGTCGCCAATGCCAGCCAGAACATGAACGGAAACGGGAACGAACGATGAAGATATTGAGTGCGCAAGCCAGCAGGCAGCTCAGGCAGCGCTGGGCCAGCATGTCCGCGTGGATCGACGCGCGCAGCCTGGGCGAGCGCCTTGCGCTGTTCTGCTCCGGCGCCGCCTTGCTGGTCATCGTGTCGAACCAGCTATTCCTGAATGCAGCCTCCGCCAGGGCGGCCGCGCAGGGCAAGCAGATGGCCAGCGACATCGCCGCCGCCAGGAAGCTGCAGGTCGAGATCGACAAGCTTGCTGCGGAGCCAGTGGTCGATCCGGATGTCGAGAACAAGGAACGACTGACAAGCCTGCAGCGCCAGGAAGCAGCGGCGCAGGAAGCGATTGCGGCGCTGAGCCATGACCTGGTGCCGCCAGACCAGATGGCTGCCATGCTGGAATCGATGCTGGCACGGCAGGAGAACCTCCGTCTCGTGTCGCTTGCCAAGCTGCCGATACAAAGCCTTGACACCAGCGCGGGACAGGCGAAACCGACGCCCTCTTCCCCATCGGCCGGCGTGCCGCCGCAGGCCAGCGCCATGGTCTACAAGCATGGCGTGGAAATTGTCCTGCAGGGCCAATACCTGGACCTGATGAACTACCTGGCCCAACTGGAAAAGCTGCCGGTGCGCGTGGTCTGGGGCAAGCTCGCCCTGCGCGTCAACGCCTATCCCACAGCCACCCTTTCACTCACGCTCTACACCCTGAGCCTGGAGAAGCAATGGCTCAGCATCTGATCCGTTTTACCGGTATGCGTCATGGTTGCCTTGCCCTGCTGCTGGCATGTTTGCCGGCTGCCGCGGCGCTGGCCCAGTCGCTGCCCGACCCCACCCGGCCGCCACAGGCCCGCGACCTCGCCATGTCGGCCTCTGGCGCGGCATCCAGGCTCGGCGTACTGCAGTCCGTGATGATCGCGGACGGCGTGCGTGAAGCCATCATCAGCGGCCACGTGGTGCATGTGGGCGACCGCCACGAAGATGCCCAGGTGCTGAAGATCACCGAAGGGGAAGTCGTGCTGCGCACTGCAGAAGGCCTGCAAGCATTGAAGCTGTATCCCGGAATGGAAACCCGCTACATGGACGGCAGGCTGCCCGCCGCGTCCGTCTCTCCCAAGCAAAGCAAAAGCAAATGATCAAGACAACCCTCATCGCCGCAACCGCCCTCGGCCTCCTCGGCTGCTCCACGCCGCCGACGCAACGCCAGACCTACGACATGATCAGGCAGGAAATCGAGAAGGCAACCGCCGCCGCCGCGGCCCGCCCGGCAGCGCCGGTGCCGCCCGCCGTATCGGAGGCGCTGCTGCCGCCGCTCAAGCCTGCCGCGCCGGCGCCGCAGAAGGCCGAGGAACGTTTCAGCGTGGCATTCAATGAAGTCAATGCCCGCCAGTTCTTCGCCGCAGTCGGCGCCCACAGCCGCTTCAACGTGCTGGTCCACCCGGACGTGACCGGCACCATTTCCGCGAACCTGAAGAACGTCACGCTGTTCGAAGCGCTGGATGCGATCCGCGAAATCTATGGCTACGACTACACGGTCGAAGGCAACCGGGTGGTGATCAAGCCACTGACCCTGCAGACACGGGTGTTCCAGGTCAATTACCTCAATGCGATCCGCATGGGCTCGTCCGATACCCGGGTGGCGGCCAGCGCGGGCGGCGCCGCGCAGCCCAACACCGGCGCCACCGGCACCGGCCTCCTGCCGGCCAGCAGCGTCAACCCGAGCGCCGCGCCCGGCATGACCAACACCACCACGCCAGGCCTGGTCAACAACCAGATCGCGCCCAGCAGCCGCGTCAGCTCCACCGCCAACAACGATTTCTGGACCGAACTGCGCGACTCGATCAAGGCCATCGCCAACATCGATGAACGCGACAAGAACGTCGGCAAGGACGGCCGCAGCGTGGTGGTGAGCCGCCAGTCCGGCGTGATCGTGGTGCGCGCGATGCCGGAAGAACTGCGCGCCGTGGCGCAATACCTGAAAGCCTCGCAGCTGGCGATCGAACGCCAGGTGATCCTGGAAGCGAAGATCCTGGAAGTGCAGCTCAATGACAGCTTCCAGCAGGGCATCAACTGGGCTTCGTTCGCGTCGGTGCTCGGCAATCCGCTCGGCCTGGGCTTTGCCGCCCCCGGCACCACGCTGATGAATCGCAACTATGTGCCTGCGCCCACTTCCACCGGGCAGGCAGTGGCAAACGGCCTCTACACCGCTGCCGACACCATCAATCCGCTGACGGGGTTGCGCGGCACCACCAGCTACAACACCGCGCCGGGCAGCATCGTGCAGGCGGCCGGCAATGCCGCCGGCTCCATCTTCGGGGTGGCGATCCAGAGCTCCAATTTTGCGGCGCTGCTGACCTTCCTCGAAACCCAGGGCAACGTGCACGTGCTGTCCAGCCCGCGCATCGCCACCCTGAACAACCAGAAGGCGATCCTGAAGGTGGGCACCGACGACTTCTTCGTCACCAAGGTGTCCTCCACCGTGAACGTCAGCAATGGCAACACCTCCACCACCCCGGACGTGACGCTGCAGCAATTCTTCTCCGGCGTGGTGCTCGACGTGACGCCGCAGATCGACGACCAGGAGAACATCATCCTGCACGTGCATCCATCAGTGACCGAAGTCACCACGCTGAACCGGCAGGTCAATCTCGGCCAGCTGGGCAATCTGACCCTGCCGCTGGCCTCCAGCAATACCTCGGAAACCGACAGCGTGGTGCGCGGCCAGAATGGCCAGATCATCGCGATCGGCGGCCTGATGCGGCAGGCCAGCACCGGCGACCAGTCGCAGGTGCCGGGCGCGGGCAATGCGCCCGTCGTCGGCGGCCTGTTCCGCAACAACAGCCGGGTGAACCAGAAGCGCGAGCTGGTCATTCTGATCAAGCCCACCATCGTCGACAGCGGCGCCGCATGGGGCGGTTCGCTGGCTGACAGCCAGAGCCGCATCCAGCAGATGGAGCCGCCGGTACCCGCCGCGCGCAACTGACATGTACACCGGCCACTTCGGATTGCGTGAGCCGCCCTTTGGCATCACGCCGGATACCAGCTTCTTCTTTGGCTGCAGGAGCTATCAGGAGGCGCTCAACACGCTCCTGATCGCGGCGCAGAACGGCGAAGGTTTCATCAAGATCACGGGCGAGGTCGGCACCGGCAAGACGCTGCTGTGCCGCAAGTTCATGGCAACGCTGGATGAGCGCTTCTACACGGCCTACCTGCCCAATCCGGCGCTGGAGCCGCGTGCGCTGATCATGGCGCTGGCAGAGGAACTGGAGATCGCGCTGGAACCGGGCATCGAGCAACATCAGCTGATCAGGCAGATCAACCTGCGGCTGCTGGACCTGGCGCGGGAAGACCGGCAAGTTCTGCTGTGCATCGATGAAGCCCAGGCAATGCCGGTGGAGAGCCTGGAGGCGCTGCGCCTCCTGACCAACCTCGAAACCGAGAAGCGCAAGCTGCTGCAGATCGTGATGTTTGGCCAGCCGGAACTGGACCGCAAGCTCGAGATCAACGAGATCCGCCAGTTGAAGCAGCGCATCACCTTTCAGTACCGCCTGAGCCCGCTGGACCGCGACGAGCTTCAGTTCTATCTGTCGCACCGCCTGAGCGTGGCCGGCTATGCCGGCGGCCGCCTGTTCGGCCCGGGCGCGGTGCGGGCGCTGCACCGGGCATCGAGCGGCTATCCGCGCCTGGTCAATATCCTGGGCCACAAGGCCCTGATGCTGGCCTATGGCGAAGGCAGGCAGCAGGTTGGCACGCGCCACGTGCAGGCGGCCGCCGGCGACACCGGCAGCGCGGGAAAACCACGCCGGACCTGGCTTTACGCCACGGCGTCCCTTATTTTTGCCGCGCTGTGCGGCGCAGGATGGATGTATCTGCAATGAGCCTGATAAATAGCATGTTGAGGGATCTGGAAGCGCGGCGCAGCGATGGCGCGGCCGCCGCGCCGTTCCAGGGGCAGGTGCGCGCGGTGCCGGTCAAGTCTGCGGCGGCCGCAAAGTTCAGGGTGGCCGCGGCGGCCGGCGGCGTGGTGCTGCTGGCCGTGGCGACGGTTGCGGGCCAGCGGTTATGGCAGGCGCCGACGGCGACACCCGCGGCAGCACCTGCTGCAACATCCACGGCAGCGCCGCCGGGCGTGGTCGCGGCATCGGCAGCAGCGCAGCAGGAGACAGTGGCGGCCATTCCCCCGGCGGCCACCAATGCGCCGGCTGCCAGAACCCAAGCGGTCAGCGATGCCACGGTCAATGCCATGCCGGCGGTGGCAAATAATCCAGCGGCCATGCAGGCGCCGGCAAGGACGGCCGCGCCGGCCCCGTTATCCACAGCGCCGACCTCGACCGCTGCGACTGCACCAGCCAAGCCGGCCGGGCAGCCCACGCCGGCCACATCGACCGCAGCGGCACTCCAGTCGGCCAGCGCAAGCAGCCAGCCCGTCGCCGCGCTGGCGAGGCACCAGCCCATGCCCGCCAATCCGGCATCGCCCGCACAACCCCGCAATGAAGAAAGGCCGATGCAGCCTGCGGTCGCTTCGCCATCACCCGCGGCAGAACCCCTGAAGATCGTGCGCGAGTCCATGCCGCCACCGGACATGGCGATGCAACTGGCGCGCCAGCAGTTGCAGGACAATGCGCTGCGCGAGGCCATCGACACCCTCCAGCGCGCGCTGCCGCAGGCCGGCGGCCGCGCCGACTACCATGCCTTCCTCGCCGCACTGCTGCAACGCGACGACCAGCACCGGGCCGCCGCGGAGCACTACGCCGCCGCGCTGCGCAGCACGCCCGACAATGGGGTGTGGTGGATGGGCCTGGGCATTTCCTACCAGGCCCTGCAGATGGCGACGCAGGCGCAGCAGGCCTACCACAGCGCGCAGTCCAGCCGCACGCTCAGCCCGGAACTGGCGGCCTTTGTCGAAGCCCGCCTGGGCCAGCTGCAGCGGCCCTGAAGCCTGGGAAGCGCCAAAAGGCTCCTAATGCCCGGTACGGTCCGGGTTGCGGTCCGCTTCGAACAGGAACCAGGTGCGCTCCTCGGTCTCGTCTATCCAGTTCTCGATCAGGCTGGCGGTGGCAATGTCGCGGTTGTCATCGCAGACTTCATGGGCTTCGCGCAGGCTGGATACCAGCGCGCGGTTGTTGTCGCATAGCTCGGAGAGCATTTTCGATGGCTCGACAAAGTCCTCGTCATTATCCGGAATGCGCTGCAGCCGCGACACATGGCCGATCGAGCGCAGTGTCTTGCCGCCCAGCTTGCGGATGCGTTCGGCCAGCGGGTCGGTCATGGCGAACAGTTCGGTTGCCTGGTCATCCAGCATCAGGTGATAGTCGCGGAAATGCGGGCCGCTCATGTGCCAGTGGAAGTTCTTGGTCTTCATGTAGAGCGCGAACACGTCGGCCAGCACGGCATTGAGCGCTTCGGCCACTTCGGTGGTGGCCTGCGGCCTGAGGTCGGTCGGGGTCTTGAGCGCCGGCGCGGCGTTGCCATCGTCACCTTGCTGCTTGTCTGCTTTTTTTGCGTCCATGGTGAATTCCTGAAAAAGGA
>Ga0308160_10004215_pt1 | contig 15537 bp, 22 predicted proteins | sample PhyFR1_FD_201036 | JGI IMG/M metagenome (GOLD analysis project Ga0308160, IMG submission 201036) | Phyllosphere microbial communities from UC Gill Tract Community Farm, Albany, California, United States - DLSLF.R1 | ecosystem: Host-associated > Plants > Phyllosphere > Unclassified | place: USA...
TATTAGGAACATCCCTAGACAACCCTACTGGCTGAAAGCTCTTTCGATGTCCATGTACCGCTGGCTCTCGTACACTCCTACAGGCTGTTGGGCTTTGCGCAGGTGATCCAATAGTGAGATATGACTTCCTCGATGACTCGCCGTTCCAAGAGGCGATCCGCTCCGACGACGAAAGATGGCCGGTAGATGGAATCGACGCGTTTGGGCATCCTCATTGTCTGAGTCTGTCTCGTCGTCGATAGCCTCGTGCGCAATCTCGTTGATGGAAGCGGGCCGCGAATTGGGGCGACTCGCTGCAGCTTGGTGCACGGAGAAAGCGGAGGAGTCGAGGTGAAGATGGCGGGTATTGTTGACGATGACGTCGAAGAAGAACGCCAGTCCACCGGAGCGTGTCTGTAACGTAGCGATACGATCAAAGAGGTCCCTCAGATCATGCCCAGATAGTCGACCGTAGCTGAAGTCCACGCTAAGATATCGCTGCTGTGCCCGTAACGGCGGGACTCCTCCTAAGCTTTGCAACAGCTCAATCCGGATAGCTTTCGAACGTCCGGCCCATTGCTCCAAACGATGATGCGCTGGCGCCGATGGCGAATGGATGCCGCCAGTATCGCGAAAGAGAGACTCGATCGATTGCATTGCCGATTCCAGTGGCTGGATGACTCCCACAAGCTTGCTTTGAAACGAGTGACCGACAGACTCGGGGAATATGACGAGCGAGCAGACAGTCGCAATGCCTCCCTGTACTGCCATTGGCAAGAAAAACAGGAGACCGGAAGTGTAAAGTGGATACGGGTACAGTGCCGCCGTGGTCAATCCGATGTCCATCAAAATGCAGGACAGCACCAGAGGGAATGTCGCGGGACTCGGCTGAGTCCGTAATTTATACCACAGCTGAAATCTGTCAGGGAGACCTCGCACTGAAATTACTCACAAAGGCTCCGGATCCTACGGCGAGGAAGACGGCGCACACCACGGCCGATCTTGCTTCAAGGTAAGTGGCATCGTAGATCTGTCATTAAGCTGATGCCTGGTCTCTACTACTGACTATGTGCAGGTTGAACTGAGTAGGATCTCCTCTGAGGTAATTCCTTATGTCAGGTCTAACGAAGCGTTCCACATACCACTTGGCCTCCGCTGCCTGTATCTTCGCTGGATCAGTTGGCGACCGAACTCGTCCGGCAATAAACACGCCTAGCGCAAGCTAGGATAAGCGGTTTTGCAAAAGAGGGACTCCTACCCACGCCCATGCTAGACCTGTGAAGAAGTATAGGTTGGCTAACACCTCAAAATTCTGTACGACCGGCTGAGACGGCGGGATCATCATCGCAACGACCAGTATAAAGACTGGGATCAGCGCATCCATGGACAAATCTCACATGCGGCGTAGCCGAGCGCTCGCTCGCTGGGTAGAATTAGCTGCACAAGTAAACCTATCCATGCCTGAAATAATGAGCGCCCTACTATTTCGAGACTCACTGCAGTCGCGCATCGTATGACGGGCTTCATCGCTGCCCGAGTGAGTTTTTTGGGTATCCACGAAAACCAGCGATGCCGCAATACTGATAGGAGAAGCTGAGTGGACCATGTTGCTTTCGGTCTGCTGGCTTCTGATGTAACAGCACTCGTGTCGGCTTGATCTGTTGAGCGCGTCGGCGGCTCTGCAATTGACCCAAATGGCGGGCCCGCAGAAGAGCCCGAAGTACCAGATGTCACCGACGATGGATTGTCTTCCGGCGAGACGATCTGTACATGTAGAGCAGAGTCCCCGTGGAGAGGCATGAGCAGCTGATCGCCGACAAGTTGAAATACGAGAGCGCAGGAGGGTGAGATACGATGGCTGTGGTATCAAACATTACATATTTACGCCGATGCGGCCGTTTAGCCGGCAAACTCGAGGTCCTCTTCCTCACCTACTTGCACCGCGATGCGCTTCACAAAGCAGCGCGCGCAAGACCAGCGCCGTACGGTTTTTCTTCTGTCAGCATCTTGCTCCTACACCTCGAATTTGCATCAGCTTCACCTTGACTCTCTTATGATCAAGGAGCCCCGCTTTCTTCACACACACCAATAAGAAACCCGTTTCAAGGTCAAGTGCGGGGCCGCGGAGCAGAGCCTACGATTCACTTCGTTTCTCCGCGTAACGTCCTATTTTCCGCTCATCCTCGCCAGCTCTCATGGGTAACGATCAGTCCCGTACGTCGGGAGATCAGACCGGAACCGATGGTCGTCCGCCCGACTACTATCAGCTCCTGCAAGTTGACGAGGACGCCACTGGCGAAGAGATCAAGGTTAGCGTCAGAAGCGTCCCGGTTGCGTTCGTGCGGTGCTGATATCTCAGAGATCGTACAGAAGACTTGCTGTGAGTCCAGTGGCTCTTCTTTGGCAGCTTATTGATCAGCTCAGCTGATTAATCATCCGGATAAAAATCCCGACCGGATCGAGGAAACGACCAAAATCTTCGCGGATTTGCAGCAAGCATACGAGGTAAATTAGCAGAACGAGACAAAGCTGACATCAGATCTTGAGCGACCCAAATGTACGCAAAGATACTATTGGAGAGTCTTCAATAATGTTTAGGAGAGAGCTTTCTACGACTCGCATAGAAACACTCCAATCGCCGACGACGACCTGTTTGATCACGTACGATCAGGCGATCGCGCGGAGTCTGATCCTCGTTCAAAGATCAACAAGCGGCGTCCAGGTGATCCTGGCGTCCGTTTGGAGCAGCTTATGCGCTTCTTTGATCCGAAGATTGCCAAGAAAACGGATGATAGCGATGAAGTCAGTGACCCGGTCTTTGATCACACTGACGACAGGGGTTCTATTCAATATACAGATCGCTTTTCGCCTTGCTTGCTTCGGACGAGGCCTTACACGATTCCCATCCAATTTTGTTCCCTTCCTTCGGCGATTCCGCCACTACATACGCGCCGCCGGCGGGGTTGTCTCGAGTGGAGAGAGCGAACCAGCCTTGGGTCAGGGACTTCTACACGGCATGGTCAGATTTCACTACTGCCAAAAAGTTCGATTGGGTGTCAAAGTGGGACGCCGAGCGAGGCGACGACAGATCAATGCGACGGCTTATGGAGAAGGAGAACAAGAAGATAAGAGACGACTACAGAAGGGACTACAATGATGCGGTTAGAGTGAGCCGAGAGTCGGATCATTCTGACACTAGCAATTGGTCTCATTCATCCAACACCGAGATCCGAGATATAAGCTCTATCAAGCCGAAGTAATTCAGGCAAAAAGGCGAGCGGCTACCACTGTGCCCGCTCCGCAACACGAGGCAGCGAAGAAACGGGCGGAGGAAAGGCTGCAAGCAGCCGCCCAGTTCCAAGAACAAGCTTGGCAGAAAGTGGTCATCGATTCAGATGATAGTGATATCGAGGAGGAAGTGGAGAGTACACTCGAATGTGTTGCGTGCGGGAAGACTTTTCAATCCGAGGCTAGCTGGTCGAATCACGAGAGGAGTAAGAAGCACAAGCAGGCCGTCTATCGGTAAGCAGACGATGTCTGACTCAAAGCTAATACGCAGCTTGCAAAAAGAGATGCTGAACGACGATGCCGACCTCGGTTTGTCCGCGCTTGCTCTGGAGGAGGAGGAGGATGATGATGACCTCTCTTCGGCAGACGCTGCTGTTGAGAGCAGCGTCCCCGAGAGCGGCAGCGCGAAGAGCTTTTCAACCCTCAGTCTGGAGGCAGAAGCAGGGGTTGCTGTTGCAGAAGCAGTCAGTGATGGGGAGATCTTACTGAGCAATCAGCAGCTGCAGTGCGTAGCAAGTCTTCACGTGCCGTCCGAATCAGTCGGGAGTATTGACGCAGCGACAGGGATACAGATCGCCCGTCTCAGAATGTGAATGACCTGGAACTCGATCGTTCAGACACCGCATCGACCGCACCAAATGCTCCAAAGGAGCATGTCGCAACAAAGAAGGAGAAACGACGACAGAAGGAAGCTCTTAAGAAGGCCGAGGAGCAGACTTTGTCTGAAAACAAAGCGGCTCGAAAACACAGTGTGCAACGGGAAATGAAGCTTCCCACCGGCAACACACGACAAGAGTCTCGCCCAAGCAAAGCGACGCAACGAAGAGGCAATAAAAGCCAGAACCTCGTAGATCCGGATGCCGGCCTTGACGATGCTGGCTTGAATAAGCTATGTGATGAAGTCAAGACAAAGGGCGAAAAGTTGACATCGAAATGGGGCGCAGAATGGCAAGGTGCGCCTGGATCGCGCAAGCCTTTGCTGATGAAAGAACTCCTCTTGAGGCTCGCCCCGTTACTTGGAGATCGTCCGTTGCGCATCATCTGTCTAGGCTTGGGCAGCCCAGTCAGCGATCGCACCGCCCAGATACAGCTTGCACTGTTGATAGAACTGGCCGCCGGGCTAAATGTACGTCTGCCGTTATTGACTCGGTTGATGCTAGGCCGAATCAATAGAGGCATACGACCCAGTATGGCAGGAAGACGACCGCAAGCTCGTTCGATGCTTAGGTGTGACGGATATTGTCGAAAACCAGGTAGATGACAGTCCTTCTCTAAGCTGATCCCAGTATGGACGCCATGACCTCAGCGAAGCAGCTGCGTATCTCCTATACTTGCCGCATTGCCCCAAACCGCTCTACGAGAGCATTCTGCAGCATGACTTCGGCCGTCATTGGTGCAAGCCTGGGCGTGTACTTTTAGGCAACGACCTGGAGGAGTACCTCCCAGGTCGCATTGGGCAAAATGTGTCCGTCGGGCCGGACGAATTTGTCAAACCGAAAAAGAAGCGGAAGGGCAAAAGCGAAGGGCCACGGCCGCTCGAAGACGGGATACTCACAAGGCTTGGTAAGTTCTGGCATCGAATTAGCTCAACTTAACCAGTACGTCATTTACAGAACATATCCCTCTCATCACTTCCAGAGACAAACTTGCCTGGTTTTGCGCGGGCTTTCTTGAGCTTGAGCTTCCAATGGCTCCCCGAAGAGGCAGAGTCCGCCATCGACTGGGACAATTCTCTGCCCGAGGTGGTTTGGCCAGCCGATGGAGAACTAGGGAATTGAGCCATCTATACTCGCGTGAATGCGCACATGTCGCATATCAAATCTACATACTACGCGACCTTGCATGCATAGATACACGAGTTGACAGCTCATGCGTCGACTTCGCGGTTCGAGCATGCAACGCTATCGATAATCTCGCCACAGAAGTGCATATCTCAGGAAATGCTTGCATGGACGAAACGCTGTCCTTCTAAGTCAGTATATGGCACAGAATATCGACTCTCATGCGGCTGATTCTCAATTGTTTGTGCTTGATGCGGTATAATCGCAAAACTAGACAGTACTCAGATCTAACGCCACGTAAGATCTTCGCGTCACTCTGACAATACTCGGAGGCGGTCCACATCAACATGCTATAAGCATTCGCAGGCGAAGTGTGAGATATGAAGTAGCGAGTTCGGCCGACTACTTTTTTTCTATTTATTGATTTCCTGCTCGCTGCCGCTCAACGTCTTTAACAATGAGGCAGGAAGCGCGACATGCGTGACAATTTCACCGATGATAACTATGCAACATGGCATTGGCAATCCAACCGACAGGAGAGCTACGGCTCACGCAGTGTCCAGCGATGGTGATACAAACGCGTAGCACAACCTAATCGCCACCTGAACCAACTATTGACAAAAGTACTGACCCTGCCCTATGGTCATCAGCCCAAGTGGACGACTCAGGTCTAATATCTCCCGATGTGTATCCACGCGGACATCGTGGATGAACCAGTAATCTTACGTCCCCCACTCCAAAAAAACGAGGGTACCGCGTATAGTCGTTGTGACAGTCGAAACAATAGCTCAACAGAAACGAACTGCGGATCGATGAAGTCACGAGCCTTTTCTGCGCGCTGCTCGATTCGATTGGCGCCAATTGCGCATAACAGGAACACGCGCGCAGTCCATACATCCTTGATGTTTCAGCTGCTTGGCTTTACCCCGAGAGCTGGTGAATGGGCTCGCACAGAGGAGTCGTTCTCCCTTGCAATCAGGGGCAGAATGGTATCGATATGTTGTTACGGAGACATTTGTGTACATACGTTCCGCGACCTCTTACAGACTGTCGAGTGATGCCGCTTGTCAAATATCCGAGGAGTTCGATGGCGCTACATGCAGTCGGGCAGCAAGTATAGATTGATTTCGCTGATAAATATCAGCATCACGAGATGCAACTTGTGCTTGTTTCGGGTCATTTGCGGAGCTTTGAACGATATCGCGATTATCGGCCGAAGAATCTTGCACGCAATGTCCGGGCGAAGATTGTCATTGCTACAGCGGGAACGAGTGGTATCAGCTGCATAGGATGTATACTGCTTCGCGCATTTCACGTGAGGTCGCGTGCGACACAGGTGGTGTCAGAGTATCGTCGATATGATCATTGCGGACACAGGAACCATTTCTGATCCACGTTTGGCATAATGTCGAGAATTGTGGAAAGCTTTCCCTACAATACAGTAGGACGGTCAGCTGAGATATCTAATTTTTCACGATGCTGAATTGGTAGACTGAACGATCTAGCGCCCGCGGTATGGAACTAGGGTACGAAGAACGCCTTGCAGGCATATTTTGAGGATAGCTGAGTCGCCTGCCAGTGCTGTAAGACCCTGATGTTGTCATTGGTATCTTGCTCTGCTCAACACGCGAGAACAATGACAATCTGCGCGTGATACGTGACTGCTCAGACTCCCCCTTGTAACATACGACAGTGACCTATGCTGAAGGGACGACATTTTCATTGGTGGAACTCAGTGACATGTCTGATACCATTTGCATTCATGGCTCAACAAATGGCGACTGCTGCCATCTGCCATCATAGTACAACTTGGGGCGGCACACTTTGAGCTGCTTGGCTCACAACCGTGACAAAGATTTGCAATTGCGATGACCACGATGTCCAAAACGTTCGCTGAAGGTCCAGCGGAATATGATGTGCAGTACCAAGTCCTTTGTCTGCCAACCTCCCGCCGCAATTGCAGGTGGTTGTGCCTGTCGCTCAGACGGGACACTGTCGCAGCAGCTGGGATTTCGCCAGTGTAATTAAAACTTGGCTGCCGCTCAAGGACGGACGGCGTGAAGAGCAGGCATGAAATTGGGCAGGCGTGAATTTGGCCAGACGTGAAGGTGTTTTTGACAAATACTCCTCTTCATTGGCCTGGCGTGTTCCTGGATCGTTCCCAAGATGTCCCATATAGGTCACGCGGATGTGTACGGATTGATGCTAGTATACATGCATGATCTTTGTACAAGCTGAGTCTGCAATGCCAATCCATAGTTCAACAACGGGATTACCAGCCGCGGCCTCCATCTCCGCTCGTGAAAGCTTGGGAATTGTAAACTGGCTTCTTGACCTTGCTGAGACGCTTGAATGTCAGCAGGTGTCGCATGATCCGATCAGACACACTCACCCAGTCGTCTTTGTCAGCCGCAAAGCGGTCATGCAGCGGTTCAATCTTCTCGGCGGCTTTACGTTTGCTAATCTTGTTCAGATCCGCCACCCGGAAAAACGTGGGAGCCACTTCCGATAACCACTTCGGTTCGATAGCCGTGATCTGATGCATGTATTCCTCTGATTCGTTAGTCCGATCTTCCTCTGCCTCTGTACGTACTTGCTGTAAGGACGAGCTCGTAGTAGATGCACCACTCTGGCGGTCGTTGGAAAAGAGCGCTTGATGGATGAATGCTGACTGGCGTACTCTCCACCAAGGTCTTGTAGCCTTCGGTTGCATCTGATATCAGAGGATGTTTGACTTGGAGGGCTTGCCTTTCTTTGCCGCGTTGCGGAAGAAACCAGAGCATATAGCCATACGAACGCGGTTGTAGTTAGTTCCGCATGAGACTGTATGTCAGATTGTAGCTCAGGTGAAGGCCAGTCTCTCAAGCTTACCAAGATCGTGCTTGTAGCGGTCCATGATCCCGATGAGCTCTACATATCAGTCGATCCTACCAGCTTCAACACTCACGCTTTCGAACATCTTGAGCCGTCTTCATCGCTCGAGTGTGTATGAAGTTCTCGAAACACCAGGGGTTGCTGAATTTCGAAGCTTTCCATCCGTTGTACACAGCCTGTAAAAGTGTTTAGCATAGTCTCAACGACGAGCTTACCAGAAGCGTGAGGAGGTCTCCCTCGGGCTGATGGAACTTCGCTTTCTTAGCATCCGCTTGGGCCTGCTTATCCTTCGGACGATAATAAATTTGACCACCCGCCTGCAACATGGCAACGATGGTGAGAGCTTCTTCGGAACAGCCGTAATCGACCGATTTGATGAGCATCTTGGAAAGAGGTGGATCCAGCGGGAAATCTGCCATCTTTCGGCCGATTCGGGTGAGAAGTCCCTCGTCGTCGAGGGCGCCCAGAGCGTAGAGTTGTTCTAATGCGGTGATCATTGTTGCGGCGGGCGGCGGATCCATGAAGTCGAAATTGATCAAGTCGTTGACACCCATGGCTTTCAACGTGAGGATGGTGTGAGCAAGATTCGTGCGTTGTATCTCCGGAATAGGGTTGGGAAGCATCTCGTTCCGGTAGGCGATTTCTGTGTAGAGACGGTAGCATTTACCAGGTCCCGTTCGTCCAGCTCTGCCTGCCCGTTGACGAGCCTGCGCTTGCGAGATGGGCTGCAAAGTCAGCAGTAATAGAATCAGGACGTACAGTCACGATGAGCGAGTCCATGCCCAGCTTTGGGTCATACGCATTTTGCTTCGCGAATCCCGGGTCGATGACATAGTAGATTCCATCGATCGTAATACTTGTCTCGGCGATGTTTGTTGCGATAACGACCTTTCGGGCACCTGTGGGCGCCGGGTCGAAAATTCTCGACTGCATTTCCGACGGCAACGCCGCATAAACGGGGAGGATGAGCAGCTCGGGCACTTGAGGACCCAAGGCTTTGACTCGCTCGTAGAGTACTTCGCAAGCTGTGTCGATTTCTTCTTGTCCGGTAAGGAATAGAAGAACGTCACCAGCCGGCTCCATGAGATGGATTTGAAGAATCGTGATCAACGACGCCTCCATGTAGTCCGGCTCAGGTTCCTTGGTGTACAATGTCTCTACCGGAAAAGTCCGACCAGGAATGGTGAAAATGGGACATTCCCAGAAGTAAGAGGAGAATTTAGCAGCGTCAAGGGTTGCTGAAGTGCAGATAAGCTTGAGGTCTGGGCGCCGTTTGCAAGCCTCTGCGTGTCAGGCAAGTTGTTGAGCCATGCTCACTCTTCATAAGCCCGAATAGCACATCTGTGGCGACTGTCCGTTCGTGCGCTTCATCAAGCATGATCACAGAGTACTTCGTGCAGTCGGGATCGACAAGCAGCTCACGCAGCAGCATACCGTCGGTCTAAAAGTGAGCGTGTTGCAGACTAAAGACGTACCATGTATTTTATTTTGGTATCGGGACTGGTGAGATCCTCGAATCTGATCGTGTAGCCGACCTCTGACCCCAGACGACAACCGACTTCCTCCGCCACACGCTTGGCGACTGACACGGCTGCGACCTTTCTTGGTTGAGTACAACCGAGTTTGCCCTTCTCCAACATTCCCTCTTCGGCCAGATATTGTGCCATCTGAGTGGTCTTCCCGGACCCCGTGTCACCGACCACCACGAGAATTTGGTTCTGTCGTCAGGAAAACGTGCAAGACAGACACACTTCTTTAATAGCCTGCACTAATTGCTCGCGCAATTTATATATCGGCAAGCTTCGGCGTTGCTCTTGGATGCTCATAGATGTGATCTTGCCGTATGTCACGGCCTTATTCGCCGCTCGCCAAGCGGGAGTCTGGGCAGATTTCTGGTTCATCAAATTGCCCTTGATATCCGATGCAAATTGCCGTTGCTGCTGGTTGGCCATCGGATCTAGCCACGGTTGAGCGACGTCTCTCGCCTCCGAGTCCGCTTGCTCGTTTGCTTCAAGGCGCTTCAGGTCTCTCCGCTCTTTCGCTAGAGACGCTCCAGCTTGAGCAGCGCGGTTCATTGATCTAGAATGAGCAGGACTAGGGGCAAACTTACCCATCGGGAGCTTTGACTATTTTGACAGGCGACAGCTCGAGTGTCATCTTGGTTTGGCCTGACAGGAACGACGGCTCCAATCCGTTCACTTCTATATCTATGTCCTCTTCGGCTTCTTCATGGCCTGCGAGGATGTTGTGATCGGCATCGAGATCAGGATACTGCCGTCAGCGGTGCGTCTTTCACATACGCACGTCTGCTGCGCTGACTGCTCCGCTTGCGATCAGCTGCTTGATCTCGAATCTCTCAGGACTCGAAAGACGCTTGGCGTTGCCGCCCCGTCGTTCATCAACCGGTATGAGGGGTGTCATATTGCTTCCTGAGGCCGCTCGGGCGGCCGCTCTTCGCTCATCATTGGCGGCTTCCTCGGCAGACTTGACGTAAAGATGCGGTCTGCGTAAGCTAGCTGATACCTCGAAATTACATTGCACACTTACGACAAATCTGCTCCGGTTTTCTGATCCACATCTTTGATGCTGAGCCCGTACTTTGTACCAGCGACAGACATTACTTTTACCTTAACCCGATCATTACGGCGAAGGATTTCTGATGGATTGTCAAGCCGCGAGCCGGTGATATTAGAGACGTGTACCATTCCTGGAGGTAAGCAAGCTGATTTACGTCCGACCTACCTTCGGCCCGTCCTTGAATGCCCTCCAGACTGACGAAAGCGCCGAAATCCCTGATGTTTTGCACGATGCCGTCGTATATCTTGTACAAGACAGGCCTGTCATCGAAGATTGGTCTTGGTCGACCACGACTACCATATCCCTCATCTCGCGGACGATCGCCGTAGCCGTTATCCCGCGGGCCATCGCGATGCCTGCCGTCCGACTCCCGGCTCGATGCTTGAGGGGGGTATCGTTGGTCGACTTCGCCATTCCTTCGTCTCTTCGCCGAGGGCTCCTCAGCCAGATAGTCCTCCGCCGAAGGCCGACCTCTCCTTGCTGCAACAGCTGCCAGCTCCGCCATAGTATCGTCCATTGATATAGAGGCTGGCAGCTTGTCTTCGGGTTCCACTTGAGCTCGATCCTCAACGTATTTCTCTGCTGAACTCCAATCCCGGTCTGGGACCGACAGACCGGGAAACTTCCGCGCCTGCATGTCCTTGATATCGTTGGAGGCGGCTGCCGACGGATTGGACTTCGCGGCCTTCGCCTTGGCTTTTGCGGCTTTTCGCTTGTATTTGGGGTGCATTGTTACGATCAGACGATCCAGATTCTTTACGAACCACTCGGGAAAATCGGCACCGATTTCGCCAAGCTTGGTCTGGAAGATCTCCAGCGATTTGCTTTGCTCATGAAGCTGGAAATGAGTATGAGATTGTGTAGAAACGACCAGGTACTGACGGCTATGACAAACTCTGCCAGGTTCTTATCCTGCAGCTTGGTGTGGTTGAACAGCTCCTGAGAGACTTGAGCAACGAGAGATAGTAACTCAAGCTTGTACAACTCTTTGTCCGTCGACATGATGAACAAGGGGTAAGTGAGGTTGACAAAGGTGTTCAATGAGCGGCCAGAGAGCTAAAGACGTTCCGAACAATCAGGTTCCGCACTTTGCCACCCAGTTCACACAACCAAGAATTAACCAGAACGAGTTCATCGGCTTTGCATTGCGTCTCTGCCAGCCCGGTGCTCCTACGAATTCCCTGTACGAGCCCAATGAACGAATGCACTTCCCTGAACTCAAGCGTCGGTGACTGGTGTTCAGTGATGCGTCGAGTGTACATCCCATCTGACTTACCGCAACCACGACTCGCGTCAGAAACCAGCTGTTGATATTTGTACAAGGTGCCTCGTGTCACTGGAGGTGGCTTGGGGGACCATGATTGTTTACGAGTCGCCATCTCCTCATCCGAGACGTCGACATTCAGTGTGTTGGCGACTGCGTCGATATGTATCATGTCGCCGTCCTGTACCAGTGCGATCGGTCCGCCGACCTGAGCTTCAGGCACCACGTGGCCGACCACGAAACCGTGTGAACTATCGTCAGACACATCGCACAGCCTGACTCACCCTCCGCTAAAGCGTCCATCGGTCAAACAAGCGACGTCGTAACCAAGACCCGCTCCCATGATCAGACTCGTGGGCTTGAGCATTTCAGGCATGCCCGGACCACCCTTGGGTCCCAGGTATCGCAAGACCACGACGGTTTTCTCGCCCTGTTTGATTGAGCCACTTTCGACGGCCTTCACGAAGCTATCTTCGTCATCGAAAGCCCGACACTTTCCGCTGAAGCGGACTCCCTCTTTGCCGGTGATCTTAGAAACTGCGCCTCCCGGGGCGAGATTACCACGCAAAATTCTATCATCAGCACGCTATGACAGAAAATATAACAGCAATAAGGACTCACCGGATGTGTCCCGTTTCCTTCAGGGGATTGTCCGGCGATCGGATGATCTTTTGCCCCTCCCACAGCTTGCCGTTCTTCTCCATCCATCGATCGCAGTTCTCTCCCAGCGTCTTACCGGTGACCGTCATACTGTCACCAGTCATAAAGCCATGCTTAATGAGGTAGTGCATAACGCTAGGGGTACCACCAATGGTATTGACGTCCTCCATAACGTATTTACCGCTGGGCTTCAAATCGGCGAGCAGAGGAACTCGATCCGAGACCGATTGGAAATCGTCAATGGTGAGGTGAATGCCAACCGAGTGAGCGATAGCGATCATATGGAGGACAGCATTTGTGGAACCGCCGAGAGCCATTGTGAGCACCTGAACATGAATACATTTTCGCTTTCAGATCGCTGTCAGATCACTCACCATTGCATTTTCGAAAGCTTCTCTTGTCATGATATCCTTGGGCAGGATGTTCTTCTCCAATAGGTTGAGCATGTATCCGCCTACCGAGTCGCACTCGGCGTTCTTTTCGGGGTACTCGGCGGGGAAGGATGACGATCCAGGGAGAGCCATTCCGAGCGCCTCAGTTGCTGAAGCCATGGTGTTGGCAGTGTACATCTGGCATTGTTCAGCTCTGAATCTGATTTGGGGACGTACTCCTCCACACGCTCCCGGTCCCGGACATGAGTTTCGGACGGTCTCGTATCGGATCTTCTCGGCTTCTTCAGTTTGTCCCATCTGGAGGTATCGTCCGTAGCTCTGGAAGGCAGAGACGATGTCTAAAACCTCTTTTGGGCGGCCGTCCGCCCCGCCTCCACATGATCCGGGTTTGATGGTTCCTCCGTAGACCATCAGACCAGGTCGATTGAGACGACCCAGAGCCATCAATGTTCCTGGCATGTTCTTGTCGCAGCCTGGGACGACTACCATGCCGTCAAGCCAGTGGCCACCGGCTACAGTCTCCACAGAATCGGCGATGAGATCCCGGGATTGAAGGGAGTATGTCACTGCTGTCAGTAATCTCGATTGCAATGCAACATACTTCCTTTGGTTCCCATACTGATGCCATCAGATACACCAATGGTACCGAATTGGTAGCCAACGATCCCAGACTCTACTAGGGACTTTTTGATCCTTTGACCCAAACCAAGAATGTGCCGATTGCACGGGTTGCCCTCGTACCTGCGGTGAGCCGAGAAATGCATGGGGTCCTCACCAAACACTGGCCACGCCGACCATGGCTTTATTCAAATCTGCGTCTTCATTGATGCCTTCCGTGGCATACAACATGGCCTGTCATGTTAGCTTGCCAAATGGCGAAAGTGGAGGATCTGGTGGATCGTACCTGCGAGGCCCCTTGAGCTTTGGGCTGAGTGATGTGACGAGAATACCGATTGATGGGCTCCTTGGCAATGGGAGAAGAGGTATGCATGCGCCTGACGGCGTGCGAAGCATGTCTGGAGATGACCCTTGACGACGACATGTTTAGGAATGGTGATGAAACGATTGGTCGGCAATACAAAATACCTGGCGATTCAATTGAGTCGAAGTCGGCGGGTTTCAGCCGACGGGACTGTACTTATCAACCGGTACACGTCACCCGGACCGGCTCATCGCGTCAACACCTCGTCCACTTCTCGCCCACCGCTTTTGGCCCACCACGAGACCTTACAGACCAATCTTCAGTGCCCAAGAGCATCTCCCATGGATCATGCAAGAGGATCAAGGTACATATTCTAACTCCATTGGCGCTTCATCATTAACAATCCAGACGAGCCGACCCTTCATGATCTCTTGCATACCACCGCCCTGAATCGGCGCTTTCACGCTCCCAACCTGGCTTCGCAAGATGCCACCGCCTACCTGGATCACCTCATATCGCTGCCACTCGCTTCGCTCAACAAAGAACCTACCCTCATCTCAGCTGAGGCTTCAACGGTAGAATCAGAGCTCACCAACCTTTGTTACCGAGAGTATCCGACCTTCTTGTCGGTGCACCGATGCTCTGCTGCTGTCCGATCGGCATTTGACGACTTTCAAGGTAGTTTGGATCAACTTCTAGACTCGGTTCCGACACTGGAAGACGAGTGCCGGACTTTCTCTCGCAGAACACAAGGGTTGTCCGCCCACAGAAACCGCTCAATCTTGGTACAAGACCAACAAGACAAACTCCTCGACTTGCTTGAACTCCCTCAACTCATGGAGACATGCGTTCGCAATGGATACTATCAGGAAGCAATGGAGCTGTCTGCACACGCCAGAGGTCTTCGAGCTCGCTATCCTGGCACGCGTCTGGTTGACGACGTCGCGAGAGAGGTGGAAGGCGTTGAGCAGCTTATGCTGGCTCAGCTGTTCTCCTTATTGAGAGAACCGGTCAAATTGCCGACGGCTATGAAGACGATTTCCTATCTACGTCGTATGGATTTGATGGAAGAGTCCTCGATTGGGCTGGCGTTTTTGAGTGGGCGTCTACACAACTTTCGGGTACAACTTCTTCAAATCGAGAAAGACCGGACCGATCCTGTCCGATACCTACGACGATACATCGACTTCTTTCGCGAGCACGTTTACGACATATCATCTCAATTCACGGCTATGTTCGACGATTTCGATTCCTTGATCTCCTTCACGGGGCAATGCGTAACAGATCTGGTTTCGCTGGTGGAGTCTCTGGTGCCACAATTCTCCACCGACTCGGCAGCCCTCTCTTCGATACTCGTACAGCTTGGATACTGCTCGCTTTCCTTCTCGCGCCTAGGACTAGACTTCGCGCCCTTGATCGCCGCCCCGTTTGCAGAAACCGTGCTCGCTACCTACGCGCATGCAATCGCCGCAGCATCACAGAAACTCAGTCACACCCTGAGATCGGCCACACAAGGACAAGGCATACCGACCGACTCTCTGATAGACAACGACAAGCGCGCTTTGCTACTCGCTTCTCCGCCGAGTTTTGAAGCCCGGGGCGATGCGCCACCTCCAGCTATATCAAACTTCCCCCCACTTGCAACATTCCTCAACGAGACGCTCTCTGCGTTAAATTCACTTCGTCTATTGGCACCCGTCCCGCTGGTGTTCCAAATCGCCGAGCTGTCGGCGGATTCGATCTCGACTGTCACTGAGGTCGTGCTAGAGTTCGTTCGTGAGGCGGTCATGTTGCACGAAG
>Ga0308160_10004217_pt1 | contig 15532 bp, 12 predicted proteins | sample PhyFR1_FD_201036 | JGI IMG/M metagenome (GOLD analysis project Ga0308160, IMG submission 201036) | Phyllosphere microbial communities from UC Gill Tract Community Farm, Albany, California, United States - DLSLF.R1 | ecosystem: Host-associated > Plants > Phyllosphere > Unclassified | place: USA...
CCATGTGCTTCTTCTCGGTCAGGTTCCGGACCATGGTGCGGGTCAGGGTGCCGTAGTTGACGTCGGTGCCGATTTCCATGCGGGTCGCGGCCACCTTCTGGTTCTTGTCGCGGCCGTTCATGACCAGCGGCGCCCACTTGGCGATCTGGGCGTGGTCTTCGCTGTACAGCATGCCCTTGAACAGGTTTTCCTGCTGCAGGGCGGCGTAGCGCTTGCGCAGGAAGTTGACGTTCTCGTCGCCCCACACGAAGCTCATGTGCGGCACGTTGTTCACGAAGCTGCGCGGATCGGCGATGTAGCCCTGGCGGACCTGGTAGGCCCAGAACTGCTTCGACACTTCGAACTGCTCGTTGATGTCGACCGCTTTCTTGGTCTCGATCGTGCCGTCCGGCAGGTCGGGTGTGTAGTTCAGTTCCATGAACGCGGAGTGGCCGGTGCCGGCATTGTTCATCGCGTCCGAGCTTTCGGCGGCGACGGAATCGAGGCGCTCGTACATCTCGACCTTCAGGTTGGGCTGCAGTTCGGTGAGCATGGTGCCCAGGGTGGCGCTCATCACGCCGGCGCCGATCAGGAGCACGTCGGCTGGCTTGTCGCTGCCGGCGGGTGGCGCTTTCTCGCAGGAGGCGAGCATTGAGCAGGCGAGTACAACTGGAAGCAATTTACGCATGAAGCTGATTTCCGAATAATTCTGATTTGCAAATGGGTGGGTAGTCTCCAGCTGCATACGGTGGGTGCGTGTCGCCCCGACCTTTGTTATTCGGATCATTGTAAGGGTAGATATTACATTCCTGTAATATCGGATAGTACTGATTGGAGCGGCCAGGATCGTGCCGTGCCTGGCCTTGTCAGCCGCCCTCATTCAACCCAGCTGAACCCATCCCGCGCCAGCAGCGCGAACGACTCCGACGGCCCCCAGGACCCGGCCGCATACGGATGCGGCTTCTCGCCCAGGGTCGCCCAGCCGTCGATGATCGGATCGGCCCATTCCCAGGCCGCTTCCAGTTCGTCGCGGCGCATGAAGTGGGTCAGGCGGCCGCGCACGACGTCGATCAGCAGGCGCTCGTAGGCTTCGGCGCGGCGCTGCTGGAAGGCCGATTGCAGGTCGAGGTTCAGCGCCACCTGCTGCATCTGCATGCCGCTGCCGGGCTGCTTGGCCATGATCTGCAGCTTGATCGCTTCTTCCGGCTGCAGCTCGATCACGAGGCGATTGGCCACGCCACCGGGCGCGCCGGGGAAGAGCGGGAAGGGCGGATTGGCGAATTCGACCACGATCTTCGAGGAGCGGCGCGCCATGCGCTTGCCGGTGCGCAGGTAGAAGGGCACCTTCGACCAGCGCCAGGTGTCGATGTGGGCGCGCAGGGCGACGAAGGTTTCGGTGCGGGTGTCTGGCGGGACGTTCTTCTCCTCCAGGTAGCCCGCGACTTCCTGGTTGCCGCTGACGCCGTGGCCGTACTGGCCGCGCACGGTGTCGCGTGCGATGTCGGCCAGGCCGAAGCGGCGCAGCGAGCGCAGCACCTTCAGCTTTTCATCGCGCACCGCGTCCGGCGACAACGAGGTCGGCGGCTCCATCGCCACGATGCACAGCAATTGGAGCAGGTGGTTCTGGACCATGTCGCGCATCGCACCGGTGCCGTCGTAGAAGCCGGCGCGGCTGCCGACGCCGACTTCCTCGGCCACGGTGATCTGCACGCTCGAGATGTTCGGCGCGCGCCAGATCGGTTCCAGGATCGAGTTCCCGAAGCGCAGGACCATCAGGTTCTGCACGGTCTCCTTGCCGAGGTAGTGGTCGATGCGGTAGATCTGCGACTCGGCAAAATGCTTGCCGACCGCTTCATTGATCTCGATGGCCGAGGCGAGGTCGGTGCCGAGCGGCTTTTCCAGCACCACGCGCGCATTGGCGTCGACCAGGTTCGATGCCGCGAGCTTGTCGCAGATCGTGGTGAACAGCGAGGGCGCGGTCGACAGGTAGAACACGCGCTCGGCGCCCTGGCGCGAGGCCGCGGCCAGGCTTGAGAAATCGGGCGCGTTCTGCACGTCGAGCTCGACGTAATGCAAGAGCTGCAGGAAGCCGTCCCAGGTCTTGTCGTTGAAGTTTTCCCTGGCGATGAAACCGCGTGAGTGCTGTTCCACATGCGCCAGGTAGGCTTCGCGGTCGATGTGCTGGCGGCCGGTGGACAGGATGCGGGTCGAGCCGGGCAGGTTGCCGTGCAGGTAAGCCATGTACAGCGCCGGCAGGAGCTTGCGCATGGCCAGGTCGCCCATGCCGCCGAAGATGGTCATGTCGAGGGGCAGGGCATTGTCGGGTGCGGATGCGGATGCGTGGGTCATGGTCGGGTTCGAGCAGGTTTCGGTGGCGCTTACTATAGCCTAGATTGCAATGCACGATCGTCCCGTGGATCGGTTATGCTTTCGTCAATCGAACGACAATAACAGGGGACCCATGCAATCGACCATCCTGAACCGCCGCGACATCGACTTCCTGCTCCACGAATGGCTGAACGTCGAATCCTTGACCAGCCGCGCGCGCTACGCGGACCACAGCCGCGAGACCTTCGACGCCGCGATCGATTCCGCCGAGCAGATCGCGACCGACCTGTTCGCCACGCACAACAAGAAGAGCGACGCCCAGGAGCCGCACTTCGACGGCGAGCGCGTGACGATCATCCCCGAGGTGAAGACCGCGCTCGACGCCTTCTGCGCGGCCGGTTTCATGGCGGCTGGCCAGGACTACGAGTACGAGGGGATGCAGCTGCCCTACGTGGTCGCCAAGGCGGCCACGGCGTATTTCACCGCCGCCAACGTGGCCACTTCCGCCTACACCTTCCTCACCATGGGCAACGCCAACACGCTGCTCAAGACGGCCACGCCGCGCCAGGTGGAGCGCTTCGTGCGCCCGCAGCTGGCCGGGCGCTTCTTCGGCACCATGTGCCTGTCCGAACCGCAAGCGGGCTCCAGCCTGTCCGACATCACGACCCGCGCCGAGCCTGACCCGGTCGACGGTCCGGAGGGCGAGCGCCAGTACCGCCTGCGCGGCAACAAGATGTGGATCTCGGCCGGAGAACATGAACTCAGCGAGAACATCGTGCACCTGGTGCTGGCCAAGATCCCCGGGCCGGACGGCAAGCTGATTCCCGGCGTGAAGGGCATTTCGCTCTTCATCGTGCCGAAGTATCTCGTCAACGAGGATGGCTCCATCGGCGAGCGCAACGACATCGCGCTGGCGGGCCTGAACCACAAGATGGGCAACCGCGGCACCACCAATTGCCTGCTGAATTTCGGCGAGGGCAGGTTCAAGCCCGCAGGGAAGGCCGGCGCCATCGGCTACCTGGTCGGCGAGCCGCACAAGGGCCTGGCCAACATGTTCCACATGATGAACGAGGCGCGCATCGGCGTCGGCCTGGGCGCCACCGTGCTCGGGGCGACCGGCTACCTGCACGCCCTCGACTATGCGCGCAACCGCCCGCAGGGCCGCCACCCGGCCGAGAAGGACCCGGCCAAGCCCCAGGTCGCGATTATCGAGCACACCGACGTGCGCCGCATGCTGCTGGCCCAGAAGGCCTATACCGAGGGCGCGCTGGCGCTGATCATGTACTGCGCGCGCCTGGTCGACGAACAGAAGACCGGCGAGTCGCCCGAAGCCCAGGCCCGCGCCGGCATGCTGCTCGACTTCCTGACCCCGATCGCCAAGTCCTGGCCTTCGCAATGGTGTACCGAGGCCAACTCGCTGGCGATCCAGGTCCACGGCGGCTACGGCTACACCCGCGAATACAATGTCGAGCAGTTCTACCGCGACAACCGCCTGAACCCAATCCACGAAGGCACGCACGGCATCCACGGACTCGACCTGTTGGGACGCAAGGTGTCGATCCAGCAGGGCGCCCTGTTCAAGGCGGTGAGCGAGGAAGTGGCCGGCACGATCGGGAAGGCACGCGCGGCCGATTCCTCCGACCTGGCGGCGTATGCCGGCCAACTGGAAGCGCTGTGGCAGCGCATCGGCCAGGTCACGCAGGTGCTGTACGGCGTCGGCGACATGAACAAGACCCTGGCCAACGCCAGCCTCTACCTGGAGGCGGTCGGCCACGTCGTGATCGCCTGGATGTGGCTGGAACAGGCCCTCGTCGCGGCGCGGAAGGGCGATGACGATTTCTACCGCGGCAAGCTGCAGGCCTGCCGCTACTTCTTCAACTGGGAACTGCCGAAGTCGGCCCAGCAGCTCGACCTGCTGGAGACGATCGACACGACCACCCTCGATATGCAGGACGCGTGGTTCTGATGGCGGAAGAGTTCGTCCCGACGCTGAACGACATCGACATCGGCGCGCGCCTGGTGGAGGCGCTGGTGCACCACGTGCGCAAGAATGGCGCGCAGCCGATCGGTTACGCCGAACTGCTGGAACTCGGACGCTTCCTCGATCCGAAAGACGCGGCCATGGACCGCGCCGAGCTGCTCGGCATCGGAGCCAAGCTGCGCTTCGTATCAAGCTTCTGCGCCGCGCACGGCTATCCGGACCTGGCGCGCCTGGCCGTGCATCCGGCCACGCAGCGGCCAAGCCCGGACAGCGCGGATTGGGAAGCCGAGCGCCGCGCACTGGCCGGCTTCGACTGGTTGCCGGTGGCGGGAACGCTGCCCGCCTACGTGGAAGTGGCACGCGCCGCGGTGCCGGTTCGCTTCAAGCCGCGCAAGGAGCGGCCGGCGGAGGTGTCCTGGTACGCCTACTTCTGCGCGCACCGCGAGGCCTGCAAGAACATCACCTCGGGCGACAAGAAGGAAGTCGTCAACCTGGTGATGGCTGGGCTCGATCCGGAGACGGCGCTGCGGCGCTTCCTGACGGCGAAGGCCGCGTTCGAGGGGGCCGCGCCATGATGGGCATGGGCCTGATGTTCGCGCTGCTCGCCGTGTTGCTGGTCATCTGGGTGCTGCGCCGGAATGCGCAGGACCGCGACACCTTCGAAAAGGAGCTCGAGGACGAGCTGCGCGAGGACGGCGACACGGCCGACTGAGGCGGGACCGTGGCCGGCTGTTCCGTTTCTTTGCGTTTCAGTCCCGCATTTCGACAGTTCGTCGCGCGGCCCGGGCGGGCGCCTGATGATGGGGTTACTGTTAAGCATCACATAACAGGATAAGCCCCATGAAGCTCCGAGCCTTTCTCGTTCTCCTCGTCGTCGCCGGCAGTGCCCAGGCGGCCGTTTCTACGTCCGCCTCGTCGGGTCTGATTCCCGAGGCGGGTCCGCATTCCGTCGGCCTGCGCATCGTGCAGCAGTACGACTACAGCCGCGTACTCGAACCGCAGGTCGACGCCTTCGGCAAGGCGGCGCCCGCCGCGCCGGGGCGACCGATGCAGACCCTGGTCTGGTATCCGGCCAAGCGCACGAGCGCCGCGCCGATGCTGGTGGCCGACTATCGCCAGGCCAGCCTGAGCGACACCGATTTCTCCGTGCCGGCCGCCGCGACGGCGCAACAGCGCGCGGCCTGGCTGGCAGGACCGCAAAAGGCGGTCTACGGCGCGGCCACCCTGGCCGTGCGCAACGCGCCCGCCGTGGACGGGCGCTTCCCGGTGGTGATCTACGCCCCCAGCTTCGCCTCCTTCGCGCACGAAAACCTGGACCTGTGCGAATACCTCGCCAGTCAGGGCTACGTCGTGATCGCCAGCCGCAGCCTGGGTGCGCGCACGCCGGTCATGACCGACGACATCGACGGCATCGAGGCGCAGGCGGCCGACATCGCCTTCCTCGCCAACTATGCGCAGACGCTGCCGCAGGCCGACGTCAGCAAGATGGCGGCGGCCGGCTTCAGCTGGGGCGGCATGGCCAACGTGTTCGCGGCCGCGCGTTCGAACCGGATCAAGGCGCTGGTGAGCCTGGACGGCTCGATCCGCTTCCATCCGAAGATCTGGGGCGCCGCCACCTACGTGCGGCCGGCGCGCACCGCCGTGCCGATGCTGTTCCTGGGCGCCCGCGCGCCAACGGCTGAAAGGATGGAGCGGGACGACAAGCTCGGCGCCAGCTACCTCAACACCATGAAATATTCGGACGTCTACGTCACGACCGCGCCCCCGATGACGCACTCGGACTTCGCCTCCTGGCAGCTGCGCTTCTCGCCGGACGCCGCTTTCGGCGACTACCGGCGTGACGAGGTGCTGCAGGCTTACCGCAGTGTTGCCCTGTACACGCACCGCTTCCTGGATGCCTATCTGAAGGAAGACGCCGCCGCGCAGGCCTTCCTGAAAGTGTCGCCGGCGCAGCATGGCATCCGCCCGCAGACCCTGTCGATGGAGTTTCAGCCTGCCGGCGCGGTGCCCCTCGGCGAAGGCGACTTCCTGCGCGCCTTCGCACAAGGCGGATACAAGGATGCGCAGGCGATCTATGCCGACATGTCCGCGCGCTCGCCCGACTTCAAGCTCAGTCCCGTGAACCTGAACAGGCTGGGCTACCAGCTGCTGGGTGCGAAGAACGCGCAAGCCGCGGTACAGCTGTTCAAGCTGGCCACCCACATCGAACCGAAGTACGGCAATGCCTTCGACAGCGAGGGCGAGGCCTACGAGGCGCTCGGCGAAACGGCGCTGGCGATCGCGGCCTACGAAAAGGCGGTCGCCGTGGACAAGAAGCAGACCAACGCGATGGGCCGGATCAAGGCGCTGCGTGCCGGTGCGGGGAAGTAAGCAACGAAACCCGCTTTCAATAATTAAACAGTGCTACTGTCGCTGTTTTCATCACACGAGGACGAACATGTTCAAGAAACTCGCAGCGGAAGCGCTGGGCATCAGCGATATCGGCGTCATCGTCGGACCGGCCGACTATAGCAAGGTCGATGCCGACGACTACCTGTTCAACGAAGACGGCGAGCAGATCTTCTTCCTCATCAAGAGCAAGAAGGACGAGTACTGCTTCACCAACCTGGCCCTGATCCACGTCGACGGCGACTCCGCCGTGTCGTCCAAGCGCACCATCAAGCGCTACGACTATTCGTCGCACCAGATTTCCGGCGTCAGCATCGAGACCGCCGGCACGCTGGACATGGACATCGAGCTCAAATTCAGGATGGACAACACGGCCTTCTCGATCGACATCAAGAAGTCCTACATCGAACAACTGAAGGACATCTACAAGGCCCTGATCACGATCGGCAAACAGCAGCAGCGCGATGCCGTCTCGCGCGAGAACGCCCTGCGCACGCTGGATGCGACGGCGTCCGTGCACAAGCTGAACATCGCGCCCGGCGAAGGCGGCCTGGTCAGCCAGTTCAACGACCTGCTCAAGGCGCTGAACACGGCCATGTTTGACACGCATACGCGGCGCGATTTCAGCGAGGTGTTCGCGAAGTACATCCACAACTAAGCGAACGTCTGGACAGGGCCGGATCGTGGTGGCGCCGGCCCAAATCAGTTAATGACCCAGCAGCCGCAGGCTGCGCTCCCATTCGTCGCGCCACGGGTCCAGAAATTCATGCGCCGCGAACGCCCGCGACAGTCCCCGCAGGGGCACCCGATACACGTCATGCAGTCCGAGTGCGAGCACCACCGGATTCCAGACAATCTTCGATTTCGCCTTCTTCGTGCTGGCCTTGATGCGCGCGCCGTCGTCGCCGAAGATGCCGCCGCCACCCGTCAGCGCCGTGTCGAGGTTCATTTTCACCAGAGGTGCAAAGGCGGCCAGCGCCTGTTCCTTGGAGATGCCGGCCGTCGATTCGGCGGCCGCCTTCGGCTCGGGCTGCGGCTGGGACGCGCGCTCGAGAAGCTTGACCAGCTTTTCCAGGTCCTTCTTCTGGAAGCGCAGCTCGTGCAGCTGGCGCCGGAAGCCCGGCTCGGGCAGCCGCGCGACGATCTTGTACGCGTCCTTGGTCATCGTGATCAGGACATCCTCGCTGCCGGCAGCCAGGCGCGCGGTGTCGCCCTCGTAGAAGATCGGCGCGGCGTAGCCGCCGTTGGCGTCGCCGAACAGTTCCGGAAAGTTGGCGTCGTAGTCGAGCCAGACATAGGGCGTGACTTCGTGTTCGATCAGGCGCGCCAGGGTCCAGGGCGTGCCGGTGTTCGCTTCCAGCCAGTCGCAGGCTTGTTCGAGGGTGGCGCGGTAGGGCAGGATGGTGATGGTCATTGAATTGCTTTCAGCCGGCGCAGCTGCGCGGCTTGGTAGGCGCCGAAGGCGTCGTTGAAGAGGCAGCGGATCAGGGGATCGTCGACCAGTTCGGCCGTTTCCAGGTCGGATTCAAGCGTGTCGTCGAAGCGGGTATCGTTGATCCGCATGTACATCGAGGTCAGGGACTCGCCCAGTTCCAGGCCGGCATACAGTTTCGCGGCCGGGATCTCGGTGGTCCAGCCGAGCGGGCCGGCGCTCGGCGCCACCGCTTCGATGCTGTCGCCCTGCACCCGATAGTGCCAGTGTGTGCCGTCGCCCGCGTGGTCGAACACGGACAGGCGCCAGATGCGGGGCTGCTCGAAATAGCTGTCCTCGGGCAGTTCCATGCTGCGGTAGCGCGCCAAAAGGCCGGTGCGGCAATAGGCGGCCACGCGTTCGGCCTCCTCGGCGTTCAAGGGCGCGAAATGCCGCGCGATGTCGCCGGTCGCTGGCCGCGGCAAGGCCGGATCGTAATCGTAGTCGACATCCTGGTCGCCGAGCGGCACGACCCAGTCCAGCGCAGGGGCCGGCGCGAGGCCATCCGCATCCAGGCGCAGCGACATGCCCGGATTCATGCGCACCACGCGCGCGTCCGGCAGCGCCGCTTCGACCTCCTGGGCGAACTGGCGGTAGGTAATCGGGAAGAAGGCCCGGTTGTACCAGGACCAGGGCTCCTGCAGGAACTGGCAGGAACTCGGCACGACGTAGCGTGGGTTCAGCACGCGCAGCTGGGCTAGCCACTCCTCGGGCAGAGAGGGCGGCGCCGGCGTGGCGCGCGAGGGCGACAGCACCTCGATCTCGCGCATGGTCTGGAAGGGCCACAGGACCATGTCCCAGGGACCGTAAGACGCGAGCGCCGGCAGCGTGTCCGGATCGATCCAGGAATCGACCACGTTCAGTACCTTCAACCCGGCCGCCTCGACCTGGAACATCGAGTCGACTTCCTCGTCCATCGCGATGCGCGGCGTGACCGTGAACGGCCCGACCTGCACAGGTACGTCGAGCGCCAGGGGCCGCACGTCGGTGAAGCCGAGCGCGCGCACCATGTCGAACAGTTCGTCGAAGACGCAGTAGAGGTGGATGGGCGTCGCGCGATCCAGCAGGTCCAGGCTCTCGAGCGAGCAGTGGTCGTCGTGGAAGTGCGAGATGAAGACGGCATCGAAGCGCTGCGCGCGAATCCGCTCTTCGTCGAAGCGAACCGGCGGGAAAGCATGGCAGTTGCGGCTGAAGGGATTCTCGAAGATGGGGTCGAAGGCGATGCGCGTGCACTCGCATTCGAAGAGGTAGCCGGCGTGGAGAATCCGGGAAATCTGAAGCGGCATAAAAGCGTGGTGATGTGGGGCAGGGCCTGGCCCTGCCAATCCATCATGCTAACACGTGGCCAGCCTTCAGCTGAACAGGCCGTCGTCCGAGCCGCCGTCGAAGTTGTCGCCGGCGAAGTCGTCATTGCCCAGGCCGGGGTCGTCGAGCAGGCTGGCCGAGTCGTGGTCGGTGTTGCTGTCGCCGAGCAGGTTGTTCGACCTGTCGTCCGCCCCGGCGCTGCGCTCGTAATCGGCGATCGGATCGCGCAAGGAGGCAAAGCCCTCGTCGTTGCCGAGGAAGCCGTTACCGTCGTGGTTGCCGTGGCCGAGCAGGTTGCCGAGACCCTGGAACAGGAAGGCGCCGGCTGCCACGCCTGCCGCCGTCGAGGCGATGTTGCCGAGCGCGCCGCCCATGCCGCCGCCCATCCCGCCGCCACGGAAGAAGCCGCCGAGACGGCTGGACACCGGCGGCTGCTGGTAGGGCTGCTGGTGCTGTTGCTGCGGATAGGGCTGCTGTTGGCCGCCATAAGCCTGGGCCGGCTGGCCGCGCCCGGCGCTGTTGCCCCAGGCGTTCGGGTCGAGGAAACCGCCGCCTTGCGATCCGCCCTGTACCTGGCGCTGCAGCTGGGCGATCTCGGCCCTGGCATTGTCGAGCGCCCGCTGCTGGAGCAGGGCGCGCTGGACGAGCAGGTAGGCGGCGTCGGGCTGCCGGGCCACGGCCTGCTGGATCATGGCCTCGGCCTCGGGGTCCTTGGGCACGCCGCGCGCCTGGACCAGCTGGTTCAGGAAATCCTGGAGTAGCTGTGCATCTTGCGGACTCATGTTCTCATCCTCCACATTGGCTCTGGTGGCCAATTTTGCACCAGGTCGGGCAGTCCGAAGCGCGCGCATGGCCGCGCCAAGGGTCATGGCGTGCCGGTGTCCTCCGCCGGCACCACCGCGAAGCGGCCCCGGCCCTGGCTCTTGGCGATGTACAAGGCCTTGTCGGACTGCGCTTCGAGATCGGCCGCCGCCAGCGGGAAGCGATCCGCGTAGGCCACGCCGATACTGGTCGAGACGTAGCGCTCGCCTTGTTCCAGTGCAAACGCCGGCTCGAAGGCCTTGAGGATCTTGGCCGCGACCAGCCCCGCCTCCTCGATCGACTTGAGGCCTTCGAGGATGACGGTGAATTCGTCGCCGGCAAGGCGGCACACGGTATCGGTCACGCGCACCGCGCCCTTCACCCGCTGCGCGAACTCGTGCAGCACGGTGTCGCCGGCGGCGTGGCCGAGGGTGTCGTTCACCTGCTTGAAGTGATCGACGTCGAGGAACATCAGGGCAATCCCGTGTCCGCCGCGTTGCGCGCGCTGCAGCGCCCCGGTCAGCTGCTCGTGGTAGGCACGGCGGTTCGGCAGCCCGGTCAGCGCATCGATGCGCGCCAGCCTGGCCAGTTCCTCCTCGTGCCGCCGCGCGGCCGACACGTCCGCGCCGAGCACATAGAAACCGTTGTAGACGCCATCGTGGATGTCGGGCACGCGGGTGATCTCGACCGTGCGCATGCCGTCGCCGGATGGCAGCGTCACCTCGAAGCGGACCGTCTCGCCGGCCAGGCTGCGCGCCAGCAGCGCGGAATGCTCGCGGTAGAGGGTGTCGCCCATCACCTCGCGTATCGATTTGCCGACGATCTCGCCCGGCGCCGTCCGGAACCAGGTTTCATAGGTCGCGTTGGCAAACTGGTAGCGTTCGTCCTGGCCGACGTGGCCGATGAGGACGGGCAGGTTGTCCGTGATGGTGCGCAGGCTGCGTTCGCTCGCCTCCAGGCGCCGGGCCGTCTGCTTCAGGGCCGTGACGTCCTTGAAGGCGATGACCGCGCCGATGTTCGCGCCGTCCTTCGCATGCAGGGCGCGGCCGCTGGCGAGCAGGAAGCGCGGCGCGCCCGCCCGCGGCTTCACCGTCAACTCGGTATTGTCGACCAGTTCGCCGCGCAGGGCCCGCTGCAGCGGAATATCCTCGGGTGCGAGGGGACTCAGGCCGTCGGCGCAAAACAGGCCATAGTAGTCGCCCCATTGCTCGATGGGCAGCGCTGCCGCCGGCAGGCCGTGGATGTCCCTGGCCGCGCGGTTGAACATGGTGATCACGCCGGCGCTGGAACAGACCACCACGCCCACGTCGATGGACTCGAGCACCGCGTCGAGCAGTTCGCGTTCGCGGGCCAATTCTTCTTCGATGCGCTTGCGTACCGAAATGTCCTGGATGAAGGTACCGAAGAAGTGCGTGTCGCCGGCGTTGATCAGGCCGATCGTCATCTCGACCGGAAACTCCTCGCCGTCTCGGCGCAGGGCCGACAAGTGGAGGCGCTTGCCGACCACGCCCGAACCGCCCGCGACGGTGAAACGCCGCATGCCGTTCTCGTGGGCCGCGCGCAGGTGCGGCGGGATGATGGTTTCCGAGACCGTCCTGCCCAGCACCTCGTCGCGCTTCCAGCCGAAGATCTCCTCGGCACGTGGATTCCAGTCGGTGATGCGGCCGGCGGCGTCGACGCCCACGAAGGCGTCGAGGGCCGTATCGATAATGGCGCGCAGGCGCTGCTTGCCCTTGCTGGTTTCCTCGACCGCCTGGTGGAGCTCGGTCGTGCGCTCGCTGACGCGGGTCTCGAGCGTCGCATTCAGTTCGCGCAGGCCCTGTTCGTTGGCCAGCAGTTTCGACAACAGGGCCTTGAGCGCGCTGTGCAGGATCTGCACTTCGCTCAGGCGGCTGCGCAGCGGCGGCAGATCGCGTGCCGTGCCGGTACGCAGGGCGTCGGCGTAGCGCGTGAGCCGGTAGAGCGGGCGGGCGATGTTGCGGGCGGCCAGCCAGACGAGGAAGGAGACGATCGCGGCGGCGGCTACGCCCGTCCACAGGATCTTGCTGCGCAAGGCCTCGACCGGGGCGAAGGCCTGCTCGAGCGGCTGGCGCACCAGCACCACCCAGCCCAGCCCCGGATAGGATTCGTGGCCGACGCTGCGGCTGTAGCCGACCAGGTAGCGCTTGCCGTCAGGCCAGGTCTCGATGACGGAACCGTTCTGCTCGCGTCCCGCGCGGCGGAAGCTGTCCTGGTCGAGCACCTTGTCCGTGTAGGCCTTCGGTCCCAGCAGGACCGCGCCCTGGCGGCTCAGGATGAGGGTGTCGACCGAGTTGCGCGCCGCGAGCGGACGCAGCACCGAGCGCTCGACGGATGCGGCCCATTGCCAGCTGAGGTGAGTGCCGAAGACGCCCGCGATGGTGCCATCCGGGCCGCGGTAGGGAAAAGCGATATCGAAGAAGCGCTTCGGTTCGCCGGTCGGGTTCGGCAACAGCTTGGCCAGCAGCACGGCTTCGTGCACGTCGTGCAGGTGCACGCCATGATAGGCCGCGCCGAACCAGGGGCGGGCGGAAACGTCCTTGCCCTCGAGCATGCCTTTGGTTGAGATGCGCACGATGCCGCGGTTGTCGGTCATCCCGATCCAGGCGTAATACGGATGCGTGGACTGCATGCTTTCCAATGCCTGGCGCTTGCTGTCGGCCGGCACTGCGGGATCGATAATGCCGCGGCGCTCGGCCATCAGGCTCACTTCGCGGTAACGCTCATACATGCCGCGGTCGAGCTTGTCGGTGGTCTGGAAGGCAAGTTCCGCCAAGGTTTGGCCGATATCGGCCTCCGCCTGTTTTGCCAGGGTGTGGCCGACCAGTTGCAGGATGACGAAGGTCAACAGCAGCATGAGCGCGGCCGACACCGCTGCAAGCGCCGGCGCCAGCGCGATACGGCCGAAACGGGATGGGTGGGACATGTTACTTTTCAGTTGGCAAATAATGTTGCAATTGAGAAGCTTACCATGTCCGTTTGCTGCAAAGAATATCCGCGCCAGCGACCCCGTAGCAGGCGATTGCAAAACGACATGGATTTGTTGCCTGAAGGGCACAGCTTGCGTGCCTGTCAATGAATGGGATGGTCGCGCAGGTGCGCGGAAAGGAAGGGAGGTCCGGCGGCGGGACGCCGGAAAACGGGCACGCGCGCCGGCGTGCCCGCCATGGCGTCAGAACGCCGCGATACCGGTCTGCGCGCGGCCCAGGATCAGCGCATGGATGTCATGCGTACCTTCATAGGTATTCACGACTTCCAGGTTGACCATGTGACGGATGATGCCGAACTCGTCCGAGATACCGTTACCGCCGAGCATGTCACGCGCCGTACGGGCGACGTCCAGCGCCTTGCCGCAGGAATTACGCTTCATCATCGAAGTGATTTCGACGGCGGCGGTTCCCTCGTCCTTCATGCGGCCCAAGCGCAGGCAGCCCTGCAGGCCGAGCGTGATTTCGGTCTGCATGTCGGCCAGCTTCTTCTGCACCAGCTGGTTCGCCGCCAGCGGCTTGCCGAACTGCTTGCGGTCCAGCGTGTACTGGCGTGCGGTATGCCAGCAGGCTTCCGCGGCGCCCAGCGCGCCCCAGGCGATGCCGTAGCGGGCCGAATTCAGGCAGGTGAACGGGCCTTTCAGGCCGCGCACGTCCGGGAAGGCGTTTTCTTCCGGGCAGAACACGTTGTCCATGACGATTTCGCCGGTGACGGAGGAACGCAGGCCGAACTTGCCGTGAATCGCTGGAGCGCTCAGACCTTCCCAGCCTTTTTCCAGGACAAAACCGCGGATCGCGCCTTCGTCATCCTTGGCCCAGACGACGAACACGTCGGCCACCGGCGAATTGGTGATCCACATCTTCGAACCGGTCAGCGCGTAACCGCCGTCGACCTTGCGGGCGCGGGTGACCATCGACCCTGGATCGGAACCGTGGTTCGGCTCCGTGAGACCGAAGCAGCCGATCCACTCGCCGGTGGCCAGCTTCGGCAGGTATTTCTGCTTTGTGGCTTCGTTGCCGAACTCGTGGATCGGCACCATCACCAGGGACGACTGCACGCTCGCCATCGAACGGTAGCCGGAGTCGACGCGCTCGATTTCGCGCGCGATCAGGCCGTAGGCCACGTAGTTCAGGCCCGGGCCGCCGTATTGTTCAGGGATGGTCGGTCCCAGCAGGCCGAGTTCGCCCATTTCGCGGAAGATCGAGGTGTCCATCTGCTCGTGGCGGAAGGCTTCGAGGATGCGCGGTTGCAGCTTGTCCTGGCAGTAGGAAGCCGCCGCATCGCGGATCATGCGTTCGTCGTCGGTGAGCTGGCTGTTCAGGAGCAGGGGATCGTCCCAGTGGAAAGCGGCTTTGGTCATGATGGTCTCTTTATAAATAAATAGGTGATCAACGGGCGAAGTACAGGTCGTGCAGGTGGTCGAGGCTGACCTCGGATGCCGCCTGCGACAGCACGACTTTGCCGCTTTGCATCAGGTAAACGTGGTCGGCGACACCGACCGCGCGCTGGGTATTCTGCTCCACCAGCACGATGGTACGCCCGTCGCCCTTCAGGCGCCCGAGGATCTCGAACAATTCGTTCACCATCACCGGCGCCAGGCCCAGCGAAGGCTCGTCGATGATCAGCAGTTTCGGTTCGCTCATCAGGCCGCGCGCCATCGCCAGCATCTGCGCCTCGCCGCCCGAGAGCGAACCGGCCAGTTGCTTGCGGCGTTCGCGCAGGCGCGGGAACATCACGTACGATTTCTCCAGGTTGGCCGAGGCATTCGCCCGGTGCTGGGGCGCAAAAGCGCCCATCATCAGGTTTTCTTCGACCGTCATGTCGCGAAAGACCATGCGGCCCTCGGGAATCATGGCCATCGAGACCTGGTTCATGTCCCAGGTCGCGGTGCCGTTCAGCGGTTTGCCGTTCAGCGTGATCGAGCCCTGGTCCACCGGCACCAGGCCCATGATGGCGCGCAGCAGCGTGGTCTTGCCGGCGCCGTTGGGACCGATGATGGTGGTGAGTTTACCCGGCTGGACGCTGAGGGACAGGTCCCACAGCACGTTGATGGCGCCATAGCCGGCGCGCAGGTTGCTAATCTCAAGCATGGTCCGCTCCCGTGTAGCTCTTCACCACCTCCGGATTGCTGAATACTTCCGCAGGCGTCCCCTCGGCGATCAGCTGGCCGAAGTTCAGCACCGCCACCCGTTCGCACAGGTTGCTGATGGTCTCGATGTCGTGCTCGATGATGCAGATGCCGACCCGGAATTGCTCGTGCAGGCCCTTCAGCA
>Ga0308160_10004218_pt1 | contig 15528 bp, 21 predicted proteins | sample PhyFR1_FD_201036 | JGI IMG/M metagenome (GOLD analysis project Ga0308160, IMG submission 201036) | Phyllosphere microbial communities from UC Gill Tract Community Farm, Albany, California, United States - DLSLF.R1 | ecosystem: Host-associated > Plants > Phyllosphere > Unclassified | place: USA...
AAATATTTGGTCGAACAAGAGACACCATTTGATGTCAGTATGGTCTGCCAGATCCGTCATGCGCGAATGTGATTACTAATTCCCCACCGAATCGCAGGCTGTATTTGGATTCTCTCAAGGTGCTTGCATGGCGGGACTTCTGACTGCACTCGTAAGTCTTTGTGAGCGCCGGCCGCATATCAATGCTCAAGAGATCATCCTGCGCATATAGCTTGAACGACCAGGACTGCATCCCAATTTTCCTGCCCATCCCAAATTACAGCCTCTGAAATGTATGTCCCGTCACAGACGACTTTAGGCGCACAACAGCAGCTCTGACGTATAACTCTCTCCGAAGATTGCGTCTGCGTTGGTGGGTTCATATGTGGGGATGATGCCTACAGCCACTTCTACCCAATTGCTACCCCCACGCTGCATGTGGTTGGTCTGAACGACACCATTGTCACACCAGAGCGCAGTCAAACGCTCATACGGGTCTGCGACGACGCTCGGGTGGAGAAGCACGATGGCAGTGAGTATTCAGAGCTACATTCACATCCATTAGACGGCTCTCTGACTCTTCTGAGTGTGCGAACTCCCATCCCAGGCCACTTTGTCCCTTCCAAGGCGAATTGGAAGAACTTTTTCGTTGCGTACCTCACGTCATTTGTCGAAGGCGGCATGGAAGGCGACGTGCCAGGGCCATCGTCTCAGCCAGGAGGAGCAAGTACCACAGCGAGCGCCAACACTACCCGTCCAGGAACGCCAGACCTTGCAGAAAGCGACAATAGATCTGCCTTGTAATATCCTTGTATCCCTCACGGACCACCCGAGAAATGCATCTCGAACAAGGTTGTATGCAATGGGATGGAATATAATCTGGTGGAACCCATTCAGCACTTCCTTCTGAGTTTTCTCCCTTGCCTGCACTGCAGAATCAAGCATCGCTCGGCTCAAAAGTCCATACTACGTTGGGCTATGACCGAATCCTCGTGACTCGGCTGTTCGAAGGGTAAATCGCCTACAAGCGCTAAAGCTCGACATCCGCCTCGTCGTAGGCTTCATTGACCAACTTGTAAATGTAAGCTGGTGAATGATCTCCCCTGTAAGATTGGAATCTTCAGTCAGGGCAATTCCCGTCGTTCGTAGCAGTCAAAAGTGGCTTACTCGTTAGTGATAAACAGACTGATCAACTCCGGCTTGATGTAGTCGTAGAATGGGTTGGCTACCTCGACCTTGTCCAGGAACTCGGCTTCTTCAAAACTCAGAACTTGGCTGGGATCCCCAAAGTCGAGTGCAGCGGGATCGTTGTATAGATTCCACGTTGGAGCAAACTTGTATTGCCCAGCGACTACAACCACGGGAGTGGACTGGGCGCGTGCTGCTACAGCTGCCAACAGCGATCCGCCAATGGTGAACAGTCCGCCGTTTGCGAGCACTGTGTGGGCTCCCAGAATGACCTTGGTCACCCGGGGCATGAGCGCATAGATTGAGGAGTCAGGCACGAGCACAGTAGGGATGTTGTGCTTGGCCAATGCCTTCGCCATTGTCGTTCCGAGACGTCTATCGGGTGGAGTTTGACCTATCAACGACCAAGAATATCTTTATCGAGCGCAAGTCTACTGACGATGGCGAGGATTCTGCACAGATAACGGTAAAGTTGCGATCCTTCCATGCACTCTTCAAGAACGCCTCGACGGTTTTCGAGTAGCCGACTGTAAGGATGATCTCCCTAGGTACATCGGTTGATCCGGTATGAGATTCGAATGAAAGCTCTGCTCACGAGATACTACTTACGAGCTGTGAATGTGCTCCTTGGCGCTCCTCGCACAAGTCTCATGCGTCGTCTCGATCTCATCAACAACCTCCCGAATGGCATCGACCAAGACTGGCTTCATCTGCATCGCCTTCTGTTCCCGTAATTTGGCGTTCTGCTTGGCAGTCATTCCGCTGGAAGGAGGTCGAGCTTGACGCGATGTTTGTGGAGGGGTATCTGGTCGACCGGAGGGTAGGGCCTCGCTAAGAGCTGCAAGGCCAGGGAAGGATGTCCTTTGGGGTTGGAAAGATCCCGCAGCTTCATTTTGAGGTACCGGAGAGAAGAGAGAATCGAGCATAGGTCCAGGTGTCATGAGGGAGGTCTCCAGCCCAAACACATTGGTAGTGCTTCCAGCCCGTTCAAGTTGAGCTCGAGTGTGTCTCATCTGGACAAAGTTCGATAATTGGGCCGGTGCTGGTCGAATCTGAGGTGGTGAACTGTATCCTATAGAGTGTGATGGCGATGAAGGAGACCCTGGACTGTCATTCGTGAAGAAGGGCGATTTACTGGCTGTATCGCTCAACCAATGACTAGCCGGGACGTGGATGCCAGGGGTGGGAGGCATTGGTGTTCCGGGAGCAGAGTTGTCATCTTGCTTGAGCCCTGTGCGGTAGTCATATCCTTCATGCTCTAATTGAGAAAGGCATGCTGCGCGATATTCCTCTCGGATTAACCGCAGAACCTTTCTGACGATGTTCCCGACCGCGAGTTCTAGGAATGAGGTCGAGCGGTAAGCTATGGACATAAGAGGAAAGGAGTTTGAGGTAATGGTGTCATACCTTTCGGATTGGCCGCTACTAGCCGCTTTCCTACTGTCCTGATCTGCTCAAGCAACTGCTCGATGCTGTTATATCGGGCTGATCCGACGAATCGATACAAGAGTTGAGCAGTCTCCAGGGCGGTCTGACGAGACGAGATCAGATCCCTAGAGAATAAAGGATCATCAGAACGATTCGACACGTCGGCCATGAGCTTGATCTTACCGGCGTTGTAGCCGTACCACAAGTTGGTCGATATTTTGGGAAATGGACTAGCATAATCGAGTCATGTTGGGAAGCTGGACCCGCTTGAAATCTGGGTCCTCCACTCACCATTTTTGCCTGCTATGCCGAATGACGACTTGCCCAGCAGCTTGAAAAGTGGTTGGCCGAAGTCGTGTTGACTGCAGATGGCCAATTCGATTTAGAAGAGGTACCTCTATAAACTTGTGTGCTATCATCTCGGTGCACAACCTAAACAAAGCCTATATCTTAACCGTTTTCGCTCGAAGCGCGTCCGTGAATTAAGCGCAACGTCATCACGGCAAAGGGGCCGTGTGCAACTCCGGTATAGATGTCCAGCGAGACAATGGGGAAGATTAGTATTCCGCAGACACAAGTAGCCTTGGAGAAACAGCCTTTGTTGAATAGCCAGACACAGCCAGCCGAAGCTTCATTCTTCAACTGGACCTGTCTCTAAGCCATAGAAGAACGGTCGATTCGCACCGGCACCCCACATCGCATTTACACCTGACTTGCAGCTCCGCGTGTCCAGGAGCTTTCAACCCGACCTTGACGGCCACGATAGCTCATTAGAGCTCCTTGGAACAGTCGCCTCCCTCACGATAAAGATCCAATCTTGGTGTTTGAGGCAAGAGGTACAAAAGGGTATTCACCATGAACATCTTTAGGTTTTTAGGTGCGTTAAAACCTCAAGGAATGGGTTTGCGGAGGTATATTTGTACAGCTTCACTGACGCAGTGGCATTCCTTCATCCGATGCTTTGACAGGGGATATCTCCCATCTGGCATCGATTTTCATCTTAATTCTCAAAATCCAGTCGTCAAGATCATGTCGAGGTGAGTTCACCCGCTCAGAACCTGACCAGTCTCCTTGAATTGTTCTGAAACTCATATCCGCCCGCCTGTCTCTGAATCCTATGTCGACCGCCATGTCCAGGTATCTCCTTCAAGACTCAAGCATTGTACTTGACGGTTTTCCTCACTCGGTACATCGACTTGATCACTGGCCCATGGTATTCTGCTCTCGGGTACTGGCATTCGGTCTACAACATCATCATGAAGATGTTCTTCATTGCTAGCTCTGCTTACATCTTGTGGCTCATGAAGTTCCGATATCGGTATGTCCACAGAATCGACCCGTCGGCCGAGGTCGAATAAGTCCAAGGTGATTTGCTGTCTGACCGCATAATCTGTTTGGAATAGACCGACACACGACGCTTCGCTGGACACATTCCGTTTGGACTACTTGATCCCGCCCGTCGCCGTCCTCGCCTTGATCTTCAACTACAAGTTTGTGCCCTCGGAGATCTTGTGGTCCTTTTCCATTTGGCTGGAGAGCGTTGCGATTCTGCCCCAATTGTTCATGTTGTCTCGAACGGGAGAGGCCGAGACTGTGACGACCCACTATCTGGCTGCGTTGGCTCTCTACCGGGGACTTTACATTCCCAACTGGATCTACCGGTAAGTTCCGGCCCATCGTCATGTATCATGAGTCGAGAGATGCTGAAGTACATGAATATATCGAATATGGAACAGATACTTTACTGAAGGAGCATATGATCCTATTGCCGTGGTGGCTGGTCTCATTCAGACCGCTCTGTACGCAGACTTCGGCTACATCGTGAGTGTCGCGTCGAATTTTCCGTCGACGGATATGAATATCACAGTCCGCTGATGTCTGTGCGCCTGCTTTGTGTCTCAACAACGATCAGTACGTGACCAAGGTCTTGCGAGGACAGAAGTTTGAACTGCCCGCATAGACATATTGCATGTCCCTGCCAAGCGAATCAAACCCCCCCTCACATCCACGATCACGACTACGATCAATCGTGCCAGCTGGATGAGGAGCTTTGCACGGCAAAAGAGTGACGATGTAGCAAGCAAATGAAAAAAATGAAACCATCCTTTCGGCCTGGGGTTGCATTGCAAGGACTTCACAGCGGGGGCATTTCGCGACCCGTTTTCCGCTCTGCGTCCGGCTCTTCGTTGGGTACGGTCGAGTAGACTACAGCGAGTTGTACCTTTTGCCTGCAGTCTTTGTCTGGTCGCAGTATTAAGCCCTTGTCCTACATCGTCTTACAGTATGTAAGTTCAATTTCTACCACTGATTACAGCTTCGTGATCGAGGAAGCAGATCGTTCAAACCGAACGAACGATGATGTCGACGGCGTTGCTCTCGGGCGCCCAAATTCAACGTGATCAGCCAAAAACGCGCGACGCGTCTCTCGCTTCTCGATTAAATTGAACTCGCGATCGCTCTCATCAAAAGTAGCTCACGGGGTTGAGAGAGACACACCTGCACTTACTTGATCAAACCATAACGATCATCCATCTAGTCTGTCGTCGTTGATACTATCATCAAGCGTCAGAGGAGAGCAGGAAGTGTCATCGAGCTGAGCCTCGTCATGGCACGATAACGGCAAATATAATACGCCAGATTCAAGCACACGACTTGAGCCTTACAGAACCGGCAATCTCGCGAACAAAGCTGTATCTCAACATGTCTATCCCAACCGCGATCGAAATCGATCGAATACAACACCTTCCAGGTCAGTAGTATCGGGTTCCAATTCGGGTTGCACGTCACACTCATTGTCTCCGCACTGCAGTCCGCATCAGCTACAGCCATCCATCACATTCTCAGCCGCTGGTAGCGACATCAGCTGCCGACGTGCCCGTCTTTGTTCACTCGGGGGTTGATGACGATGTGAACGCATGGGATGGCAGTACGAACGATAGTTTTCGGGGCAGTGTCAACCTCAAAGATATTCTCAAGGTTGTATGCAGGGCATCGTGAGTCTCAGTCTTTTCTGAGAAAATTTCTTTTGTGCTGACGTTGACGCCGCAATCAGTCCTGAAATTATCCCATCAACTCAAATTCGAGATGGATCAGTCTATGTCCCAGATACCAGCAAACGCCCGGAAAGGAATACGGTATCGACTGCCAGACGCCTGTCCCATCTCGTCCGACCTCCCTTGCCGATGTTGTCATCAGACGGGATGACCCCTTCCCTCGTCGCGTCATCCGAGCCGAATTTCCCTTGCCCGTCCTCAAGCTATGGCGAGCAAAGGCGGACGGGATTTTTTATCCCTGCGACACCTGTAGATAATTTCAACATGTTTCTTTCGTCACCTGGGATAGCTAGCAGTTCGTTCGGGAATCCTTTTCAAAGCTCCCCGGCCTCTGGCTCAAAACTCACCAGACGGAAGGTTCGATCGAGTCTCGTCGACAGCCCGATTGAGATAATGAGAGGGACCAAGGCGTGGACAGGAAAAGGAACACTGTACAATGTCCTGACCGAACCGGGGCAAGGCAAGACCATCATCAAATGCCGTATCGTCAGGTCGACAGACTTTGCACAAAAAAGCACAAACACGCGTTCGAAAAAGCGAGACTATGATGAAAACGATGGTTTGGCAGCTTTGGCCATGCTGGAAGGTGGTTCAGCGGACTCTGATAACGAATTGGAAAGCGGACGGCAAAACTCGGCTTCGAACACCGGATGGGGTTGTCTGGTCGAGATCAGACTTCGCAACCTCGCTCAGCCCATCACTCTCGATCAGACAGCCCGTCTGAGAACCGCTGTCTTTGGGGAGCGACCCAAACCTGCCATGTATCGGAGGGTAGAGGTTGTGGCTGCAAGGCAGCAGGATGCGTCAGAGAAGCAGAGGACAGGGCGTGAGACCCGTAGATCTCGCCCGACGACTGATCGGATTGGAAGCATCGGTAGCCTAGCGAGGAAAACGCCAGGTCAAATGGCCGATGCCATGTTGCCATCCGACATTGCCAACAGATCGACCCTCGGGTTTAGCAGCCTTGGTCTTGACGGAGCAGAAGTGACCGAACTGGATGAAGAAGATTACACCGACTCAAAGATAAACTTCAAACGCTCGAGCTCAACGCGTCCGACCCAACGATATCCGGCAGCTCTTTCAGCTTCCTCCTCGCTAAAAAGGAAGAGTCTGATCATTCCTCATGATCGCATCCCACTGAATCGCAGGGGGCCGAACCTTGCGGCAGATAAAAAACGTCGCAAGCTCAATCGGGAAGACAATGTCAGTTTTGGCGCTCCGGCCGGCACGGACGACCTGTCGCAAGACGCAGAATCTAGGCCTATCCGCTCTCTAGAAATCCGTGCGGCACCCAAGATCATCGAAACGGATTCCTTAACCCCGCAATTGTTGGGCGAAGATATTATGGGTGACTCCCCTGCCGAGGCATCTTCGCCCACAGTCCAGAGCCCTTGTCTGAAGTCAGCTCTCGCTTGCCGGCAATCGCGAAGAACGTCTGATGTCAAGCCCGCAATTGATTCACTCGGTCGGAGGTTCACCACGCTGCAATCGATACCGTCGGTTCCCAGCAATCCCGCCAGGGTGACTGTGAGGCAGGGTTTGAGACGGACACTCTCTGAAATCGCCGAGCGCGAATCCAAGAAGTATGCTGCTGGGGGCGACGACCAAGAAGAGGATGGTGCTCCATCGTTGTGGCAGAGTGCACATGGGGAATATTCCTTCCTCGTCCCTAAGCAGCATGCAATACTACAACCAGACGAGTCGCCTAGCTTGCATGGCCAACAGGACGGAGTCAATACATCTTTGGGTCACATTGAGATCGATCGGATCCACGCCAGCGTGTCTGCATACAACACACATCACCTTAGTCAGACTATGATCGCCCTGCCTCTAAGTGATGATTCTAGCACCCTTGGTCAGACTCGTGACTTGTCGGCTCCTCCAACGATCGATTGGCTTGACGCGCCTGGTTTGGATTGTCTGTTTGACCTCAACAAGGAAGCGCTTCCAGCCGTAAATGCCGAACCAATGACGGGACCACTCGATACCTGGGACGCTGGGGCAAGCACAGCGGCCATCAACACCCAGCTTGACGCAGGGTATACCTTCAACGATGATGCTTTTTCATTCTTCGACTTGTCATACGGCGGGGTTCTCGACTCCGGTATACCTTCTAAACAATCGCCATTCGACTTTTCCCAGCTACCTCCTTCCTCTCCCCCTCAGAGTGAATGTGATTTTCATCATTCTGTACTGCTCTTGTCGAGTCCGGAGGATTCTAGTGCATGTTAGGCTCGAGCGCACAATGATCAGGCTCGCTGGATCGGCCAAATATCATGGGTCTTGACATCCACCACACTTTCTTGTACTCATTATTGTATACATCTACGATCAAACGTCTGAATCCCAATCAATAGAATTGGACCAAGATTTAATGTTCGACCCAATATTTTCTTCGACTGGATATCCGGCCACTGCGAGCCAGTCGAGAACAAAGATTGTGTTTAGGTTTCGTGAACGAATTTCATCTAAGGTTGCACTCACCGATCTTCAAGATCGCCTGGTTTAAAGCGGTGTTGCCCAGGAGGTCGATGTGATCAGCTGTGAAGGCCAACCGTCGTTAGTGACAGCCCAGACGGCTGCGATCCTGTTCAGTCATAATTACCGGTTTTAGCTCCCCCTCGTAAATCCAGACCTTCCGGCTCATGCTTGAATTCATGGGTGATAACGGGAATGCGAGCCGGGTTCCAGCGATCGTCCTTCCATCCTTTGACACACATCGCGCCCAGAGAAAGCAGCGGCACCGTTCCGTCACCCTCACCATATGCCACGCCCTTACTGACGGCAGGTACAGCCTTGTCGACAGTCACTTCTGTGTCGATCCAGTTTTTCCGGGCTCTTGGCATGTCCATATTTCTTGAGGCTGACGAACCGTTCACCTTGCAGTCTAGCTCATCTGGTGCGCACTACATGACATTGGAGCTGTTTATGATCGGGTGTCGTGAATTTTATCAGCCATGCTACGCACCTGCGCAAAATCTCCCTCCGTTTCTAATCCATTGTCTTCGTATTGGCCTTGCTGATAATAGTACGAACGCTCCGTAGGCTTTCCGTAACCATACATACAGTATTGCTTCATCGATGGAGCGTTGGGGAGCCTAAAGAAGACAAATATTTTAGCGATGGGTTGAGCTGCGTGAAGTGGCAATCTGGCTTACTGAACCTCCAGCGGATTGGACCACTGCGATGCGATGATCAGAAAGTTGAATCGACCGTAGGATCTTCCCGCCACTCACCTTCCTGTGATCGCGGCCATTGGCCTTCAAAGTGGCGGTGTCAACGACGAATCCATTCGAATAATTGGAATTGTACATCTTCTGGAACTCTTGAGGAGTGTGGATAAGCGTATATGCACCGGCCTCGTTCATCGTCAAGTTGGGCTGAATATGCTTTGCGTCCAAATCCTCTGGCTTGGGCTTCTGGGAGCTGTTTGGGCCTGGATCCGAAGTCTGCCTGAATGAGAAGAATCTACCGAGTGTGTCCGTGCAGTTGGCAGGATCATCGGCCGCCCAAGTGAGGTTTCCCCATATTCGGTCGCCGCCCTTCATCCACATGCTGGCGGAGCCGGGCCATCTGCGGAATAAGTTGGCTCTTTCCTTCCGCGACAAGAATTTCTCGAGGACCCAGGACCCTGCGGGATGCTGTGTGAAGGAAGGGTCTTAGCGCCGAGCCATGACCAATTCATGCAGTCACGCTCACAATCTCTACAGTATCCTTCATCTCCCCACTCAGGAATGCTGTCATGCTTTTGGGCACACCAAGCAGCGTACTAGCGATACCTATATGAGCTTCGAGATGATCCTCGACCCAGCGAGGCCCGCCTCCTCCTCCGAATCCCATACCCTGGATGTCGTCCTGAGGGTCCGCTTCCACCCACTTCGTAAACCAGAGAAAAACGGTTCCACCCATTGAATGACTGATGATGACCGACTTTCTGCCCGTTATCTGCTTGTTGAGTTCGATTTTGTTTTTTAGGCGAGAGAAGAATGCATCTCTGATCTCCAGGTTGTAGTATGACAGCCGCCAGTCGTACGATGCTGTAGTCATTGTACGAGGACGTGAAGCGTTACAACAACGTCGCATTCGCTCAATACACCTGAGCTACTCACCCATTTCCAGGTTAAGCGGATCATATCCTATGGCAGCCAGATTTTCGATGACACGTTGCCAGACCCAGTAACCTTGAATGAATTCGCTCGCCGCGTCTAAACCGGATGCAGCGCGGACCTTGTGATTAGGTGGGTCTAGGCCGGTGACTGGATCCAAAGACAAGGCTTCCATCCAAGCTTTACGATCGGCCAATACTGCAGAAATCATCTGAGTTGTCGACCACAAACGTTTCCGGAAAGAGCCTCTGGCGGCAGTACTGGCTGACCATTGTTCTAGACCGGTGGAGACGATCTATCGTTGCGCCTCTCAGCGAGATAGTGGACCTAGTAGACCACATCATGTACTCACTCCTGGTAGAAGTATCACAGGGAAATGCGCGGTGATATTCGGTTGCTTGGCAACAAGGTCCTCAGCCGCCGTGAACTCCCGAGAGTTAAAGGCCTTCTTGGTCTGTTCGACCACGGACAGGTTTCCGGCGAGCTCCTTCCACTCCCAGTCCCATCCCCACCCGTCGAGATTGAGGGATGGAAACGATCCGGTAGTACCTTGTAGCCAGTTCGATAATCCATCAATATTCATCGCTTCACCTGAGAATATATTTGCGAGTTCTGGAGGCATCGTATCAGGGCCGAACCGGTAAGCAGATAACCCCAGACCCAGAGCGATTCCAGCCGTGAAAAAGGATTTGCGACCAAATGTCCATGATGCCGAAGGTTTCTGTTTCGTAATCTTGGTCTTCTTGGCTTTAGTCATCCGGCTCTCTACCTCGCTAATATGAAGCTCGTCGAGCGGTGTTCCGGGCGCTGTCATGGGAGCGAACTAACGGTGAACATCTAGCTTAGTCGGTTCAAGAGACATGGTTCACATCGATACGAACCTATGACAGTGTATTGTCCAGACCCCTATAAAACGTGTTTCAGATGCGTCAACAACCACGACACGAGGCTCCTTATGTTGAACTAACCTCCCGCTTTAACCGGATGTTTAGCTCTTCTATAGGTCGAGCTGTCTCCTGTGTCTTGGTCGTTGAGGACGCAGGCGCATTCGTTTTGGCCTTACTACCAGTCTTGGCTGGAAGTGAAGTCTTTGGAATTCCATTGGGTTTGTCGGTGATCGGCGATTTGACAGCAGAGGACGACGATTTATTTGCCTTGCGTCTTGGCTTGGCGACAGCCTCATTGCTATTACCATCTTCTACTGATAAGGCAGCGAAAGCATTGCTGTTGGTGAATCGAGACATGGCGCTCGAGCCGATATACCGAATGACTAGTCCAGACACTCAGTGGGTGTTGACTGCCCTCTAGCAAGTAGTCGCACATTAAAATGACGACCCTCACCGTTTCCTCTGCAGAGATAGAAACAAGTAGCTGAGCAGAGTAGAATATGGCTGGCGCTCGTTGACATTTCGGAAATTGCGTCCGCAAATAGAAGAAGCGGCGTCATTATTCGCGTCATGGACCATGAGATGATAAACTTCCGGTTACGTACCACGACGGGGGAGGCTATGGCTAGCTGGCTAGGCTCGCCGCCCGTCACGGTGGCCGACGCACATCTTGATACTAGTAGTAGTCAGACTTTTGGCCTCGATGCCGTAATTGAGAGATCCCTTAGAAGCGCGACGAGTCAAGCGCGAGTATGGGCCTACAATATGTCTGCCCGGATTCATGATTCTAAGTTGACTACAATATTATAGATCTGATACAACATGAAATCTCGGACATAATAACTGCTCGAGTTGCAGACCTCGCAGAACAACGTCCATAGACCAATCAACACGACAATACAAGTATATCCAAAACATACCGTTTCTCGACAATGGCCACCATCAGTTACGCGACAGCCGGTCCCTCACGCCTGACCAACGTCTTACCCACATTCTTTTCTCGGGCACTACCAGCCATAGTACTCCGAGCTTCGGCTAGTGACGTCTCACCAACGTATCGATCTATCATCTCCGTCGGCCATTCTAATGCCCCAGCTGGCTCGGCCAGTCAAGCAACGCATTCGATTCGCGGCCTCATCGATTCGCTCATCGAGCTCTTCCCACCATTCTTATTGGCGGTTCCAAAGAAAAAGGTGTCGCACTCTCGAAAGAGCATGCGAAGTGCCCACAAGGGATTGAAGAACAAGACGAGTAGGTGCTGATAATGGAAGTCGCACGTGATGGGAAGATATTGACGTTTGCGTCGATCCCTCTCCTCGCTGCTGCAGACATATCGTTATGTCCCGGATGCGGTGCACCCAAGCTATCACATAACCTATGCCCAGAGTGCTTTTCGCAAATCAATCGAAGGTGAACATCTCTAGCCCCGACTCCTGTCGTGTTGCTCTGGTTGGAACTAATGCCGTGGATTCTTCCTTGATGCGCGACCTATAGATGGAAACAAGAAGCTAGGCAGTCCGGAGCGGGTCCTGAGATTGCGGCTTGAACCGATCGAAGACTTGCAGAACGATAATGATGGCTTCATAATGAGAATGTCTATGCAGAATGGGTGCAGGGGATCGCAGTATAGAAACGTACCGCGATCCCGCCAGTTCACCTACCAATTCAATGGCTCGTGACCTGAAAGTGTCGAGCATCGTGAACAACGTATTGTAGCATCTGCACTCTCGTGGTCAGCCATCGACATGTAACACATGCCCCGAGTCTGGTCCCTCTGCATCGCCCACATGGCATGGACGTTGATCATTATTTATATCAGACATGAACATGCGAGGATGGAAATCGCCAGCACTTGGTCCAGTTTCCGACCCTCCTCCATGCCTCCCGATATGCCCATCAAGACAGTCATGACACCTTGCGTCGACATGCTTTGCGAGCACCTAATCTTGGTGAAGCAGTGATAGTTGACCGTCTTGGTGTAAACCCCAGTGGTCGTCATATGAAACCATATTCAGGAGCCTTTCTAAAGAGGTCGAGCCGGCAACTGAGTGGGGAGGATTCCGAATCTATCCACCCAAACATCAATATAAGAGGCTCATCAGTCGTCACGTTCGCTAGGTTTGACTAGCTTGTGGAGCGAACAGACCTCTTCTTGATAGTGACTCGGTGTCGCGAGAACTTGTCATCGGGAGAGAATCGTGCGGGATGAGCCGATCGAGTGGGCTTGCCAGCAGGAGTGGTTTTCTGGGAAGACGCGCAGATCGGATCAGCTGCAGCCTTGACCCGCAAACGTGAGATTCGGATCCAGGCCTAGACAGACACTCACTCGGAGGGTGTAAACCCTGGCAATCGGAAGGGAAAAGTCAGCGGGAAACAAATCTGCTGCAAACGCACAGATCGCTTACCTGTTGCCTTGTTCGTTCAAAGTGTACATAAGATGCATGATTGAGTTTTGCTGGAGGTAGAGTTCGTCTGAGAGGCAGGTAGCTAGTGTCGATGGCGCGGAACGAATGATACGGGATTGAGAGAATGGAAATACGTGTCTAGTGGAACTGATAGATATGCTTGCCCTTGATTCTGCGGAAAGGCAGCGTAGAGGAGGAGGCCGGCCGAATAAATTCGAGAGGACGCGACCGATTTGTATCCGCGCTGCGTTGACCCCGGCGAGTGTCATCGATCAGCATCCAGCTGTGTGAGAGCGCGAGAGCTAGCAATGAGATTCGCTCAATCGATCCGCTTGTCACCCATACCATCTCAAAAGAGCAGTCGCTGACATATTATACATAACTCGAGCAGCTCATCATAGTGAGGTTCGATTCAAGAGACGGAATCATACAGGAGTGCCTTGCAGAGCCCCGCTGCAGCACGACGACTGGTCTCGGAAGATGTCGCACCGCACACGAGCTTCTCGCTTCAACCGCCTAATCTAGAAGCTATCACAGGGATCTCGACGAACGAAAGAAGGTCAATTACTTTGAAAATATCGTCACTGCCTGTATCTAACATCTTCGCACTTCACACAGATGACTTCCTCGCCACTCCTCGTGGAGGAGGATCCAGTACAAAGGTTCGAGACGCAAGAAAATGTACGCAGAAACCACGATCGGTCCATCAAGTAGGAAGGCTTATCAACCGTTTTGGTGTAGATTCAATCGCTGCTATCGAGGCTCAACATCGAAAAGCGAATACAATTCGGCGCAGAGAAGTTTCTCGAGGTGAGTGTGGCAGGATACGTATCGAGGGAGTCGTCGAGGCTTACTTGTGCTGTATGAGCAGGCATTAGATTCGGAAACCTCTTCGATCCCGCAAGAAGCTCGTCCTGATCTTAGTTCAAAGGTCAAGGCGGAACTTGCCGCATCCCAAATCAAGATACGCAATCTGGATGAGGCCATTATTCGAGCGAAACGCTCGGATGGTCTCGGTGATCCTGTAGAAAAGTCTGGCGACCCAATCGACGGCACCTCGGAGCGGGATGAGCCGATCCACCACGCCGTCACCCCAGCTTTCAAGACTCTACGACACGAGACCAGTAGCTCGACCATGGCTTCCGGCACAAGTGATATCTCCCGCCGTACCTCGGGAAGGTCTGGAGGAGGCTCCAAAAGTCTCTTGCGTCCGACAAGGACAGCTCCGTTGGAAAATACAGGAACAGGCAACCCACCCGAATCTCCTCTACCGTCTCACTTACCAACAACTAACGGCGTTTCGAGCCACCTACATCGTGATGAGAGCCATTGGTCGCTTGTATCGACGACCTACGGTGGAGGCTCCCAATCAGGCTTCTCGGAACGTCAAAATGGCAACGACCGCGACGTCACCTACGAAGAACAGATGGATCCGTCGGTGACTATCGAGCTGGTGCGCAAGGCTCAACAGAGTCTTGAGCAACTCGTACATATCCGACAGAAGGAGGGTTCTCGTTCGATATCGATCAAAGAAGTCGGTCCTCACATAGCCAATTTGACGAGGTTCGCTCGGCTTTCTCCATCTGTTATCGACAATATCGACTTTGTACAACTGGTTGAAGCGTAGGTTGTCTGTGTGATAAATACGATGTTGAATTCAAGTTGAGCCACTTCTCAACAGCACATTCTGTTATGCCTTGGAACCGAATCCGAGCCCCCTCAAAGCTGCATGCTACCGCCTATATCGTAATTTCATGCTCGATCGGAACGAATGGTTCTGCCTCGAGGCTCGTGGTTTGGAGTGGCTTTTGATACGGTAGGGTCGTTTGCATCAAGCCACCATTACTCAAGCTGACCAACGGTTCGCAGGACCTTTGCCAAGGCCAGTCGCCAGATCCCCGAGATGGAGCAGGCAATACTGCTTATCAGGGCGGTCATGCTCCTGCCTCCAGCCACACCGGATCAAGCAGGCGACGCATGCGGCGAGTCCGTAATCGGGACTACTCGAAGGCATAGCAAGACACCAGCTGTATCTCAAGCTTTAGTACGTGTTCTCGTCAGTATGGCCGAGAACTCTGAGGATCCATTCCAAGCTATCGCCCTCGAAACTTTGACCGAACTAGGTGAGCGGTGACGTATAGGCATGGCAGATCGGAATCCTGATCAGATACACATAGCTCTGATCGACCTCGATGCTTTGCTGCTCGCGGACGGCTGGCGATTCATCCTCCAGATATACGAATACGGTCCTTACAAGCTGACGCAGGCGCTTACACCTGCTCTGATATCGCTTCTCGACAAACCGGGAACCAGAAATCTTTTGACACCAGCAACTGGACTGGGAGTCATCTTTTCGGGGTTTACAAATGCTTACGGTTCGGGCACAACGCATTTACAAAGACTCAGTTCGACATCTATCAACGTGCTCGAAGTCCTCAGGTCCTGGTCTGGTAAGCAGTGCATAGCAATGTCATAGCCAGGA
>Ga0308160_10004219_pt1 | contig 15527 bp, 13 predicted proteins | sample PhyFR1_FD_201036 | JGI IMG/M metagenome (GOLD analysis project Ga0308160, IMG submission 201036) | Phyllosphere microbial communities from UC Gill Tract Community Farm, Albany, California, United States - DLSLF.R1 | ecosystem: Host-associated > Plants > Phyllosphere > Unclassified | place: USA...
TCTGTTCGCGGTCGACGGCGATGCCGGCGTTCTGCAGCGCTGGCAGGATGCGCGACAGCGACGGCACGTTCTCGTTCGAGTACAGGCGGATCGAGGCGTCGCGCGCGGCATTGCCTTCGCCGCTGCCCGGTTCGATGCGCACGGCCACACGCTCGTGCTGGCCGATGTTCAGCATGGCCTGCAAATCGCGGAAGGCGACGTCCGGCGCGGTGGCGGTGACAAACGACACCGGCAGGTTGGTGCCGAGTTTGCGCAGGCTGCTGCGCTGGGCGTGGTCTTCCACGCTGCCGGTCATGGCGGCAAAGCGGTCGTGCCAGCCGTCCAGCACGGCCAGCAGCGGCTGCTGGATGTCGGTTTCCAGGTCGAGCGGATTGCGCGCGGCGTGGGCGATCAGGTAGACGCGGGCCAGCGGGCCATCGGCCACCAGGGTCTGCACGCGCACGTCATGCGCACCCGAGCTGTCCTTCAGGGCTTGCGCCAGGGCGGCGGCAACGGCGGCGCTGTAGCGCTCGCGCGGCAGGTAGACCAGGGCGTTCAGGTGGCGGCCATACACGTCGCGGCGCGCAAAGACTTTCGGGCGCGGCTGCTTGTACAGCGAGACGACCGAGCTGCAGACTTGCGCCAGCCATTCCGGATCGGCTTCCAGCGCTTCGGTGCGCGGCAGCGACTCCATGATCTCGAGGAACTTCTCGGCGCGGAAGCCTTCCTGGCGCACGCCGGCCAGGCTCAGGACCTTGGCCACGCGGCCACGCGCGAACGGCAGGCGCGCCAGCGGGGTCGAGGTGGCGGCGCGGGTGAACAGGCCGACGAAGCAGTGCTCACCGAGGATGTTGCCTTGTGCATCAGTGTTGCGCACGCCGATGAAGTCCAGCGGCTGGTCGCGGTGCAGGGTGCCTTCGACGTCGGCTTTCACGATCGACAGGGTCTCGGCGCGGGCCGACAAGGTTGCCAGTTCGCCCGGGATGTTGGCCAGGCAGGTGCCGTAGACCGGATGCGCGGTGTCCTTCAGGACGCCGATGCGGCTCGGGATGTCGCGCACCAGCTGCGGCTGGCCAGCCTGCACTTCGTAGTAGGCGTAGCCGAAGGGTTCGAAGCCTTCGTTCTTGGCCCACTCGAGGAAGGCGGCCACTTCCTGGCCGGCCGGGGTGCCATGGGCGCTGGCCGCGGCGGCGACTTCGGTCAGGCGGTCGCCCATGGCGACGGCGTCGCGGTGCACGACGGCGGCGTCGTTGGCGACCATGCGGATGCGCGCGGTCAGCGCGTCGAGTTCTTCAAAGGCCAGTTCGTCGTTCAGCAGGACCAGGACGTAGGATTCGAGCGGCGCGCCGGCGGCGCCGACGGTGGTGACAACGCCTGCTGCGTCACGCTGGACCGGCAGCACTGCGTTCATCACGCCGGCGGCCAGGATGCGCTCCTTGCGCAGGGCCATGACGAAGGAATCGACCAGGTAAGGCATGTCGTCGTTGACGATCAACAGGGCCGTGGCGGTGCCGCCCTTGGTGTCGTTGTAGCGCAGCTGCGCGATCTGGCAACCCTGGGTGCGCTTCGCGGCCTGGGTGAAGCCGTCCCACAGGACGGGGGCCAGGGCTTGCGGCGCGGTGCCGGCCAGGTCTTCCTCGTCGAGCGAGCGGATCCAGGCGGTGATCAGGGCCGTGACCGGCTCGCTCGCGCCGGCTGCCGGCTGGTTCGTCACCAGGGCCAGGGTCTGGGTGCGCAGATCTTGCGTCATGTCGTTCATTGTTGCTTCTCCAAGCTTGATGTTGTCGCTTGCGCGCGCTACGGCTTGTGGCTTTGCGTGCACCGGCGTTTGGTGGACGGGGTTGTCCCGTCCAGGTCCTTGGCTTCCTTGTCCTGGAAGCGTGTAACTCGTTGATCGTTTCGACGATGGCGCGGTGTGCGCCGGGCGTCGGTTCTTTGCTGCTTTTTCTCTGTGCTGCTGTTGTGTTGGTGGGTTCGAGAACCCACCCTACGTTTGCGGCGCTTGCGCGAGGCGTTATCTCTGCTCTACTGCCGTACCGCGTGGGCTCAAGAGCCCACCCTACGTAAAACTTCGGTGTGATCTTGCGACGCCGGATGATCGGACGGTGCACCGTAGGGTGGGCACTCGTGCCCACGCGGTCTCACCGGTTGATCATCCAAACAATCAACCGAAATCGTACAACCCGGGCAAACCTAAAATCCGTTCCAACGCTTCGAGCGCCGCGTGGCACTCGATCGCCAACTGCGGGTCCATCAAATCCTTCGGCTCCACGCGGTCGCGGTAATGCTTCTCGACCCACTCGACCAATTGCGCGTACAAGACTTCGGTCATGATCACGCCGCCATGCATGGCTGCCGCCTGCTCGTCGGTCAGCGCCACGCGCAAGCGCAGGCAGGCGGGACCACCGCCGTTGCGCATGCTCTGGCGCAGGTCGAATTCGATCAATTCGTCGATCGGCCCGCCGCTCGCCACCAGCCCATTCAGGTAGCGCGCCACGGCGTCGTTCTCGCGGCATTCGTGCGGCACCACCAGCGCCATCTTGCCGTCCGGCTTGGACAACAATTGGCTGTTGAACAGGTAGCTCGCCACCGCGTCCGCCACCGGCACCATGCCGGTATCCACGCGCACCGGCACGACATCAAAGCCGACGCCGCCCGCCGAACGGCGCAGCGCGTCGACGGTCGCCGCTTCATCGGCAAACGCCTGCTCGTGATAGAACAGCACGTTGCCGTTGCCGACCGCGATCACGTCGTTGTGGAACACGCCCTGGTCGATCACGTCCGGGTTCTGCGATGCGAACACGGTACGCGATGCATCCAGCCCGTGCAGCCGCGCCACGGCCTGCGACGCTTCCAGGGTCTGGCGCGCCGGGTATTTTTTCGGGCTCGGCGCCGACGGATCGAACTCGACCCGGCCGTACACGAAGAACTCGACACCCGGCGCGCCATGGTCGGCGGCAAAGCGGGTGTGGTTCGCCGCGCCTTCGTCGCCAAAGGCCGGCGTGGCCGGCAGCGTGTCATGCACCACGAAGTGGTCGTGGTCGGCAAAGATGTGGCGTAGCGTGCGCGTCGCCTGCACGTGCTCTTCCGAGCGGTGCAGCTTGTTGTTCAGGTTGGCGGCGGTGAAGTGCACGCGGCCGTCGCGGGTGTCAGCCGATGGGCTGACGGTGGCGGCGTTCGCGGTCCACATCGGTGCGGCCGACCAGGCGCAGGACAGGATCACCGGCGCCTCGCGCCAGGCTTGCGCCAGCACGTCGGCGTCGGTCCCCGAGAAACCGAGACTGCGCAGCAGGCGGAAGTTCGGACGCGCCTGCGGCGGCATCACGGCCTGGGCAAAGCCGCGCGCGGCCAGCGCACGCATCTTGGCCAGGCCCTGCAAGGCGGCCTGGCGCGGGTTCGAGGCGCTCTTCACATTGCTGAACGAAGCGACGTTGCCGAACGAGAGGCCGGCGTAGTTGTGCGACGGGCCAACCAGGCCGTCGAAGTTGTATTCGCGCGCGTTAAACATGTTTACAAGCTCAATTAAAAACTCAGGCCAGGCGACAGCTTGGCCGGCATTTCCAGTTCGGAGGTTTCGATCGAAGCCACCGGGTAGGCGCAGTAATCCGCCGCATAGTATGCGCTCGGACGGTGGTTTCCCGATTTACCCACGCCGCCGAACGGCGCCGAGCTGGCCGCGCCCGTGGTCGGACGGTTCCAGTTGACGATGCCGGCGCGGGCGCGCACGGCGAAGCGCTTCCACAATTCTTCCGACGGCGACAGCAGCGCCGCAGCCAGGCCGAACTCGGTGGCGTTCGCCACTTTCATCGCGCTGTCGAAGTCTTTGACGCGATTGACCTGCAGCAGAGGGCCGAACCATTCTTCGTCCGCGATGCCTGTCGCATCGGTCACATCGACGATGCCGGCCGTGACGAAGCCGGCGTTCGGGTCGAGCTGTCGCATCTGCAGCAATACCTTGCCGCCCTTCTGCGCCATCTCGGCCTGGGCCTGCACCAAACGTGCTGCCACCGCGCTTGATACCACTGGCCCCATGAAGGGCTGCGGCTCCGCGTTCGAAGCGCCGACCTGCAGCTTGCTCGCCACTTCCACCAGGCGGTCGATGAAGGCCTGGCCTTGCGGCGTGTCCTGCACGATCAGGCGGCGCGCGCAGGTGCAGCGCTGGCCGGCCGAAATAAAGGCCGACATCACGGCGTGGTGCACGGCCGGATCGATATCCTTGGGGTTGTCACTGAGATCCCAGACGACGAGCGGATTGTTCCCGCCCATTTCCAGCGCCAGCATCTTGCCCGGCTGGCCGCCGAACTGCTTGTGCAGGGCGGCGCCGGTCTGGCTGCTGCCGGTGAACAGCACACCGTCGATCAGCGGGTTGGCGCCGAGCGCGATGCCCGTGTCGCGGCCACCGTTCACCAAATTCAGCACGCCCTTCGGCAAGCCGGCCTGTTCCCACAGCTGCACGGTCTTCACGGCGGTGCGCGGCGCGTATTCGCTCGGCTTGAATACCACCGTGTTCCCGGCGATCAGGGCCGGCACGATGTGGCCGTTCGGCAGGTGGCCGGGGAAGTTATACGGGCCATACACGGCGAACACGCCGTGCGGACGGTGGCGCAGCACGGCGTTGCCGTCGGCGACCTTGGCATTGGTCTCGCCGGTACGTGCGCCATACGATTGGACCGAGATGTCGATCTTGTTGGCCATGGTCGCCACTTCGGTGCGCGCTTCCCACAGCGGCTTGCCGACTTCTTCGGCGATGATCGCGGCCAGTTCTTCGCTATGTTCCTTCAGCAGGTCGCGGAAGCGCGTGCAGATGGCGGTGCGTTCTTCCAAAGGCAGCAGCGCCCAGTCTTCGAAGGCATCGCGCGCGGCTTGCGTGGCGCGTGCGACGTCGTCTGCGTTCGATTCCTTGCTGGTCCAGGTCTGGCGCCCGGTGGATGGATCGATGGTCGCCAGTTCCGCACCGCTGCCGGCGAGCCAGTCGCCGTTGATGTAGTTCGACAGATTAGCCATTGTTCTTCCTAACGTTGAGTGACAGCGTGCGCACCGGGTCGCCCGCCTCGCAATGCAGCAGCGCCAGTTCCTGGGTCGACAGGATCGCCTCGGTACCGTCGATCGTAGTGTGGGCCAGCACCATGCGGAAATCGTGCAGCTTGGTGTTCGAGACCAGCAGGCATTCGGTCTCGCCTTCGGGCTTGCCTTCGACGGCCACGCGCAGCACGCTGTCGCGCACCGAACGCAGGTCGGACACGCGGCCCTGCAGCACCGGGCCGGCATCGAAGATGTCGACATAACCGTCGTAGTGCATGCCTTCCTGCTCCAGGAGCTTCCTCGCCGGCAGGGTCGAGCGGTGCACCTGGCCGATGACTTCGCGCGCCGAATCCGGCAGGTATTCCACGTACAGCGGTTGCCGTGGCATCAGCTCGGCGATGAAGGACTTCTTGCCGATGGCGGTCAGGCCGTCGACATGGTTGAAGTCCATCTTGAAGAAGTGGCGCCCCAGACCTTCGTAGAAGGGGCTGGTGCCGTCTTCCAGCAAATAGCCGCGCATCTCGGCGATGATCTTCTCGGTGAACAGCTGCTGGAACTGGGCGATGAACAGGAAGCGGCTTTTCGACAGCCACTTGCCGTTGTAGCCGCCGCTGCGGTAATCCGGCTGCAGGAACAGCGAACACAGTTCGGTCGCGCCGGTGAGATCGTTCGACAGGTACAGGGTTTCCATGCGCGTGAACACGTTCAGTTCGCGGCTGGAATGCACCAGGGTGCCGATGCGGTAGTTATAGAACGGTTCCGTGAGGCCGACCGCGCCCTTGATGGCGCAGATGCCGGCCAGGCGGCCGTTCTCGGTATCTTCGAGCACGAACATGTAGTCGCGCTCTTCGGGCGGGATCGTTTCGGCAAACGAAGCGACGGCGCATTCCACGCGGTCGCCCAGCATCTTGCGGTCGGGTTTCAGGGTGGTCATGCCGCTGCCGACCTGGGTGGCCAGGTCGATCAGGGCGTCGAGGTCGGAGGCAGCGATGGAGCGAATGACGAGCATGGTGCCTCTCTCAGATTCTGACGCAGATGACGTTGTCGCCCGGCGCCACGCCCAGCGCCTGCTGGGCCGCGACTGGCAGGCAGATGGCGTCGGACGTATCGCAGGGTGGGCAGGACACGGTGACGGCGCGGAAGTTGTCGGCGCCGCTAGCCACTGCATAGGTGACGGTGGCGCCCGTATCGTTCGATGCGGTTTCCACGCGGCGCTGCTGCGAGCCGCAGAACGAGCGCAGCGACAGCTTGTGCGCCGCCAGGATCGGGCCGCCGTCGAAGATGTCGACATATTCGTCCGCTTCGAAGCCCTCTTCGGTGAGCAGCTTGAAGGCCAGTTGGCCGCTCGGATGGATCTGGCCCATGGCCGCCTGGGCGTCGCCCGGCAGCAGCGGCACGTAGACCGGATAGTGCGGCATCAGCTCGACGATGAGGGTGCGGTTGCGCGCCCCGCCGATGATGCGCTCGGCCTCGAGGAAATCCATCTTGAAGAACTTGCGGCCCAGCGCATTCCAGAACGGCGACTGGCCGTCGCCATCGGTCACACCCGGCATCGGCACGAAGAAACGGTCGCCGAAGCGGTGCGGCGCCAGCGCCGCGAACAGCAGGCGCGCACGCGACAGCAGCGCGGCCTCGATGCCGGCACGCTCGCGGTCGCGCAGATTGAAGCCGGCCAGCTGGGAGCAGGCGGTCAGTTCCGAGCACAGCGTGAGCGCATGCACGCTGTGGCTGATGTTCAGGTCGCGCGAGACCTGCTGGATGACGTCGTTGCGGAAGGCGAAATAGGTGCCGTTCGAGCCGGCCGAGGCGTGCACGGCGGCGGTGCCGACGACATCAAAGCTGGCCGAGTCTTCGAGCACGAACAGGTAGGACTCTTCGCTCGGGATATCGACTTGCGCCGCAAACGACGCGATGGAGCGCTCGACGAACGCGGTGATCGCGTCGCGCGTGCGCGGCAGCGTGTGCACTCCCGGCGTCGTCACGGCGGCCAGGCTCTCCAGCGCGCCGATATCCGACAGTTCTACCGGACGGACAACATACATGTGAACTCCCCCAAAAACCCCATCAGTACGAACGGCCATGGCCCGCGCTGCTCAGCGGGCCATGGGTTACAGCGACTTATGTATGCGGCTTTTCGCGGATCAGGCGGTGGCCAGGAACTCGTCGACGGCGGCGCGCATGATGCGGTCGGCTTCAAGAATCTGCTCGTCCGAGACGATCAGCGCCGGCGCCAGGCGCACCACGTCGAAGCCGGCCACCAGCAGCATCAGGCCCATCTTCTCGGCGACCTTGGTCAGGTCCTTGGCACGGCCCTTGTAGCCTTCGGCCATCGGCAGGCCGATCAGCAGGCCCATGCCGCGCGCCTTGCCGAACAGCTGAGGATAGTCGGCGGAGAGCTTGTCCAGGTTGGCGAAGATCCTGGCGCTGGCGTCCTTTACGCGCGCCAGGAAGGCCGGCTGGTTGATCGTTTCGATCACGTTCAGCGCGACGGTCGCGGCCAGCGGGTTGCCGCCATAGGTGGTGCCGTGCGAGCCGACATTGAAATGCTCGGCGATCGCTTCGGTGGTCAGCATGGCGCCGATCGGGTAGCCGTTGCCGAGGGCCTTGGCGCTGGTCAGGATGTCCGGGGTGACACCAGTTTCCATGTAGGTGTACAGGGTGCCGGTACGGCCCACGCCCGACTGCACTTCGTCGAAGATCAGCAGCGCGCCGGTCTTGTCGCACAGCTCGCGCAGGGCTTGCAGGTATGCCTTGTCGCCCGGGATCACGCCGCCCTCGCCCTGGATCGGCTCGACGATCACGGCCGCCACGTCGTCGAGGATGGCGGCACGCGCGGCTTCGATGTCGTTGTACGGGATGTGGTTGATTTCCTGCGGCAGCGGCTCGAAGCCCTCGGTGTACTTCGGCTGGCCGCCGACCGACACGGTGAACAGGGTGCGGCCGTGGAACGACGACAGGCAGGAAATGATGCGCGACTTGTGCGGGCCGAACTTGGTGTGCGCATATTTACGTGCCAGCTTCAGGGCCGCTTCGTTCGCTTCCGCGCCCGAGTTGCAGAAGAAGGCGCGGTCGGCGAAGGTGGCTTCGGTCAGGGCCGATGCCAGGCGCAGCACCGGCTCGTTGGTGTAGCCGTTGCCCAGGTGCCAGAGGGTGTTGATCTGCTTGGTCATCGCGTCGACCAGCACCGGGTTGCAATGGCCCAGGCTCGAGACGGCGATGCCGGAGGTGAAGTCGAGGTAGTGCTTGCCTTCCTGGTCCCACACGTCCAGGCCCGCGGCGCGCACCGGCACCATCGCAGCCGGAGCGTAGGTCGGGACGAGGACTTCGTCGAAGGTCTGCCGAGTGACAGGCCGCGTTGTGACACCCGAATCAAGCTTTGCGTTCATGACTTTTTCCTCATCCTAAGTTCGTGACAGGCGCACCAATGGACGGGCGCCGAGTCTGGTCATTATAGGAAGGCTACCAGGCAAGTTCTTGCAGAAGTGCGACGGGGATTTTCATTTTTGGCCGGGAGGAAGCTGCGGTCTTCCCGTATCGCGCAGGGCGGCACAGCGAGTCCTGCGCGATGTAGAATTATCAAATTGACCAGTCAACCTGCGGATCGCCATGCGCCCACCACACAACCGCACGAAATTCATCCTGCTGCACCAGGTTGTCGTGCTTGTATTCGGCGGCTTGCTTGCCATCGGCGTGGGCTCGCCGTTTCCGCCATTTCTCCTTGCACTGGCACCCTTGCTGGGATTGCTGGAAGCGCAGCCGCGCGATAAGCGGACTTATTGGATCAGCGTGGGCGTTGCCTTGGTGGTCGTTTGCGCGGCTGCGGTGGGGGTTTTCTATCTTGCACTTACAAGTTATGCACGCGGGCGCTGGTAGCTTGGTCATGCCTGACGTCACCGTCGGTTTCCCGAAATACTGGCTGAGATTTGCGCGCTTTCATACGATAGGAAACGAATATGTTTGTTACCATTTGAAAAGGCAGCAAACTGATCGGTCGAGAACCACAGGAACGACCGTTCCAGAAAGTTTCTATTGAAAGCAACTGATGATTTATCTGGCTATGACATCCCAAGGTCTGCATGAGATTCTGGACATTGCAAAAGACAAGCAGATCCATGTTTGGTGTGGAGCAGATGCATTGTCGGAAGCGGAATTCGAGCAACTGCCGTTCGATAGGCTGACACGCTTCGATTACACGCTCGCGGATGCAGACACGCTGACGCTGGAGGATGCCCTGTCAACGATCAAGGAACATCACCCTGGCCAACGTATCTGGATCGAACATATTGCTTCCTGGCCGGCAGACACAACTCCGCCTTGATTGTCCTTTACTGGTACTCGACCGTGAAGGAGACGCCCATGTCCACTTTCGTATCGGCTGGGATACCGCGCGGCTGCGGATAGCGCGCCAGCGCGCGCATGGCAACCTCGTTGGCTTCGGTTTCAAAACTCCTTGCCGTTTTCTTCGTATGGCGAAAATGCATTTTTCCGCCATCCACAACGCCAAGCACGGCATACTCGCGTGCTGCCGTCTGCTCCACCTCGATCCGGCCTTGGCCTGGGAAAAAGCGAAGTGCGATATCGCCGCCGAGGCTATACATCTGCCCCAGCGCCGGATAATTCAGCTCGGCCCCGACCATGGAAACAACGCCCACCATATAGTTGCATCCCTCCAGGCGCGAGGCTGGCCAGCTTCCGATTTCGGCGACAAAGCGGTCGGGGTCACCTGCGGCATCCTTGCTCACGGTGCACCCGGGCAGCCTGGCGCTGCGGGTACGCTGCCACCACCATAATGCGGCAGCGACATCGGGACCGTTAACAGGATCGGCATAGCCCGCACCCAGACGCTCGGCGCCCTCCCGCAAGCCGCCTTCGAAAGCCACCGTGTAGAACCCGGCCGCAGTCGACCAGTCGCGTTTCACGCACAGACCATGCTCATACATGGTTCCCGCCAGCAGCGACACTAGGGGAATGTTTTTCTTCAACCCTGCCTTGAGATAATGAACGGCAGCACTGCAATCCTGGGCTTCGATCCGGTTCCGGACGTCGTCTACCACCTCGATGCCGATTCGGTCTTCTGCCGGATTATCGGCCGCAAAGACGGGCGACGTCATGCATAAGGCGGCCAGGATGGCGGTCAGCCGGGTACCAGTAAAAGAAGTAATGGAATCCACGCGTGCTTCCTGAAATTGGAGTGGCAAGACACAATGCTTGTCAATTTCGTACGATTATAACGTGGCGTTTCCTGAAAGAATGCAAATCTCGCCAAGGACGGCGAATGCAGTAAAAGCAGCTTTGCCTATTCGGCGAGCCTGCGCTGCCGCTCTTCCCGCGGCGTATTCCCAAACAAGGCCCCGAACGCGGTCGAAAAATGCGATCCCGACGAAAATCCGCACATCAGCCCCACTTGTACGATCGAATAATTGGTATCGAGGAGCAGCTGGCGCGCCCGCGTCAAGCGCAGCTCCAGGTAATAACGTGAAGGCAAGCTGCCGAGATACTGCTTGAACAGCCGCTCCAACTGGCGCCGCGAGACCCCCGCCAGCTGGGCAATCTCGTCGGTCGACAACGGTTCCTCGATATTCGCTTCCATCAAGGTCACCGCTTCGGTCAGCTTCGGCTGCAGCGTACCAAAACGCGCCTGCAGCGCCACGCGCTGGCGCTCTTCCTTGCCGCGCACCCTGTCGACACACAAAATCTCTTTCACCTGCGCCTGCACGGTCGAGCCGAAAATGATGTCGATCAAGGTCAGCGCAAAATCCACGGACGCCGCCCCGCCACAGCAGGTCAAACGTTCGCCTTCGATTTCGTAGAGGTGGGGCGTGAAGACGGCCTGGTCGGCGCGGCTGTCGGCGCCGGCGTACAGCGACCACGGCAGCGCCGTGCGCACGCCGTTCAGCGCGCCGGCCTCGGCCAGCCAGAGCACGCCGGCGCCCACGCCGCCCCAGAATGGCGCGGCGCGGCAGCGTTCGACCAGGGCGCGGAAATTCGCGGGTTTCAGGCCGGCCTGGGCTTCGTCGGCGGCCAGCAGCACCAGGTGCCAGTGGCGCTGGGCATCGCTGGTGAACTTGTCGGGGCTGCGCACGTCCACGTGCAGGCGCTCGGGGCCGAGGATCTTGGCGGCCAGGCGCAGCGGCTGGGCCAGTCCCGACCAGCTCATCGTGTCCGGCTCGCCGGCGTTCACGAGCAGCACGCGCAGCGGCCTTTCCTGTGCCAGTCGGGACAGTTCAGCTTGCGGCATCGGGGCGGATCGGGAAGTTGTTCACTCGGGAGCAAGCGCGGCGGACGGCCGGCGTTCGGAATTCCATTGACTGACTATCATACCGGAGATCAACAGCAGACCGCCGAGCCAACCGCGGGCCGTCAGGGCTTCGCCCAGCCAGAGGTAGCCGAAGAAGGCAGCCGCGGCCGGCTCGAAGGCGTACACGACCGCCGCTTCGTTGGCCGAGGTGCGCGATTGCCCCCAGGTTTGCAGCGAGATGATGGCGGCGGTGGCGACCACGCCCAGGTAGGCGAAGTTCCAGCCGTGCTGGCCGAGATTGATCCACACGCCGTCGAGGTAGGCGGCGCGCGCCATGGCATCGCCCGGCAGTTCGCGCGCCAGTAGCCAGAGCGCGGCGCACAGGCCGACGGTGCCGATCTGGGCGGCAGTGACGGTGAGCAGGCGCGTGGCGCGCCGGGTCTGCACTTCCATGACCTTGATGTAGACGCCGAAGCACAGCGCGCTCATCAGGGCGAGCGAGTCGCCCGTGCCCCAGGCGCCGCCGTCCCAGCACAGGGCGGCCAAACCGGCAATCGACATCACCAGCGCCAGCACGATGCGGCGCTCGGGCAGGCGGCCGGCCAGCACGCCCAGCAGCGGAACCACCAGCACATTCAGGCCGCAGATGAAGGCGTTGCGGTTCGAGCTGGTCAGGGCCAGGCCCTCGACCTGGAACACGAAGCAGAAAAACAACAAGGCGCCGAGTATGGCGCCGGCACGCATGTCGGCCAGCTTGCCGCGCCACAGGAAGGGCGACAGCAATACGGCGGCGAGGACAAACCGCACGAGAATGATCCAGACAGCCGAGAAATGGCCGGTCAGGTCTTTCATTGCCGGGAAGGTCGTGCCCCAGACCAGCGTGACGAGCAGCAGAGCGAAGATGCCGTGGAGATGGCGGGTCATGGAAGGCGGCGCGGAGAAAAGCGGGTATGGTACGCGCCTCGGCCATAAGAAGCTATCCGAGATAGCTTCTAACGGCGAACCGTCGTCGCCGAAATGCTGCTCGCGGATATAATCTCGCTTCATGGGGGAACGATATTTAAAGAGCGTCCGCTTGCTGGCCGAATGCCTGCAGGGCTTCGAACGGTATTCGGGCGAATCCGTGCGCCAGTACGGTTTGACGCACGCGCAATTCGACATCATCGCCACGCTCGGGAATACCAGCGGTATGAGCTACAAGGAATTGGGTGAACGCACCTTGATTACCAAGGGCACGCTGACCGGCGTCATCGAACGGCTCGAGCAGAAACAGCTGGTGCTGCGCGAACGCAGCCTCGAGGACAAGCGCTCGTATTTCGTGCGCCTGACCGCTGGCGGCGAAGCGGTATTTCGCGATGTCTTCCCGAAGGTGGTTGCACACGGCAAGCAATTGTTCGAAGATTTCAGCGATGCCGAATTCGACGAAGTCGACGGCGCGTTGAAGAAATTGCGCGAGCGGATACTCGGGGCAGGACGCGCCTCCCCTTCATTAACACAACAAAAGGAATCATCTTGAAAACTTCCCTGATCGACGGCAAGAAGCCGGCCCACTTCGACAAGCACATCATCGGCAATATCCTGCTCGACGTGGCGCCGGAAGCCGAAGTGCGCGAGGAAGCCATGCTGATCGGCGTGCGCAACGAAGACGGCGACATCTACCGCCTGATCGGCGCGACCAAGCTGAACAGCTTCATGAACGCCGTCGAGGAACTGTTCGACCTGGGCCTGGTCGACGAGCTGCAGGACACCGAGGAACCGAAGGAAGACTGCGACGCCATCTTCAGCGAGCCTTGAGCAAGACGCTGGCGTTGTAAAAAGATACTCTGGGGCAAATAACTCCGGAGTGAGGCTGTTCGCAGGGAGTATAATTTTTCGATGGACAGACTAGACGCCCTCAAGAGCATCGCCGCCCAGGCCATCCGCGGCGAGCTCAGTTTCCCGACCAATGTCGACGCCACGCTCAAGCTGCAGCGGGCGCTCAACGATCCCGACTGCCACGCCGATGCGGCGGCGCGCCTGGTGCAGGCCGAGCCGCTGCTGGCGGCGCGCACGGTAGCGATTGCCAACTCCGTCACCTATAACCGCGCCGGCAACGATGTGACCAACGTGCGCGCCGCCGTGCAGCGCGTGGGCTTTCGCACGCTGGGGGCACTGGCGGCGTCGGTCATCGTGCGCCAACTCAGCAGCGAGATCACCGATCCGGTGCTGCGTGCCAAGGCCGATCAATTGTGGCGCCACTCGGCCCACGTGGCCGCGCTGGCCCAGGTGATTGCGCGCCGGGTGTCGTTCGTCGATCCGGAGACGGCGATGTTTGCCGGCATCGTGCACGAGGTGGGCGGCTTCTATCTGCTGTCGCGCGCGCACGACTATCCGGGGCTGCTGGAAGGCGGCGCCGAGGATTGGCTGGAGCATGGCGAAGTGGCGATCGGCCGCGGCGTGCTGCTCAAGCTGGGCGTGCCGGCGCCGGTGATGGGGGCGATCGAGGCCATGTGGAACGGCATGCGTGCGCTGCCACCGGAGACCCTGGGCGATACCTTGTTGCTGGCGAACGATTTGTCGCCGGTGCAGTCGCCCTTGCTGGAACGGCCGGGGGCGACCAGTGTGCAGGCGGCGGCGACCATTGATTTTGCGGTGGGGGATGGGACCCTGGCGCGGATCATGGAAGAGTCGGCGGAAGAAGTGCAGAGCCTGACGTCGGCGTTGTTGTGATTCTTGTTAGAACCGTACGCGGCGGGTAATGGGGCTGTTGCCTGTTCCGTTATCGGTTTGCATGATCCGCGTGGGCACGAGTGCCCACCCTACGGTCGACCTTATCAGCGAGTTCACACAAAACCCGACGGGTCACCGTTTGTAGCGGATTCATACGAAATTCGGATACGCAATGTATCCCGTAGGGTGGGCACTTGTGCCCACGCGGATTCAACTCACCGATAACGTCAACAGGCAACAGCCCCAATAACGCCTGCCACCCCGCCCTTCGCAATTCTCCCCGCACAAAAAAAATGCCCACTCCAAACGGAGCGGGCAAAGTCCAAAACTAGGGATGTCCTGAAAGAGACAGCTCCACTATAGTTCCCGGTTCCCGCACACTCTGTGCGCCATTTCACATTCATGTGACATTTTCGTTTAATTCGCCGCGCAAGCAAACCGGGCAAAAAAAAACCCGCTCCAAACGGAGCGGGTGAAGTCCAAAACTAGGGATGTCCTGAAAGAGACAGGTTCACTATACGGTCCACCCCTCCCCACCCTCTGTGCGTTAACTCACACAACTCCAGGAAATGTCACATATCGACAAATTCCTTGTAAAAATCGAGGTGTGGAAATGTTCAGGGAATAAAAAAAGCCGCCACGGCCTTCACCATGGCGGCTTTTTCATGCGCAGCAAATCATTACACCACGGCGCCGTCGGTCTCGTCTTTTTCCTTGACCGGCTTGATCAGGTCTTCGCGCTTCACGCCGAACCACATTGCCAGCGCGGCAGCCACGAACACCGACGAGTAAATACCGAAGCAGATACCGATCGTCAGCGCCATTGCAAAATAATGCAGCGACGGGCCGCCGAAGAACAGCATCGACAGCACCATCATCTGGGTCGAGGCGTGGGTAATGATGGTACGCGAGATGGTGCTGGTGATCGCATGGTCGATGACCTCGGTCACGCTCATCTTGCGCTGCTTGCGGAAGGTTTCGCGGATACGGTCGAAGATGACCACCGATTCGTTCACCGAGTAACCCAGCACCGCCAGGATTGCCGCCAGCACCGTCAGCGAGAATTCCCACTGGAAGAAGGCGAAGAAGCCCAGGATGATGACCACGTCGTGCAGGTTGGCCAGGATCGCGGCAACGGCGAATTTCCATTCGAAACGCACGGCCAGGTAGATCACCACGCCGACCACCACCATGATCAGGGCGTGCAGGCCGCTTTCGGCCAGCTCGTCGCCGACCTGCGGGCCGACGAAGTCCACGCGCTGCAGGCTCACCACTTCGGCGCCGGCTGTATTCGCGCAGCTGGTGCGTTCGATCTGCTGGCCCTTCTCCGTCACGCTGATCTGTTTCGGGGTGCCGCCTTCCGAGGCGCAGACCGCCTTGAAGGCTTCGCCCGACACGGTCGAGCCGGCCGCGGTCTTCACCGGCGGCAGGCGCAGCATGATGTCCTGGGCGGTGCCGAAGCTCGCCACTTCCGGCGCTTCATGGCCGATCGAACGCAGGGTCGCGCGGATCTTTTCCTGGTCGGCCGCATGCGGATAACGCAGTTCCATCACGGTGCCGCCGGTGAACTCCACCGAGA
>Ga0308160_10004220_pt1 | contig 15526 bp, 8 predicted proteins | sample PhyFR1_FD_201036 | JGI IMG/M metagenome (GOLD analysis project Ga0308160, IMG submission 201036) | Phyllosphere microbial communities from UC Gill Tract Community Farm, Albany, California, United States - DLSLF.R1 | ecosystem: Host-associated > Plants > Phyllosphere > Unclassified | place: USA...
CACTTGCGGTACAGCGCCAGCGCGGCCAGCGCTTCCTTGTGGAAGTACCACTCGTAGGACAGGTCGAGCTGGGTGGCGCGGAACGGATTCAGTTGCGGGTTGCCGCCGCTGCCGGTGAGCTGGCCGACGGTGGTGTTGGGGTCGTCGAGCGCGCGGCCGGTGCGCAGTTCGTCCAGCGGAGGGCGCGCGATCACCTTGGCCACCGAGAAACGCAGGATGCGCGCGTCGTCGAGCAAGAAGTTGAGCGTGGCGCTGGGCAGCACGTCGGTGTAGTCGTTGCTGGCGCTGCTGGGCTGGACCACGCCGCCGACGGTGTCGTAGCCGTCGCTGGTGGTGTCGGTGTGGACGGCGCGCACGCCGACGTTGCCGGTGACGTCGATGCCGAACCACTGCGAACTGAACACCGCCTTGGCGAAGGCTTCGCGCACGTTTTCCTTGACGTTCCAGTGGTCCAGCCGCTGTTCGGCGTTCAGGCTTGGATCGAAGCCACCGAAGCCGAGCCTGGCGATCGCGTCCAGGTCACCGCCGGTCAACGTCGGCACGTTGAGGTCGGGCATCTGCACCGAATGGATCAGGTCCTGGTAGGCGGAGATCGGCTGGTCGTAGCCTGACTGGAAACTGGTGAAGTGGCGGTTCTCCTTCTCGCGCCGCGCGGCGCGCGCGCCGAACTGCAGCGCGGTGATCGGCGAATCCTCGATCGCGCGGCTGGCGCTGAGCGCCAGCGCCGCGATCCGGTCGCGCAGCGCCTGCGGCTCGGTCTGCCCGCTGATGCCCCATTCCGGCGTGTCGGAGCTGGTGCTGATGGTGGGGGTGACGCCGTGGCGGAAATCGAAGGACACGGTGTCCGGATTGCTGCCGAAGCGCACCGCGCGCCAGTCGTTGTCGCGCTTGGCCTGCGAGAACGACAGGTCGCCGCCCAGGGTCCACACGTCGCCGCTCCACTTCGCGTTGAGGCCGCCGGCGGCAAGCGTCTTGACCTCGCTGTAGTGGCTGATGACGTGGTCCACCTGCAGGTTGGAATCGGCCAGCGTGGCGGCGACCACGTCGCCGTCGACGATGGTGTAGGACGAGCCCGGCGTGGTGTACGGATTGCTGGCCGAGAAGATGCTGTAGCCGAGGTTGTTGAACCAGTTCTGGCGCTGGTCCTCGTCGATCTTGATTCGCGAATACAGGCCGTCGAGCTTGAGTTCGAGGTTGCCCGAGCGCCACTGCACGGTGCCCATCGCACCGGTGCGGGTCTGTTCGGTCAGCTTGAGCTGGTCGGCAGCGCCCCACGGCGTGTAGTCGACCTTGCCGTCGCCATCGACGTCGCGCGCGTTGCTGTCGTCGGTATAGCCCCAGCTGCCGATCGAGACGCCGGCGTTCTTCTGCTTCTGGTAGGTGGCGCCGAGGGCGATCGCCAGGTTGTCGTTGAAGCGGTGGATCCAGCTGGCGCCGAGGCGGTTGCCCCACGGCGAATAGCCGTCCACGTCCTTGGCTTCGTCGTAGTAGATCGGGCCGGCGGTGCCGACGAAGCTGGGGCCGGTATGGTCGAGCGGGCTGATCGTGGAGATGTCCACGGTGGCGGCGATGCCGCCGGCCACCAGGTCCGCCGACTGGGTCTTGTAGACCTTGACCGTGGAGACGATCTCGGTGGGGAACACTTCCCAGCGCACCGCGCGGTTGGGTTCGGAGGAGGCGATCTCGCGGCCGTTGACGGTGCCCATGGTCATGCGCGGGCCCAGGCCGCGCACCGTGGCCAGGCTTTCGTTGCCGCGGTCGCGGGTGCCGTTGACGCCGGGCAGGCGCACCAGCGCCTCGGCCACGGTGACGTTGGGCATCTGCCCCATGTTGTCGGCGGAGATCACCTCGACCACATGGTCGTCGAGCTGCTTGGCCTGCACCGCCTGGTCGAGGCTGGCGCGCTGGCCGATCACCATCACGTTGTCCAGGGTGACCGGTGCCTGCCCGGTATCGCTGTTCGAGGTGCTGGACGGCGGCGCCGGATCGGCGGCGACGCTCTGCGCGTGCGCGCCGAAGCTGCCGGCCAGGGCCAGGACGATGGCCGAGCCGAGCAGCGTGCGGGCGGCGTGGTGCTGCGCGCGCCGGCTAGCCGGGCGACGGTGTTGTTCAAAAGGCATCTTCGTTCCCTCCCAGGACAAAAGTTACCAAGCAAGTTGAAATGGGACCGGACAATCCGGTCCTCCTGGCCGCGCTGGCAGATCGCAGGGGTGGTTTCCCGTGCGGATGGTGCGAACGTGCGTCGTGTCGCGGCCTCGCTGCGCGAAGCTTGTTGCGTTCCGGCTGTCGTCGGTGGCGGAGTTTGCCCCCTTGCCGCCGCGCCGATCGCCTGAAACTGGGGCGAGCATAGGAGTGACTGCCATTCCATTCCAATGAAGCATTTGCTGTCGGCTATCTTGTTTTGGAATTGATCGCCATGTTGCAAAGCGGTATGGCAGCAAGCGGAGCGGTCGGCGGTTGCGCGCGGATCCCGTCGCGGCGGGGCAGGGCGGCGCGCTTCCTCTGTAGTCCAGGCGCAAGACCGGTGCGCGCGCTGACGCGTCTGCGTGCGTGGCGAGCCCGATCGCCGCGACTGTGCCGGTCTCAGCCGGGTAAGTCCGTGGCGTCACCGCTGTCGAGCAGGGCCGTCGCCGCCGCACCCAGACTGCGTTCGCGATGGCGCAAGGCGTGGAACGTGCGCGCGCCCAGCGGTGTGCCGACGCGCTGCAGGCGGCCGCTCTCCAGCCACGGCGCGGCCGCCAGTTGCGAGATCGCGGCCAGGCTGTGACCGGCGTGCACCGCCGACAACACCGCCTCGTTCGAGGGCAGGGTCAGCGCCACGCGCAGGCGTTCCGGCGCGACCCCGGCCGCGCGCAGCGCCGCCTCGAACTCCGAGCGCGTGCCCGAGCCGGCTTCGCGCATGATCCAGGTGCTGGCCTCGGCCAGCCGCGGCAGGCCCACGCGCGGGCGTCCGGCCAACGGATGGGCCGGCGCGGCGACCACCAGCAGGCGGTCGTGGCCGAGCGTGGACAACTGCAACTGCGGATCGTGCACGCCGCCTTCGACGAATCCCAGTTCCGCCCGCCCTTCGACCACCGCGCGCGCCACGCTCTCGGTGTTGCCCACGCTCAGGCGGATCTGGATCTGCGGGAAGCGCGCGTGGAATGCCATCAGTCGCGTCGGCAGCCAGTAGCTGGCCACGGTCTGGCTGGCGTGCAGGTCCAGGGTGCCACGCAGCACGCCGCGCCATTCGCTCAAGGCCAGTTCCGCGGCGCGGGTGCGCGCCAGTATTGCCTTGGCTTCCTCGAAGAACGCCGCGCCGGCGGCGGTCAGCGCGATGCCGCGCCCGACCCGGTCGAACAGCGGCACGCCGTACTGGGTTTCCAGCGCCTTGATCGCGGCACTGGCCGCCGACGGTGTGCGATGCGCGGCCTGCGCACCCAGGGTCAGGTGCTGACGTTCGGCGACAGCGACGAACAGGGCGAGTTGTTCAAGGGTCATGGCGGGACCGTTCGGTTGGACCGAACGAACTATCCAGCATTATGCGATGGAATGACAAAATGGTCGGGCGCATCCTGCCGCCACTTCGACAGGGTGGCGGCAATGTACAAAGCACGAGACAAGCGCGCGGCACGGTTGCCGGGGCTGCTGCTGGCGATCGCGGTCGCCGCGCTGGCGTGGCTGACGGAGCAGGTGCAACTGCGCTGGCTGGGCCGGCCATGGATCGACGCGCTGGTGTTCGCGATCGTGCTCGGCACGCTGCTGCGCACGGCGTCGCCTTTGCCGGCATGGGCCGACGCCGGCATCGCGTTCGCCGCCAGGCTGCCGCTGGAAGTGGCGATCGTGCTGCTCGGCGCGTCGGTCAGCTTCAGTGCGGTCGGCGCGGCTGGCGGCCTACTGCTGGGGCTGATCGCGGCCACCGTGTTGCTGGCGATCGGCATCGGCTACGGCATCGGCCGCCTGCTCGGCTTGCCGGCACGTCTGGCCACGCTGGTGGCCTGCGGCAATGCGATCTGCGGCAACTCGGCGATCGTCGCCGCCGCGCCGGTGATCGACGCCGATTCGGACGAGGTGGCGGCCTCGATCGCGTTCACCGCGGCGTTGGGCATCGTGGTGGTGCTGGCCTTGCCCCTGGCGGTGCCGCTGTTCGGCCTGGATCAGCGCCACTACGGCATCCTCGCCGGCATGACCGTGTACGCGGTGCCGCAAGTGCTGGCGGCGACGCTGCCGGTGGGCGCGATCAGCGCGCAGGTCGGCGCGCTGGTCAAACTGATGCGGGTGGTGATGCTGGGACCGGTGATGCTGCTGCTCGGCCTGAGCGCAGGCCGGCCGGGCGCCGCGCGCCTGCCGCTGTACCGCTTGCTGCCGTGGTTCGTGCTGGGCTTCGTCGGCATGATGCTGCTGCGCTCCTCGGGCCTGTTGCCGCTGGCACTGGCGGACGCGGCGCAGCGCGTTTCGGCGTTGCTGACCCTGGTGGCGATGGCGGCGCTGGGCCTGTCGGTGAACCTGCGCTCGGTGCTGGCCTCCGGCGGCCGTGTGCTGGCCGCGGGCACGCTGTCGCTGCTGGCGCTGGCTGGCATCAGCGCAGTGCTGGTGTGGTGGCTGCCGTGACGTGCGGGATTGCCGCAACCGCGGTACGCAGGCTGCGCGTTGTCGGCATTCCGCAAAGGGCGTGCCCATCCCCGTAGCGCATCGCGCCGCGCCGCCCGCGTGCGACAGTGAATTCTGGCAACGGCGCGCCTGCTGCTGGATCGATACTTCACGCTGCATCGCGTCGCCAAGAGAGGCTCCAGCGTTGCATTCGCACAGTGGCTTAATGGACCAGTCGGCATGCAGTCGCGGTGTAATAGTCTCCGCCGCTGGGCCGATCTAAGGTGGTGCATCTTCTTCGCACGCATCGCCAGGCCAGCTCATGGGACACGACCACAGCCACGCACCGACCGAAATCCGCCACGAGAAACCGCTGTGGTGGGCGCTGGGGCTGACCGCCACGTTCCTGCTGGTGGAGATCGCCGGTGCGTTCCTGACCAACAGCCTGGCGCTGCTGTCCGACGCCGCGCACATGGCCACCGATACCCTGGCGCTGATGATCGCGCTGGTCGCGGTGCGGCTGAGCCGGCGTCCGCCCGATGCCAAGCGCACCTACGGCTATGCGCGGCTGGAAGCGCTGGGCGCGCTGTTCAATGGCGGCATGCTGTTCGTGGTCGCCGCCTACATCCTGTGGGAAGCGGTGCAGCGCTTCCGCCAGCCGCAGGACGTGGCCACGGTCGGCATGCTCGGCATCGCCGCGTTCGGCCTGCTGATCAACCTGATCTCGATGCGCCTGCTCAAGGCCGGCAGCGGCGAGAGCCTCAACATGAAGGGCGCCTACCTGGAAGTGTGGAGCGACATGCTCGGCTCGGTGGCGGTGATCGTCGGCGCGCTGGCGATCCGCCTCACCGGCTGGAAGGTGATCGATCCGATCCTGGCGGTGCTGATCGGCCTGTGGGTGCTGCCGCGCACCTGGGTGCTGCTGCGCGAGGCGATCAACGTGCTGCTGGAAGGCGTGCCCAAGGGCGTGGACATGGCCGCGGTGCGCGGCTATCTGCGCGGCGTTGCGGGCGTGGAGGACGTGCACGACCTGCACGTGTGGGCGTTGGCATCCAGCACGCCGGCACTGACCGCGCACGTGGTGATCGCCGACGGCACCGATGCCGACGCGTTGCGCGCGGCCCTGTGCGATGGCCTGCATGCGCGCTTCGACATCGACCACATCACCCTGCAGATGGAAGCCGGGCACTGCGGCGCAGAACCGTGTGGTACGCCGGCGCGTGCGGCATCGGGTACGCACGACGATGATGCGGATCACGATCACGACAAGCACGACGACCATGGGCACGGGCACGGCCATGCGCATGGCGCGCATGGACATTCGCATTCCTGAAACCGGGTCAGGCGTTTGCCGCCTGCTGTAGGAGCGGCTTCAGCCGCGACAGGATCTATCGGTAACGCCGGTCGCGGCTGAAGCCGCTCCTACAAGGAGCGCAGAGAACGAACGGCGGACTCAGGCCACCGGCTCGCGCAGCGCCGGCGCATCCCAGCCCGGGCGCGGCGCGAAGCGCTCGCCGTAGCGCGCCTGCAGTGCGCGCAGCCGCTCCAGCAGCGCATCGGCGCCGGCGGCACGGATGTGCTGGATCGGGCCGCCGCGGAACAGGGCGAAGCCGGTGGCGAAGATCCCCCCCCCGCGTCGAGTTCGTCGTTTTATGCAATCGCCGATCTTCCCAATGCGGTGGCCAGGACCTGCAACATGTCCACGCACGCCTGCTGAAGATGCGCGGGGCCGTGTAGCGGCCGGCTGCGCCGCCTCGTCGGCGATCAGAACGAGGGCACGGACTCATCGGGCCGCTCGATTGCGCGGTCGAACCGATCCGCTCGGTTCGACCGCGCATGCCATTCGCGTGCGCAATGGCGGCCGCAAGCGGTGTTACTTGATTTCCAACGCACCCAGATCGCACACGGCGGCATTGCGAGCAAGGCCGCGCTGATCGATGTTGCGGCAGTTGCTGCCAGCATCGCGTGCGGGGCTGCTGGCGGCAGGCAGCATGGTGAGCGTCGGCCCGCCATTGCGGGCGGGCGCGGACAGCAGTGGATCGGCCGCCTTGACGTTGCCGGAGGTCAGGCAATGGGTCGGCCACACCGCCCCTTTGGCCGAATACTCGATGAGGTTGCCGCCGCTATTGGTCTGGTTGCTGCAGAACACGCTTTCGGTCTTCGAGAACAGAATGCTATTGCGGATGTCGAACCTGTCGCCGAACAAGGTGGCCCCCGGTGTGTTCTCCGCGAAGGTGACGTTGTTGAAGCGGACGGTGGTGCTGCCCTGATCGCCGTTCGCCGGCCGCCAGCCGACATGCTGGATCGCCGCTCCCACGCCTTTGGCGAAGTTGCCGTAGAACGTGCTGTTGCTGACGTCGCACGCGCCGTAGCAGTCCATGTACAACGCACCGGCATTGCCCTGCTGGGCCTTGTTGGAAAGGAAGCTGGTTTCGGAGACGTTGATGGTCCCCGGGGTGAGGATGGCTGTTCCGGAATGCGAGGCGTCGGTGAAGCCCATGCTGATGCGGGCGCCGCCGCCAAGCCCGCGGGTGGCGACGTTGTTCGCGAACGTCGAGTACTTCACGTCGATGGTATCCGGCGCATAGGCCCAGAGCGTGACACCACCGGAGCCGTTGGCGGCGACGTTGTTCTTGACCACCGTTCCGCACAGCGCCAGGGTGCCGCCGCTCCCCTTGCCGCCCTTGATGAAGCCGGCAAGCGAGGCGCCATCGGTATCGATGGCGCCGCCGCCGCCGAAGTTGCCCGCGTCGGGAAAGTCCTGCGGCGCGTTGATCGCTTGATTGCCGACGAACTCCGAGCCAACGATGTTCAGGCTGCTGAGCTGGGTGTAGAGCGCGCCGCCCAGCCATGACGAATTGCGTTGGAAGGAACTGTTGACGATGGTCACCTGCGCATCGCTGCCGGCGAAGATCGCGCCACCGCCGATACTGCTGCGGTTGGACAGGAACTTGCTGTTGAGGACTTCCAGTTTGCCCTGGTAGCCGACCTTGATGGCGCCGCCGCCCCAGGTGCCCGGGTCGTAGGCGTGGTTCGACGCCGGCTGCACGGAACTGCCGTTCTGCATGGTCAGGTTACGCACCGACAGCGCGCTGCCGGCGTTCACCAGGAAGATTCTGGCGGACTGGCGGCCATCCAGGGTGATGTGTCCTTGCCCGTCGATCACCGTCGGATTCCTCGAACCGATCGTGATCGAACGGTCGACGGAAATGCTGATCGGCTTCGCACCGCAATTGAAGGTGATGTAGCCGCCCTGTGCTGCGGCAGTGGAGATCGCGCTGGCGCTGCAGCTGGCAGGCGTGCCCTTGCCGACCACCGTCGCCACGGCCGGTCGGGCCCACGACGGCGGTACCGTGCATTGCGGCGCCGACGGGACGGCGGCGATCGCCATGCTGGCGGTCATGACCGCGAGCAGACCCACGGCGTTCGCCTGTGCGTTGAGGGAGGGAGTGGTGATCATGGTCATGGTCATGCTCGATGGGGAGTGGGGGAGACAACGAAACCCGCAGCAGCGATGCCATTGTCGTGGACGTCAATGACGCCTTGAGTACGGCTGGCGGCCTCTGCCTGCTGGCGGGGCATCGCCTGCCCCGGCACGCGCCATTCGACTCGAACGCGGTTAACAGATCGCATGATCCTGCTCGCAGGTCGTGCCGCAGCATGCGGATGTGCTGTGCACAACACGATTTCGATGCGGCGCATGGCACATTCCGGGCGACTGTACCCCGCGCAACCGCGCCGCCCGGCGATGACCTGCGCACCTCGCGTCAGCGGGGATGCATGCGCTAAAGCGTCTGCAAACGCGGGCGCAGGTGCTACGCGCGCGCAGCGCCTGCAACTGCAAGGCCGGCACGTTGCCGAGCGAGCAATTTTTAGACATAGAGGCTTTGGGCGCTGCCTCCAGGCGCGACGGGCATTCCCGATAGCGCCCCGTCGCGACGGATGTCGCTCCCGCAATGATCCAGCTGCCTGTCAACTAACGGGGAAAACGTCCGTCGAACCGACCTCAGGCCACCGGCTCGCGCAGTGCCGGCGCATCCCAGCCCGGGCGCGGCGCGAAGCGCTCGCCGTAGCGCGCCTGCAATGCGCGCAGCCGCTCCAGCAGCGTATCGGCGCCTGCCGCACGGATGTGCTGGATCGGGCCGCCGCGGAACGGGGCGAAGCCGGTGCCGAAGATCACCCCGGCGTCGAGCAGGTCGGCATCGGCGACCACGCCTTCGTGCAGGCAGGCCACCGCCTCGTTGAGCAGCGGCAGAATCAGGCGGTCTTCCAGATCGGCCGGCGCCTGGTAGTCCTTGTCGACTTCGGGCTTCTTCGCGCGACCGTTCTCCCAGGCATACAGGCCCTGGCCGTCCTTCTTGCCGCGCTTGCCCGGTTCCACCGTCTGCAGCGCTGCAGGAATCGGCAGGCCCAGGAACGGCGCCAGTTCCGCGCCGACGCCGGCCGCCACATCCAGGCCCACGGTGTCGATCAGCTCGATCGGCCCCATCGGCATGCCGAACTTCACCGCGGCCTTGTCGATCGCCGGGCCGGGAATGCCCTCGGCGTAGGCGGTCGCCGCTTCCAGCAGGTACGGGAACAGCACCCGGTTGACCAGGAAGCCGGGCGTGCCGGCCACCGGTACCGGCAGTTTGTCGATCGCCTTGCAGAACGCGGCCAGCCGCTTCTGGTTGTCGGCGGCCAGGCCGTCGTGGCAGACGATCTCCACCAGCGGCATCTGCGCTACCGGGTTGAAGTAGTGCAGGCCAGCGAATTGCGCCGGACGCTGGATGTGCTCGCGCAGTTCGGTCAGCGGGATCGAGGAGGTGTTGGTGCTGAGCAGCGCATCGGGCTGCATCCGCGGTTCCAGCGCCTGGTACAGCTCGCGCTTGGCCTGCGGGTTCTCGACGATCGCCTCGATCACCAGGTCGGCCAGCGGCACGCCGTCGCCGGCCAGGTCGCCCTTCAGCCGCGCCGCCACCGCCGGGCGCTTGCTGTCGTCCTTGACCCGTTTGGCGAACAGTTCGCCGGCGCGGGTCAGTGCGCCATCGATGAAGCGCTGCTCGCGATCCTGCAGCGTCACCTCGAAGCCCTTGTAGGCCGACCATGCGGCGATGTCGCCGCCCATCACCCCGGCGCCGACCACGTGCACATGGCGAATGCCATGGTCCTTCCCGCCCAGCGCCTTGAGCCGCTCGGTGAGAAAGAAGATGCGGATCAGGTTGCGCGCGGTCGGCGTGCTCGCCAGCTTGACCACCGCCTTGCGCTCGGCGTCCAGTCGCGCCTGAATGCCGCCGCCACCGCTGCGCTCCCACACGCCGATCAGCGCGTACGGTGCGGGGTAGTGTTCCTTGCGCGCCTTGCGCGCGACCTGCTTGCGCATCTGCGGCGCCAGCAGTTTGCGCGCCGGCCAGGTGTTGGTGGCCCAGGCGGTGGCGCGTTGCTTGAACGGGCGCGTGCTGCCGGTCAAGGCCAGCGCCACCGCGGTATCGACCAGTACCGCCGGTGCGGCGACCTTGTCGACCAGGCCCATGGCGCGGGCCGCCGACGCCGACACGGTGCGCCCGGTCAGCATCAGATCCATCGCCGCCGGCGCGCCGATCAGCCGCGGCAGGCGCGCGCTGCCGCCCCAGCCGGGAAAGATGCCGAGCTTGGTTTCGGGCAGGCCGATGCGGGTGGAGCCGTCGCTGGACGCGACCCGGTAGCGGCACGCCAGCGCGATCTCGGTGCCGCCGCCCATGCAGAAGCCGTGGATCGCGACCACGGTCGGGCAGGGCAGTTCGGCGAGTTTCTGGAAGGTGGCCTGGCCGCGGCGGATCGCGTCGTTGACGGTGCCGCGGCGGTCGAATTCCTGGAATTCCTTCAGATCCGCGCCGGCGATGAAGCCGTTGGCCTTGGCCGAGCGGATCACCACGCCCTTGGGCGGGTCGATGGCGATGCGTTCGAGCAGATCGCCCAGCTCCAGCAGCACGTCCTGCGACAGCGCGTTGACGGGCGCGTCCTGGCGGTCGAGGCTGAGCACGACGACGCCGTCGTCGCGGATATCCGCTTGCCAGTGACTGAATCGGAGCCCGTCGAAGCCTGAAAGCATGGGGAGGACCATCCGCTTATGTATGGAGAAGATCGTTATCATCCAGAGGTTGTTTCCGTTGCGTCAAATCCCAATCCACAGGGGAGTGACGCGGGTCCCGCGACCGCTGGCATGCCGCCAGCCTAACGGAATGCGGGTTAACGTCGTGGGGCGGCGGTCCGCAGGGGCGCTGAACTTTTTTCCGAATTGGCGGTCAGATGGTCCGACGTAGGTTGGGCTGACAGGAGTGCGGCCCGTTATGGCCGATGTCGAAACACCTCAGGAGCTGGACCTGGAACTGGTCCGGCGTGTGCAGCGCGGCGAAAGCGCGGCGTTCGATGTGCTGGTACGCAAGTACCAACACCGGATCGTCGGCCTGATCGGGCGCTACATCGCCGACTGGAGCGAATGTCAGGACGTGGCCCAGGACACCTTTATCCGCGCCTACCGCGCGATAGGGAACTTCCGTGGCGACGCCCAGTTCTCTACATGGTTGCACCGTATCGCCGTGAACACCGCCAAGAACTACCTGGTTGCGCACAACCGCAGGCCGCCCACCGACGACGTCGACGTGCTCGACGCCGAGCAGTTCGACAGCGGCACGCGTTTGCGCGACACCGACACGCCCGAGCGCGAACTGATGCGCCAGGAGCTGGAACAGACGGTGATGAAGGCGGTCAATGCGTTGCCGGAAGAATTGCGAACCGCCATCACCCTGCGCGAGGTGGACGGGATGAGTTACGAGGACATCGCGCAGAAGATGGGTTGCCCGATCGGCACGGTGCGCTCGCGCATCTTCCGTGCGCGGGACGCCATCGACGCCGAACTCCGTCCCCTGCTGGATACCGACAGCGCCACTCGTGAGCGACACCGCGTATGACCGATAGCACTCCCATTCCCCAGGCCGAACCGACTCCCGGCGCCACACCGCCGGACAAGTTCGAACTGCACTACCGGCAGCAGCTGTCGGCGTTGATCGACGGCGAACTGCCGGCCGACGAGGCGCGCTTCGTGGTGCGCCGGTTGCAGCACGACGAGGAGCTTGCCGGCTGCCACGAACGCTGGCAGCTGTGCGGCGACATCCTGCGTGGCCGCGTGTGCATGCCGGCGCCGGCCGATTTCGGCGAGCGCGTGCGCCAGGCGGTGGCGGCCGAGGCGCAACGCGCCGAGGTGGCGCGCGCCAGCGACGCCGCCGGCAGCCGCCGCGCCTGGCGCTGGGGTGGCAGTGCGGCGCTGGCCGCCTCGGTCGCCGCGATCGCCTTGTTCATGACCCGCGAGCGCCTGCCTGATGCGGCGCCGGCGGCAGCGCCCGTGCAGGTCGCCAGCTCGAGCGCTCCTGCCGCCGCGGCGCCCGCTGTCCCGGTGGCCGCCGTGCCGCAGGTGCCGGCACCGGCGCCGGCAGACCCGCAGGGCGACCTCGGCGCGGCGGTCGCCGCGGCGCCGGCCGTGGCCATCGCCGCGAACCGGCGCCAGGACGCCGCCGCCCGTCGCGGCGCGACCCGCACCCAGCAGGCCGCGCGCAGCAGCGCGGCGCGGGCCGCCGAACCGGTACGCGCGATGGCCGCCGCGGCACCGTCGCGGCCTGCGGCGAGCGCGTTGCCGCTGACGGCCACGGCGGCCGGCCAGGCGCTCGCGCAGCAACAACATGCCGGCGATCCGTTCGCGCACCAGCCCGCACCGCTGCAGGCGCGGCCATGGCCGCGCTCGGCGCTGGCGCCGGCCGCGTCCGGCGGCGAGTTCACCGCCAGTTTCCCGCGCCAGGGCGCGTCGGCGGCGTTCTATCCGTTCGAGCCGCGGCTGCCGGCCGACGCGGCGCCCGCGCCGTTGCCGCAGCAGCCTTGACCCCAGGCGTCGGTCGAAGCACGTGCTTCGCTCCGGCGCGCGGTGCCCCCGGCACCGCCCCTGTTTTCCTTCCCTTTCCCGAACCGGAGGCTCGCGTCCGATGACTCACCGTATCCGCAACCATCTGCTGGGCGTGTTGGCCCTGACCCTGCCGCTGGCCGCCTGCGCACAGCAGCCCGAGTCGGCCGCGCCCGCTGCCGCCGCGCCGGCCGCGCGCGCGGCGCCTGCGCCGCAACTGGTCGCCGGCCTGCCCGATTTCACCAATCTGGTCGAACAGGTCGGTCCCGGCGTGGTCAACGTCGAGACCACGATCAGCCGCAAGGCCGCGGCCACGCGCACCGGCGCCGGCGGCATGCCCGACGATGCGCAGATCCCCGAATTCTTCCGCCGCTTCTTCGGGCCGGAAGGGATGCCGGGCCAACCGGGCATGCCCGGCGGGCCGGGCCAGCAAGGGCCGGACGAAGACGACGCGACCCCCGGCGGCCGCTCGATGGGTTCGGGCTTCATCATCTCGCCCGACGGCTACGTGCTGACCAACCACCACGTGGTCGACGGCGCCAGCGAGGTCAAGGTCAAGCTGACCGACCGCCGCGAGTTCACCGCCAAGGTGGTCGGCAGCGACCAGCAGTACGACGTGGCGCTGCTGAAGATCGACGGCAAGAACCTGCCGACGGTGCGCGTGGGCGATTCCAACATGCTCAAGCCCGGCCAGTGGGTGGTGGCGATCGGTTCGCCGTTCGGCCTGGACCACTCGGTCACCGCCGGCATCGTCAGCGCCACCGGCCGCAGCAACCCGTACGCCGACCAGCGCTATGTGCCCTTCATCCAGACCGACGTGGCGATCAATCAGGGCAATTCCGGCGGCCCGCTGCTCAACACCCGCGGCGAAGTGGTCGGCATCAACTCGCAGATCTTCTCCGCCTCCGGCGGCTACATGGGCATCAGCTTCGCGATCCCGATCGACCTGGCGATGAGCGCGGTCGAGCAGATCAAGAAGACCGGCAAGGTCAGCCGCGGCATGCTCGGGGTGACCATGCAGCCGAACATCAGCGATGTGGAGGCCAAGGGCCTGGGCCTGACCGACACGCGCGGCGCGCTGGTCAACGGCGTGCAGCCGGGCAGCGGCGCGGCCAAGGCCGGGATCGAGCCGGGCGACTTCATCGTTGCCTTCAACGGGCAGAAGATCAACACGCGCGAAGACCTGCCGCCGCTGGTGGGCATGCTGCCGCCGGGCAGCAAGGCGCGGGTCACCGTGATCCGCGACGGCAAGCCGCGCGACATCAGCGTGACCCTGAGCGAGCTCAGCGATGACGGCATGGCGATGGGGCCGCAGCAGCCGGGTCGCGGCGGCGCGGCGCCGGCGCCGCAGGCCGCGGAGAGCAGCGCGCTGGGCATCAGCGTGGAGGAGATCCCGGCGCCGGTGCGGCAGAAGCTCGGGCTGCGCGCCGACGAGGGCGTGCAGGTGGCGCAGGTCAGCCGCGCGGTGGCGAGCAAGTCGCAGCTGCGTCCGGGCATGATCGTGCTGCAGGTCGGGCGCACTCCGGTGTCCAATGCGGCGCAGTTCCGCAAGCTCACCGCCGGCGCGAAGAAGGGCGACGTGGTGATGCTGCTGGTGCGCGCGCCGGGCAGCCCGGCCAGCCAGTTCATCGCGATCAGCGTCGACTGATCTGCCGGTCGCGGTAGTGTCCATGGGGGCCAGCGAACCCAGGTTCGCTGGCCCCCATTGATTTCATTGGGGTTTGTTCCGCGAAACCGTGCCCGCGCCGCCGCGTGCGTCGGTGTGCCGCAGCCGGGGCGCCTGGCTCCCTCCGGCCATGCGATAATGGCCCGTTATCCTGACGACGGTCCTGGCCGCCGCCCACCTCATGTCCTCTGATTCGATGCGGAACATCCGCAATTTCTCCATCATCGCCCACGTCGACCACGGCAAATCGACCCTGGCCGATCGCATCATCCAGCTCTGTGGCGGCCTGCAGGCGCGCGAGATGGAAGCGCAGGTGCTCGACTCCAACCCGATCGAGCGCGAACGCGGCATCACCATCAAGGCGCAGTCCGTGTCCTTGCCGTATACGGCCAAGGACGGGCAGGTCTACCAGCTGAACTTCATCGACACTCCCGGCCACGTCGACTTCTCCTACGAAGTCAGCCGCTCGCTGGCCGCCTGCGAGGGCGCGCTGCTGGTGGTGGACGCCGCGCAGGGCGTGGAAGCGCAGTCGGTGGCCAACTGCTACACCGCGGTGGAGCAGGGCCTGGAAGTGGTGCCGGTGCTCAACAAGATCGACCTGCCCACCGCCGACATCGCCCGCGCCAAGGCCGAGATCGAGGCGGTGATCGGCATCGACGCCGAGGACGCGGTGGCGGTCAGCGCCAAGACCGGCTTCAACGTGGACCTGGTGCTGGAGGCGATCGTGCACCGCATCCCGCCGCCCAAGCCGCGCGACACCGACAAGCTGCAGGCGCTGATCATCGACTCGTGGTTCGACAACTATCTGGGCGTGGTCTCGCTGGTGCGGGTGATGCAGGGCGAGATCAAGCCGGGCAGCAAGATCCTGGTGATGTCCACCGGCCGCACCCACCTGGTCGACAAGGTCGGCGTGTTCACCCCCAAGCGCAAGGAACTGCCCGCGCTGGGCGCCGGCGAAGTGGGCTGGATCAACGCCTCGATCAAGGACGTGCACGGCGCGCCGGTCGGCGACACCCTGACCCTGGCCGCCGACCCGGCGCCGCATGCGCTGCCCGGCTTCCAGGAAATGCAGCCGCGCGTGTTCGCCGGCCTGTTCCCGGTCGATGCCGAGGACTACCCGGACCTGCGCGAGGCGCTGGACAAGCTGCGCCTCAACGACGCGGCGCTGCGCTTCGAGCCGGAAAGCTCCGAGGCGATGGGCTTCGGTTTCCGCTGCGGCTTCCTCGGCATGCTGCACATGGAGATCGTGCAGGAGCGGCTGGAGCGCGAGTACGACCTCAACCTGATCTCGACCGCGCCGACCGTGGTCTACGAGGTGCTCAAGACCGACGGCAGCGTGATCCCGATGGACAACCCGTCCAAGCTGCCGCCGCTGAACAACG
>Ga0308160_10004221_pt1 | contig 15526 bp, 13 predicted proteins | sample PhyFR1_FD_201036 | JGI IMG/M metagenome (GOLD analysis project Ga0308160, IMG submission 201036) | Phyllosphere microbial communities from UC Gill Tract Community Farm, Albany, California, United States - DLSLF.R1 | ecosystem: Host-associated > Plants > Phyllosphere > Unclassified | place: USA...
CCTGACCTATGCGGTCGAGGGCGGCATCAGCGTCACGGTCGACAAGCGCCCGCTGCGCATCAGCTACGCCTATAAGGGCAAGCCGCTGGTGGCCGAGAAGGGCGGCTTTTCGCGCGAGGCCGGCCACGACATCATCGAATTCTCGCTCGACGACGGCGAAGCCCTGTACGGCGCCGGTGCGCGCGCGGTCGGCATGAACCGCCGCGGCAACCGCTTCCGCCTGTACAACAAGGCGCACTATGGCTACGAAGAGCGCTCCGAGCTGCTCAACTTCACGATTCCGGTGGCGCTGTCCTCCAGGAAGTACGCGATCCACTTCGACAATCCGCAGACCGGCTGGCTCGACTTCGACAGCCGCAAGGACGGCACGCTGCGCTACGAGGTGCGCGGCGGGCGCAAGACCTACCAGGTCGTGGCCGGCGACAGCTGGGAGCAGCTGATGGCCGGCTACACCGGCCTGACCGGCCGCCAGCCGCTGCCGCCGCGCTGGGCCTTCGGCAACTTCGCCAGCCGCTTCGGCTACAAGTCCGAAGCCGAGACGCGCGCCGTGGTCGACAAGTTCGCGCAAGAGAAGATTCCGCTCGACGCCGTGATCCTCGACCTGTACTGGTTCGGCAAGACGGTGCAGGGCACGATGGGCAATATGGACTGGGACCGCGACACCTTCCCGCACGCCGAGCGGATGATGGCCGACTTCAAGGCCAGGGGCGTCAAGACGGTCGTCGTCACCGAGCCGTTCGTGCTGACCACCTCGAAGCGCTGGCAGGATGCGGTGGACAAGCAGGTGCTGGCGCTCGATCAGGCGGGCCGGCCGTACACCTACGACTTCTATTTCGGGAACACCGGCCTGATCGACATCTACAAGAAGGAAGGCCGCGACTGGTGGTGGAATATCTACCGCAACCTCAAGCAGCAGGGCGTGACCGGCTGGTGGGGCGACCTGGGCGAGCCCGAACTGCATCCGGCCGACCTGCAACACGCCACCGGCCCGGCCGACCAGGTCCACAACGTCTACGGCCACGACTGGGCGCGCCTGATCGCCGAGGGCTACCAGCGCGAATTCCCGGCCGAGCGGCCGTTCATCCTGATGCGCGCCGGTTACTCGGGGTCGCAGCGCTTCGGCATGATCCCGTGGTCGGGCGACGTCAGCCGCAGCTGGGGCGGCCTGCAGTCGCAAATGGAGATCTCGCTGCAGATGGGCATGCAGGGCCTGGCCTATATGCATTCCGACCTGGGCGGTTTCGCCGGTGCGGTGCTCGACGACGAGCTGTACGTGCGCTGGCTGCAGTACGGCGTGTTCCAGCCGATCTTCCGTCCGCACGCGCAAGAAGCGGTGGCGTCCGAACCGGTGTTCCGCAGCGAGCGCACCAAGGTGCTGGCGCGCGAAGCGGTATGGCTGCGCTACGCGATGCTGCCCTATAACTACACCATCGCCTTCGACAACCAGCAGACCGGCATGCCGCTGATGCGTCCCCTGATGTTCGTCGAGACCGATCCGGCCCAGCCGGCCGAGCGTTCGTCGACCTACCTGTGGGGCCCGGACTTCCTGGTCACGCCGATCGTCAAGCCGGGCGCCACCCGCGCCGAAGTCTACTTCCCGAATGCCGGCAGCGTGTGGTTCGACTTCCATACCGGCCAGGCCCACAAGGGCGGCATCCTCGAGACAGTGCGTCCGGTCGAGGCCAATATCCCGGTGTACGTGCGCGCCGGCGCCTTCGTGCCGATGGCGAAGGTGGTGCAGACCACGCGCGACTATACGGGGCGCCAGATCGACCTGCACTACTACCATGACCCGTCGGTGGCGGCGTCGACCGGCAAGATGTACCACGACGACGGCGAGACCGCGAACGCGTTCGAGCAGGGCAAATACGAGATCGTGCGCTTCGAGAGCAAGTTCGCCGGCAGGCAGCTCGAGATCGGTTTTTCCACCGAGACCGGCAAGGCGATGGAGGCGCTGGAACGCGGCTTCGCGCTCAAGGTGCACAATGTGGCGGCCAGGCCGCGCGCGGTCACGGTCGACGGCCGCGCCGTGCGCTTCGTGTTTAACGCCCAGCAGCACCTGCTCGAAGTGCCGGTCGCGGCGCGCAAGGGGCAAGCCGCCAGGGTCGTGGTCGCGCTCTGAGCCCAGGCGCGGCGCGGATCGCGCACAAGCGGGTCTGGCGCGGTCACCATGCCGATGCCAGGCCCGGATGCGCGTGGCAGGCATGGCGCCGCCCAACGGCGCAGCGCCGCCGCCGGTAGCAGCTGGTGAAACCTACCTGGCCACGATCAGGCGCAGCCCGAGCCCGATGAACACCGCGCCCGCGATGCCGGCCGTGGGCGTGCGGTTCAGCCACTGGCCGATCGACCCCGAAAAATAGCCGAGCAGGCCGAAGATCACGGCCGCCTGCAGCGTGAACACGATTCCCAGCAATCCGATCTGCAGGTTGGCGTCGCCGCGCGCCGCGACCACGAACTGCGGCAGGAACGACAGGAAGAACAGCACCACCTTCGGATTGATGGCGGCCGCCACCAGTCCCTTGGCGAACATGCGCCCGGCCGATTCGTCCGGCACGCCGCCGGCCGCCACGCGCGCGCCGCCGCGGCTCTGGACCGCGCCCCATCCCATCCAGATCAGGTACAGGCCGCCCGCCACCTTCAGCGCCGTGAACGCGGCAGGCGAGGCCGCGATCAGCGCGCTCACGCCGATCACCGCCAGCACGGTGTGGCTGATGCAGCCCAGCGCGCAGCCAAGGCCGAAGGCGATCCCGCGCGCGCGGCCCTTGGCGATGCCGGTGCTGAGCACCATCAGGTTGTCGGGGCCGGGGGAGAGGGTGATCAGGATGGCGGCGGCGAGAAAGCCGATGAGCTGTTCGGGTGAGAGCATGCGGGGCCAGGCAGAATGACAACGGGCGGACAGGATACCCCATGTCCGCCCGCCCGTGAACGCCGCGTCGCGCTTACGACTTCTTGCAGCGCAGTTCCTTGGCGTCGGCGCCCCACTTGATGGTGACCTTGCCCTGGTGTTCCATGAACTCGTCGCCGCGGTTGCGGTAGGCGACGCCGCTGGCGGTCTTGTCCCCGCGCAGCAGCACGTGCTGCTTGTCGCGCGCGGCCACCATCGACGCCGGCGTGGTCTCGAGGAAGGTGGCGCTGATCTTGCTGCCGTCGCCGCAGGTGAAGTTGACCGGTCCGGTGGCCTTGGCGACCTTGTAGGCGGCATTCAGCTGCAGCGCGCGGGTGCCGTAGGCATTGTCGATGCAGCTCTTCATGTCCTTGGCGTCGGCGCATTGCTTGACGCCTTCCCACCATTTGGTGTGTTCCTCTTGCAGCTGCTTGGATGGGCCGGCGTCCAGCTTTTCGAGCGCGGCGCGGTACATGGCGTAGACCAGGCCTTCGGATTCGGCCGATCCCGGATGGGCGCAGACCTGGGCTTCGGCCTTGCCGATGCCCTTGGCGCAAAAGCCCGGCATCGAGACGGCCTGGGCGCCCAGCGGCAGGGCGAGGATGGCGGCGAGGGTGAGAATGCGTTTCATGGGGTGCTCCTTGATATGGTGAGGATGCGGCGCGGCGTCATGCGCGTCCGCTTGGAATAAGGTGGTCAAGCCTGGATGCTGGACAGGTCGAGGTCGACCCAGGTCGGCGCGTGGTCGCTCGGTTTCTCCCAACCGCGCACGAACTTGTCGACGCCTGCGTCGCGCAGCGCCGGCTGCAGCCTGGGGCTGAGCAGCAGGTGGTCGATGCGCAATCCGGCGTCGCGCCCGAAGGCGTTGCGGAAGTAATCCCAGAAGGTATAGATCGTCTCGTCGGGGTGGATGGCGCGCAGCGCGTCGAGCCAGCCCTGCTCGATCAGCCGTTCGAAGGCGGCGCGCGTCTCGGGACGGAACAGGGCGTCGTCGGTCCAGCGTTCGGGCTTGTAGACGTCGCGCGCGGTCGGGATGACATTGAAGTCGCCGGCCAGCACGGCGGGGATGCCTTGGGCCAGAAGTTCCTGGGCGCGCAGGCGCAGGCGCTCCATCCACGCCAGCTTGTAGTCGAACTTGGGGCCCGGGGCCGGGTTCCCGTTCGGCAGATACAGGCCGGCGACCAGGATGCCCTGGTAGACCGCTTCGATATAGCGGCTTTGTTCGTCGCTCTCGTCGCCCGGCAGGCCGCGCTGCACCTCTTGCGCCGGTTCGCGGGTGAGGATCGCCACGCCGTTCCAGCTCTTCTGGCCGTGCCAGAGCGCGTGGTAGCCGGCATCCAGGATGCGCTGTTCGGGGAATTTGTCCTGCGGCGCCTTGAGCTCCTGCAGGCAGACCACGTCGGGCTGGCGCTCGCCGAGGTACTGGACGAGGGCGTCCAGCCGGCTGTTGATGCTGTTGACATTGTAGGTTACGACGAGCATGGCTTCTCCGCGATCGGGCTTCGAGTCATTATGACAACAACCGGCCGTTCGAGGCGCACGCGATCATGCACTGTCCGCCTGCCTATATGAGTTTTCAGGCATTATCTTATGGCAAATGAGTCGTTTTTCGATATAAGCATTTGTTCTATACTCGCGAAGTGCTCGACGAGAAATAAATGTGAGTTTTGGCAAACAGAACCGGAGGCGATGCAAGGCGGCGAGTGCGCCGCAGTGCGAGCACTGCAAGCGGGAGCCAACGCGGCAGCGCGCCGGTTATGGCAGCCAAAAACACATTTATTTATGGGCGAGTACTTAAATCGAATCCATGCTGCCGGAGTACACATGATCACCCGCCGTCACCTCATCCTGGGCCTGGTCGCCCTGAGCGCCCCGCTGGCCGCCGGCCTGGCCCATGCCGACCAGGTCGCCGACATCAAGAAGAAGGGCCAGATCGTGTTCGGCGTGCTCGGCACCGATGAACCGAACAGCTTCATCGAGCCGAAGTCGCGCCAGCTGGTGGGCTACGAGATCGACATCGCCAACGCGGTCGCGAAGAAACTGGGCGTCAAGCCCGTGTTCAAGCAGATCTCGGTCGCGGCGCGCATCCCCGAGCTGCAACAGGGCCACGTCGACGTACTGGCCGCCTCGCTCACCCACAACAAGGAGCGCGAGTCGCAGATCGACTTCGGCCTGACCCATTTCGTCACTGGCTCCAAGGTCATGGTGCGCGCCGGCAGCGGCATCACTGCGCTGCCCCAGCTGGCCGGCAAGAAGGTGCTGACCGTGCGTGGCGGCACCCAGGAAACCAATGTCCGCGCGGCGGTGCCGAACGTGGAAGTGGTGACCTTCGAGAATACCCAGCAAGCCTTCCAGGCGCTACGCCAGGGCAAGGGCGTGGCCTACGTCAACGACGAATCGTCGCTGCTGTCCGACTACGGCAAGCTGGGTCCGGCGGCCAAGGGCTTCACGATCCTGCCGACTTCGATCGGTGTCGAGCCGATCGCGCTCGGCCTGCGCAAGGGCGAGAAGGGCCTGAAGGACGTGGTCGATGCGACCTTGCGCGAACTCGAAGCCAGCGGCGCGGCCGGACAGCTGTTCAACAAGTGGTATGGGCCGGGCACGCGCGCCAATATCGCCACGCGCAGCTTCAAGATCTCGACCGACAAGATCTGAACCGCCTCCGGCCAGCCCATCTTGCAGTTCTTCGATCCCGCCATCCTGCACGCCGGCCAGTACCACGACTGGCTGGTGCAGGGCCTCGTGCTGTCGATCCAGCTGACCGTCATCAGCTTCGTGTTCGCGCTGCCGCTCGGCGCACTGGTGGCGGTGATGCGCACCTCGACCTCCACGCCGCTACGCGCCGCCGGCGCCGCCTTCGTCGAGGCGATCCGCAACGTGCCGCTGCTGGCGCACCTGCTGTTCTGGTATTTCGCCTTCCCCGAGCTGCTTCCTGACGCGGCGCGCGAACTCCTGTACGCGAACAATCCCGAAGTCGTGTGCGCCGTGATCGCCCTGACGCTGTACGCCGGCGTGCACATGGCCGAGGATATCCGCAGCGGCATCCGCGCGGTGCCCCGGACCCAGCTCGAGGCGGCGCGCTCGCTGGGCCTGGGGCGGATCGCGGCCGTGCGCCTGGTGCTGCTGCCGCAGGCGCTGCGTGCCTCGGTGCCGCCGCTGCTGTCGCAGACCGTCAACCTGTGGAAGGACACCAGCGTGGCCACCGTGATCGGCGCGGCCGAATTGATGTACCAGGCCGCGCGCGTCGAGACGGCGAGCTTTCGCAGCCTGGAGGCGTTCACCTTCGCCACGCTGGCGTACCTGACCGTGTCGCTGATGATCTCGGCCGCGGCCCATCTTTACCAGCGCCGCTATCCGGTGCGGACGGCGTGAGTCGGGCATGCTCGAACTGATCGATACCTACTGGCTGTACTTCCTGGTCGGCCAATACCCGGAAGGGCCGCTCGGCGGCCTGGCGCTCACCATCGTGCTGTCCGGCGCCGCGCTGCTGCTGGCCATGCCGCTCGGCCTGGTGCTGGGCGTGGCCCGCGTGAGCCCCTGGCGCGCGCTCAATGTCCCGGTGGCGGTGCTGGTGCATGTGGTGCGCGCCGTGCCCCTGCTGCTGGTGCTGTTCTGGACCTATTTCTTCTTGCCGGCGGTGACCGGGGTGAAGACCTCGCAGGCGGCCACGATGCTGATCGTGCTGGTGCTGTTCGACAGCATCTACCTGGCCGAGATCGTGGCCGCCGGGATCCGCGCGCTGCCGAAGGGCCAGTTCGAGAGCGCCCGCTCGCTGGGCCTGGGCTATGGCGCCGCGCTGCGCCACGTGGTGCTGCCGCAGACGCTGCGCCATGGCCTGCCGTCGATCGTCAACCAGCTGGTCTCGACGATCAAGGCGACCTCGCTCGGCTACATCATCGGCCTGTCCGAGGTGTCGTTCATCGCCACCCAGATCAATACCCTGGTGTTCACCCGGGCGGTCGAGGTCTACCTGGTGCTGGCGCTGACCTATTTCATCCTCTGTTTCGGCCTGTCCCGGCTGGCCTTCCTGCTCGAGCGGCGCCTGCAGCGGCGCCCTGCGGCGCAGGCAGCCGGCATCATGAAAGCTTCCGTACGATGATCGTTCTCGAACAAGTCAACAAGTACTACGGCGACTACCACGCGCTGGTCGACATCAGCGAACGGGTCGACAAGAACGAGGTGCTGGTGGTGTGCGGGCCATCCGGCTCGGGCAAGTCGACCCTGATCCGCACCCTCAACAGGCTCGAGGAAATCGACGCCGGCCGGATCGAGGTGGACGGCCGCGACATCCACGCCAAGGGCGCGGACGTGAACGCGCTGCGCGCCGGCATCGGCTTCGTGTTCCAGCATTTCAATCTGTTCCCGCACCTGACGGTGCTGGAGAACTGCACGCTGGCCCCGGTCAGGCTTGGACGCGCATCGAAGGGCGAGGCGCGCGCCTATGCCATGCAGCTGCTGGAGCAGGTGGGCCTGGCGCACAAGGCCGACGCCTATCCCGACGCGCTCTCGGGCGGCCAGCAGCAGCGGGTAGCAATCGCCCGCGCGCTGGCGATGCGCCCGCCGATCATGCTGTTCGACGAGCCGACCAGCGCGCTCGACCCGGAAATGGTGGGCGAGGTGCTGCAGGTGATGCGCGCGCTCGCCAGCCAGGGCATGACCATGGTCTGCGTGACCCACGAGATGGGCTTCGCGCGCGACGTGGCCGACCGTATCTGGTTCATGAGCGAAGGGAAGATCCTGGAGAAGGCGACCCCGCAGGACTTCTTCGCCAATCCGCAACACCCGCGCGCGCGGCAGTTCCTGGCGGACCGCAGGCGCGACTAGGCGCGATTAGGCGGGATTAGGCGCAGCGGGCGCAACCGGAGGCTGGAGGCGAGGCGCGACCGGGCCGGCTGTTATGATAGGGCTTTTCGGCCCGAACGACAGGTGGACCGTGGCATACCAGAGCATCCTCGAGTTTTCGACCGGCGGGCGCGGCACCCGCGACATCACGCGCGAGGTGAGCGCGGCGGTTGCCGCATCCGGCCTCGAATGCGGCCTGGCCCATGTGTTCGTGCAGCACACCAGCTGCTCGCTGACGCTCACCGAGAATGCCGACCCCGACGTGCGGCGCGACCTGGAAACCATCATCGCGCGCCTGGCGCCGGACGGCGATCCGGCCTACCGCCACGACGCCGAAGGCCCGGACGATATGTCGGCCCACGCCCGCACCATGCTGACCGATACCGCCCTGACGATTCCCGTGGGGGGAGGGCGCCTGCTGCTGGGGACCTGGCAGGGCGTCTACCTGTGGGAGCACCGCAGCGCGCCGCACCGGCGGCGCGTGGTGGTGACGATGCTGGGTCTCTAAAATACGTTCATGCCATTCGATGGCGGAATGCCATCGATGGCGCGGCGCCATTTCAAGACGATCGGCACGCTTTTCAAGACGCTCCGCGTGCGATCGGCGCGCGATTTTTCTTATAATCAACGATTACCGGTGCAACCGGTCATCATCCATACCCCATCACCCATTCTCGGATTGTCTACGGCTGTCGCAGCGTCCTTCACGTAGCCCAATTGAAGCCAGAGCAGCCATGACGTCCAGTTACTCCCCGATCGACGAGACAACCCGTCTCGCCATTCTCGACTCCTATGGGATCCTCGACACGCCCGCCGAACGCGCGTTCGACGACGTCGTACGATTGATCAGCCAACTGCTCGACGCGCCCATGGCGGCGGTGAGCCTGGTGGCGCAGGACCGCCAGTGGTTCAAGTCCGAGCTGGGTCTCGGCGTGAAGGAAACGCCGCTGGGCGACTCGATCTGCCGTGTCGCGATGCTCGAGGGTGAGCAGCTGGTCGTGCCCGATACGCTCGAGGATCGGCGCTTCGACTGCAATTCGCTGGTGAATGCGGTCGACGGCGTGCGCTTCTATGCCGGCGCCGTGCTGCGCAACCGCGATGGCGTGCCGCTGGGCGCCTTGTGCGTGCTCGACCGCAAACCGCGGCCGCAAGGGCTCAGCGAGCAGCAGCAGTTCATGCTGACGACGATGGCGCACCAGCTCATGAGCCAGATCGAGCTGCGCAAGGCAATGGCGGAACAGGACGCGCTGATCGCCGCGCTGCGCGACGCCGACCAGCGCAAGGACGAGTTCCTCGCCATGCTGGCGCACGAACTGCGCAATCCGCTGGCGCCGATCGTCTCGGCCGCCACCATGCTGGCGAATTTCGATATCGATCCGGCGATGGTGCAGCGCGCCAGCGAGATCATCGCGCGCCAGGCCGGTCACATGACATCGCTGATCGACGACCTGCTGGACGTCTCGCGCGTCACCCGCGGCAAGGTCGAGCTCGAGTTCCGCGAGATCGACTTCAAGGACGTGATCACCGATGCGATCGAGCAGGTGCGCCCGCTGATCGAAAAGCTGCGGCACCGCGTGGTGCTCGACCTGCTGCCGGCGCGCGCCATCGTCACGGGCGACCGCAAGCGCCTGGTGCAGGTGATGACCAACCTGCTCAGCAACGCCGCCAAGTACACGCTCGAAGGCGGGCGCATCGACGTGCTGCTCACGGCGCGCGACGACCGCATGACGGTGCACATCCGCGACGACGGCATCGGCATGTCGCCGGAACTGATCGCCACCGCCTTCGAGCTGTTTTCGCAGGGTGCGCGCGGGCTCGATCGCAGCCAGGGCGGGCTCGGGATCGGGCTGGCGCTGGTGCGCAGCCTGCTGAAACTCCATGGCGGCGCGGTCAGCGCCAGCAGCGAGGGGCCGGGCTGCGGCAGCACGTTCCGGGTCGAACTGCCGCTGTCGAACCGTGTCAACGTCGAACGGCGCGCGCGCGAGCGCAGCGCCGACAACAGCCGCCTGAATGCGCTGCGCATCGGCGTGGTCGACGACAACGAGGATGCGGCGGTGACCTTGTCGCTGCTGCTCGAGACGCTCGGCCACACCGTGCACGTGAGCCACTCGGCGCGCGCGGCGCTGGCCGCGCTCCCGGCCTTCGAGCCGGACGTCTGCCTGCTCGATATCGGCCTGCCCGAGATGAACGGCTACGAGCTGGCCGCCGCGCTGCGCCAGCGCGCCGGCACCGGCCAGGCGATCCTGATCGCGGTCACCGGCTATGCGCAGGACAAGGACCGCGAACGGGCGCGGGCGGCGGGCTTCCACGACCTGTTCGCCAAGCCGGTGGACCTCGACATGCTGGGCGCGGCCCTGCTGCAGATCGAGCGCCGCCGCGACGACTGACTTATCGGCCGCGGCATCGGCAGCAGTATCGGCGACGGCAGCGGCAGCGGCATCGGCTGCGGCATCGACATTTGCATTGCATGAGCGCAGGCGTGCGACGGCATCATGGCGCGGCAGGCAGAATCGGTCCTTGAATCGCGCTTCTTGAAAGGACGAGCCATGACGCAGCGCCACCAACCGATCACGCGCCTGGGCCTCGGCGGCACCGGCCTGGGCGATATGTACCATGCGACGAGCGAAGAAGCGGCGCAGGCCACCGTCGACGCCGCGTGGGACGCCGGCATCTGGTATTTCGACACCGCGCCGCACTACGGCGCCGGCCTGTCCGAGCACCGCTTCGGCCAGGCCCTGCGGCGCCGCCCGCGCGCCGAGTATTCGCTGTCGACCAAGGTCGGCCGCCTGCTGGTACCCGCCGAGACCGGCGAGATCGCCGACCCCTTCGTCGGCGCGCTGCCATTCAGACGGGTGAACGACTACAGCGCTGCCGGCGCACGCCGCTCGATCGAGGACAGCCTGCAGCGCATGGCGCTGTCGCACATCGACTTCGTCTACGTGCACGACCTGTCGCCGGACCGCTTCAGCCAGCAAGAGTACGAGCACTACTATGCGATCGCGGCCGGCCCCGGCGGCGCCTTCGAAGGCCTGGTCAAGCTGCGCGAGGAAGGCGTGATCAAGGGCTGGGGGCTGGGCGTGAACACGGTCGACCCGTGCCTGCGCGCGCTGCGCGACTCCGACCCCGACATCTTCTTGCTGGCCGGGCGCTACACGCTGATGGAAACCACGCCGCTCGAGCAGTTGTTCCCCCTGTGCGAGCAGCGCGGCGCGCACGTGGTGCTGGGCGGGCCGTTCAACTCGGGCTTCCTGGCCGGCGGGCCGAACTACGATTATGCGCCGGCCGGCGAGGACAAGATCGCGCAGCGCGAACGCCTGCGCCAGGTGGCGGCGCGCCATGGCGTCGACCTGCCGGCGGCGGCCCTGCAGTTCGGCCTCGCGCATCCGGTGGTGGCGGCGACCATTCCCGGCGCCAGCAGTGCCGAGCACCTGCGGCGCAATGCCGCGCTGCTCGACATCGTCATCCCGCCGGCGTTCTGGGAGGCGTTGCGCGCCGAAGGCCTGGTGGCGCAGGCGGCGCCGCTGCCCGCGGGCAAGCCGGCCAGGTAATCAGAACTGCTCGTCCGGGGCCAGGTAGCGCCACTGGCCCTCGGGCAGGTTGCCCAACTTGACGCGGCCGATGCGCACGCGTTTCAGGCCGAGCACCTTCAGTCCCACCATATCGCACATGCGGCGGATCTGGCGCTTCTTGCCTTCGCGCAGCGTAAAGCTGAGCTGGTCGTCGTTCTGCCAGCGCACCTTGGCCGGCAGCAGCGCCTTGCCGTCCATCCACAGGCCGTGGTTCAGCTTCTTGAGGTCGCTGTCGGGCAGGCGGCCCGGCTTGGTGTACTGCACCCGCACCAGGTATTCCTTGTCGACCGTGGTCGTTTCGCCGATCAGCGTCTTGGCGACGCGGCCGTCCTGCGACAGCACCAGCAGGCCGACCGAGTCGATGTCGAGCCGGCCGCACGGCACCAGGCTGCGCAGCTGGGTCGGATGAAACTGCTCTGGCGACGGGTCGTCGGCCCAGCGATTCTCGGGCTTGATCAGCGCCACGGCCGGGGTATAGCCATCCTCGGCCTGGCCGCTGACGTAGCCCACCGGCTTGTTGATCAGCACCGTCACCCGTTTCGACTGCTCGGCCGCGGCCTGGCGCTCGACCGTCACGCGCTGGGTCGGCAGCACCTTGCTGCCCAGTTCCGAGACGACCTGGCCGTCCACCCGCACCCAGCCGCGGGCGATCCATTCATCGGCTTCGCGGCGCGAGCACAGGCCCAGTTCGGACATACGTTTGGAGAGGCGGAGCGGTTCGGTCATCGGTAAAGCTTTGCTAAAAAAAGGTGGATCAAATCTTGAGGGCGTCGAGCAGGTCGGTCTCGAGCTGCACCTGCGTGCGCGGGCTCGCCAGCGCCGGACCGTCGATCAGGAACACGTCCTCGACGCGCTCGCCCAGCGTCATGATCTTGGCGGTGTGCAGGTTGAGGCGATAGCGCCCCAGCACGCTGGCGATCGAGTACAGCAGGCCCATACGGTCGTTGGCGGCGATCGAGAGCACGTGGAACTGGCCCCGTTCATCGGGGCGCAGCTCCACGGTCGGCGTGATCGGGAAGGTGCGCGACATGCGCGACAGGCGGCCGCGCACCAGCGGCGGCAGCGCCTCTTGCGACACCAGCACCGCGCCCAGTTCATGCTCGATCAGGCTGATGATGTCGCGGTAGCTGCCGGCGAAGTTCTCGTCGGCGACCAGGAAGCTGTCGAGCGCGTAGCCGTGGCGCGTGGTGTGGATCTTGGCGTCGAGGATCGAAAAATTCTTGCGCTCGAAGTAGCTGCAGATGCGCGCGAACAGGTCGGGCTGGTCCTTCACGTACACCGCTACCTGCAGGCCTTCGCCGATCGGCGCCAGGCGCGCGCGCACTACCGGCTTGTCGCTGTCGACCTTGTCGATCAGCGCGCGCGTCTGCCAGGCGATGTCGGACGCGTCGTGGCGCAAAAAGTACGCCACGTCGAGCTGCTTCCAGAGCGCCTCGTGGGCGTCGGTCTCGAGTCCGAACAGGCGCAGCGTGGCCAGGGCTTCCTTCTGGCGCGTGCGCAGCTCGCGGTCGGCCGAATGCGGCTCGCCGCCCAGCACCCGCAGCGTGACCTTGTACAGATCTTCGAGCAGCTTGGCCTTCCAGGCGTTCCACACCTTGGGGCTGGTGCCGCGGATGTCGGCCACCGTCAGCAGGTAGAGCGCGGTCAGGTGGCGTTCGTCGCGGACGACGGCGGCGAACGCCGCGATCACGTCCGGGTCGGACAGGTCCTGCTTTTGCGCCACGGTCGACATGCTCAGGTGCTGCTCGACCAGGAACACGACCAGCTCGGTGTCTTCGGGCTTCAGGCCGTGCTGGCGGCAGAACTGTTCGGCGTCTTCCATGCCCAGCTTGGAATGGTCGCCGCCACGGCCCTTGGCGATGTCGTGGAACAGCGCGGCCACATACAGCAGCCAGCGGTCGTGGAAGTCGGCGATCAGCTGGCTGCAGAACGGGTATTCATGGGCGTGCTCCGGCATCGTGAAGCGGCGCAGGTTGCGCACCACCATCATGATGTGCTGGTCCACCGTGTACACGTGGAACAGGTCGTGCTGCATCTGGCCGACGATCTTGCGGAAGGCCGGCAGGTAGCGGCCCAGGATGCCGAATTCGTTCATGCGGCGCAGCGCATGCACCAGGCCGCGCGGCGCCTGCAGCACGCGCAGGAACAGGGCCTTATGCGCCGGATCGGCGCGGTAGGCGTCGTCGATAAGCGTGCGCGCATGCCACAGCGCGCGGGTGGCGCGCGCCGTCATTCCCTTCAGCTCGCGGCGCTCGGTCATGGTGACGAAAATCCCGAGGATCGCGGCCGGCGTCTGCTCGAAGGTGTCGTCGCTGGCGATGTCGATCAGGCTGCCCACCTGCAGGAAATGGGCGCTGATCGGAAACGCCACCGCCGGCTGCGGGAACAGCTGGGCCTCGATATTCTGCAGCAGGATCGTGTTCAGCTGGGTCACCGTCTTGGCCGCCCAGTAGTAGCGCTGCATCAGGAATTCGCTGGCGCGGCGCGCATTGGGGCCGTCGCCGCTGGCGGACAGGCCCAGCGTGCCGGCGATCGCGGTCTGGACGTCGAACACCAGCCGGTCTTCGCGCCGGTTGGTGTGCAGGTGCAGGCGGATGCGGATGTCCTTGAAGGCGCTTTCCTTCTCCATCAGCTGGCGCGCCTCCATGCGCGTGATCAGGCCGCGCGTGGCCAGTTGGCCGAAGGTGTCGGCCAGGCCCGCGGCCTTGGCCACCCACAGGATCACCTGCAGGTCGCGCAGTGCGCCCGGGCTTTCCTTGACGTTCGGCTCGAGGGCGAAGGCGGTGTATTCGTACTTGGCGTGGCGCAGCCGCATCTCGGCGGTCTTGGCCTGGAAAAAAGCCTGCGGATCGAGCGCCTCGCGGTAGCGCCGCTGCAGTTCGTCGAACAGCGCCTGGTCGCCGGTGACCAGGCGCGCCTCGAGCAGGCTGGTCTGCACCGTGATGTCGGCGCTCGACTCGACCAGGCACTCGTCGACGGTGCGGATGCTGTGGCCGATTTCCAGTCCCAGGTCCCATAGCAGCTGGACCAACCCTTCGAGGCGCGCCTGGGTGATGGCGTCCGGCGGCTGGCCGAGCAGGATCAGGAGGTCGACGTCGGAATAGGGGAACAGTTCGCCGCGCCCGTAGCCGCCCACGCCCACCAGGGCCGTGCTGGCTGGCAGGCCGGCCGCGAGCCAGGCCTCGACCAGCACGGCGTCGACCACCTGGCGCAGGCTGCGCAGGAGTTTTTCGGGCTTGCCGTCGTCGTGGAATGCCTGGAACGCCAGCTGGCGCTCGCTCTTGAGGCGCTGGCGCAAGGTGGTGCGGGCTGTCTCGAGCAGCGCGGCCTGTCCCATGGTCGCCCGCCTTACGCCGACGCCGCGGCGGTGTCGGTGACGGCGCCCGCGTTGGCGGACCAGTTGCCCAGCAGCGGCAGCACGATGGCAGGCGGCGGCGGGCTGCCGGCCGACATGGTCAGCACTTCGACGCCGGTCTCGGTCACCAGCACCGTGTGCTCCCACTGGGCCGACAGGCTGCGGTCCTTGGTCTTGATGGTCCAGCCGTCGGGCATTTCCTTGATGTCGCGGCGCCCGGCGTTGATCATCGGCTCGATGGTGAAGATCATGCCCGGCTTGAGCTCTTCGAGCGTGCCGGGGCGGCCGTAGTGCAGCACCTGCGGCTCTTCGTGGAACACGCGGCCCACGCCATGGCCGCAGAACTCGCGCACCACGCTGTAGCCGTTCTTCTCGGCGTGCTGCTGGATCGCGTGGCCGATGTCGCCCAGGTGCTTGCCCGGCTTGACCGCGGCGATGCCCAGCCACATGCACTCGAACGTGACCTCGGACAGGCGGCGCGCCATGATCGACGGCTCGCCGACCAGGAACATGCGGCTGTTGTCGCCGTGGTAGCCATCCTTGGTGATCGGGGTGATGTCGATGTTGAGCGCGTCGCCCGACTTGAGCACCCGTTCACCCGGGATGCCGTGGCAGATCACGTCGTTGAGCGAGGTGCAGATCGAGCCGGGGAAGGGCGGGTAGCCCGGCGGCGCGTAGTTGAGCGTGGCGGGCACAGTGCCCTGGACATTGACCATGTAGTCGTACGCCAGACGGTCGAGTTCGAGCGTGGTGACGCCGGGCTTGATGAAGGGGGTGATATAGTCCAGCACTTCCGAGCCGAGACGGCAGGCGACGCGCATGCCGTCGATTTCTTCGGGGGTCTTGATAGAGGAGGCCATAGGGAATTCTTATCCT
>Ga0308160_10004223_pt1 | contig 15523 bp, 16 predicted proteins | sample PhyFR1_FD_201036 | JGI IMG/M metagenome (GOLD analysis project Ga0308160, IMG submission 201036) | Phyllosphere microbial communities from UC Gill Tract Community Farm, Albany, California, United States - DLSLF.R1 | ecosystem: Host-associated > Plants > Phyllosphere > Unclassified | place: USA...
CCACCCTCGCCGGCTGGGACAAGGTGCTCGATGGCGTCAAGGGCAGCGCCACCGTGTTCGCCTACAACCGCCCCGGCTACGCCAACAGCGAGGCGACCAGCGCCCCGCGCGACGGCGCCACCATCGTCGAGCAGCTGCGCGCCACCCTCAAGCGCAAGGGCTTGCAGCCGCCGTATGTGCTGGTCGGCCATTCGCTGGGCGGCCTGTACATGCAGCTGTTCGCGCGCCGCTATCCGGAAGAGGTGCAGGGTCTGGTGCTGGTCGATGCGCTGTATCCGCGCGTGGTGAAGAAGCCGCAGGAGTTCCCGTTATATTCACGCGCCGGCAAGTGGCTGTTCTTCTCGCGCACCGTGGCCGACGAGATCGACCATATCTGGGAAACCGGCGAGATGGTGGTCGCGCTGCCGCGCATCGACGACAAGCCGATCATCCGGCTGGTCAACAAGCCGGTGTCGTCGACCGCGATTGCCGTCGACTTCGGCGCCTTCAACTTCGACGACGACACCCGCGCCTTTGTGAAAGGCTTGTACCCGAAAGCGAAAACCGTCGTGGCCGACGCTTCGCACCAGATGCAGGTCACGCACCCGGAAATCGTGGCTGCCGCCATCCGCGAAATCGTGGCAGCGCACTGACCCCGGTTTTTATTTCGAGATGCGCAGGATCGCCGAGGCCAGGCGCGAGAAGCAGGGCGTCAGGTCGGCCTCGGTGGCGGCGTAGCAGTACATGCCGACCGGTTTGTCCGGGTTGTAGCAGCGCGCGGGGGCGTCGGCCACGTTGGCCATGCACTTGAGGACGTTCTCGCCGACTTCCTTGTCGAAGCCGGTCTTGCTCTTGAGCTGCCCCATGCCGAGTGTGAACACATAGATGCCTTCGTCGCGCGCCCTGGCTGCCACGGCTTCGGGCAGGTTACGCGCGGCGCGGGTGATATTTCTCCACGCCTCCGTATCGCTGGCCAGGCTGGCAGTCACCTCGCGCGGCCCGGCCGTAACGATCGGGAATTCCTTCTTGTTGTCGTGCGCATCGTACCAGTCGGGCAAACCCTTGACCGTGGTTTTGACCTTGTTGTTGCTCACGGCATTGCAACCACCGCCAATCGACGTGTTTTCCCTGTCGAGTGCGTACAGGCCGCTGGGCGCCGCATCATTGTGGGCAAGCACGCCGGGGCGGGGGCAATCAGCAGGGTTGTTGAACTTCAGGGTGGAACCAAACGCCGTCGGCGCGCCATCCGAGAAGAACACGATCACGCGCAGGCTGGAGCGCGCAAGCAGCGGAATCTTGTTCAGCTCATTGCGTGCATGCCACATGCCCTCGACCGATGCCGTGTTGCCATTGAACTGGAAGCCATCGATATTGGCCAGCATGGCGTTGCGGTCGAAGCCGCGTCCCTCGGCATCGATCGGGTTGTCGACTTCGGCGCCGGAGGCGAAATGGATCAGCCCTACCCGGTCCTGGGTCACGTTGAACTTGTTCAGGAAGCTCTTCGCCGACGCCCGCACTGCGGCGGCCGAACTCGACAGCGAACCCGAGGTATCGACCACGAACGCCATGTCCAGGTCCTTGCGGATGGTCTGTGCATACGCCACCGGGTTGAGCGCCGTGAAGCCCATCAGCTGCATCACCGACACCGGCATCGGCGCTTCGGCATGCACGTCGACGGTCACCTGGCCCTTGTCGAAGGAAACGTCGGTGGAGAGCAGCGCCGGCCGCGACATCAGGTAATTTTCCGGAATGTTCGCGGCGAAGAAGGTGGCCGCGGCGGTCTTGGCGCTGGCGGTCTGCTCGGTCTGGTTCTTGCCGGCAGGTACGGCACGCGCACCGGCCAGGGCGGCGGCATCGACGGCGGCGTTCAGGCGCGCCTTGACCAGGTAGGCCAGGCCGCCGTCGACCACCAGCCCGACAAGGGCCAGCAGGACCAGCATCGCCAGGACGACCATGATGAGAACGGCGCCGCGCTGGCGCTGGTAGGGTGGATGCATGTCAGAAAATCGTCATCGAATACAGGTCGGGCCCGATGGTGGGCAGGCTCAGGGAGTCCATTGCGAACGAGGTCATGAACATGTCGAAGCGATAAAAAGTTTCGACCACGTAGACCACTTCGCCATCGCCCAGCTTGCCGTCCATGACGGTCGAGGCGGGGCGGTTCTTGCTGTTGATGCCGCTGCACATCCCGGCGTTCCAGGCCGGGCAGGCGTAGATCCGGCTGGCCGGGGCATAGCCGCTGGCGCGGTAGCCGAGATTGCGCGCGGCGTCGTCCCAGCGGTACTGGTCGACCACCACGCTGCGCGACGTGCCGCCGCCGGCCACGCCCATGATGCGCGTGATGTACACCATGCCCTGCTGCTTCACGTTCAGCGGCGGCGCGCTGGCCATGAGTGCATAGATGATGTCCTGGCTGCCGGTCTCGAGCTGGGTGCCGCCGCGCGCCACCAGGTTCGCGCCTTCGCGCCCGATGTTGACGACGATGATGTTGGCCTGCAGCGCGCGGGCGGCGTCGATCATGCCGAACAGGAGCAGCAGCAGCAGCGGCAGCACCAGGGCGAATTCGACGGCGGCCACGCCGCGCTGGCGCAGCAAAGGAAAACGGCGCGTCATGGGAAGTACTCGTTGCGCATAGTGGCGGCCACCGCGAAATGGTATTTGCCGCCGCTGAAAAAGCTCGACAGCAACGGCGTGGTCACGACCCAGTCGCAATCGAGCTGCAGCACGATGATGCTGCCCGGTGCGCCGAACATGCCGCTGGTATAGGCGGTGCTGGCATACGACTTGCCGTTCACCGAGATGACCGGCGCCAGCTTGTCGTAGAAGCCCAGCGAGTTATCCTTGATGCTGGCGATGACGGCGGCGTAGCGCTGCTGGCTGCCGGTGTTCGGATCGAGGTTGCGCTGGCCGGTAATCGCATAGCGCGCGCCCTCGCGCACAGCATACTGCATCGTCAGGGTGGCGAAGAACATCATGCTGAATTCGACCAGGGCCAGCAGGATCAGCAAGAACACGGGCGCCACGATCGCCATTTCGACGACTGTGGCGCCAGATTGACGGCGGGGCACCGATAATTTCATTTTTGGCACGGCTTTAGTAGGCTTTTGATTGGGCATGCGCTAAGCTTCTGGATTCTACAGGGCAAGAATTGCTTGCCGTACATTTCTTCTTGCGATTTTTCGCCGCTGTCGGTACAGAACAACATGGGTTGGTTTCAAAGCATTGTTTCTTTCGGCGACCGGGTACCAGATCGTTCCGCGCAACATGCCGCCGCGTCGTCTCAACGTCCGGTCTCGCCCGACGCCGAAGCCTGGATGGTATTCGGCATGCGCCTGCTGCTGGCGCTGTCGGCGCTGCTGACCCTGCACATCGGGGCCGACAGCGTCATCCTGGCCGGCCGCTGGTCGTGGCTGATCTTCGTGGCGTATGTCCTGCACAGCCTGATTTTGCTGGTGGTTGCGCGCTCGCGCGCCGGCTTCTGGCATGGGCCGGTGATCTACTGGGTCGATATCGGCTGGTACGGGATGATGGTGTACGCCAGCGGCGGCGCGCCCAGCCCCTTCTTTTCGTTCTTCTTCTTTGCCATCCTGGCGGCGTCGTTTCGCCACGGCTTCGACGCCGGCGCGCGCCTGACCCTGGGCGCAGTCGCCCTGGTGCTGGCGGCGGTACTGGCCACGCAGGGCCTGCGCACGCTGCACCTGCTGCTGCTGCGCACCACTTTCCTGCTGGCGCTCGGCTACATGATCGCGTTCTGGGGCGGGCTGTCGGTCGACCAGCGGCGGCGCCTGGCACTGCTGCGCGACGTCAGTCGCCTGTCGAACCCGCGCTTCGGGGTCCAGCACACGCTCGATTCGCTGATGGCGAAGATCCTGCGTTTCTACGGCGGCAGCACCTGCGTACTGCTGATGCAGGACCCGAAAGGGGGCTGGACGCTGCATACCGTGCACCACCCGCGCAGCGGCCGCGCCCTCAGCCGCATGCACACCGACGAGGCCGCGTTGCAGCCGCTGCTGGCGCTGGGCGACGGCGCCACCATCCTGTACCGCGGCAGCGGCCGCCGCTGGCTACCGGGCGCTGCCTGCGCCGAGCAGCTCGGGCCGGAACTGGCGTGGGAGGCCATCGATCCGGCAGGCTGCAGCCAGGTGGCGGACCTGCTCGATACCGACGCCTTCGTCAGCGCCACCCTGCCGCTGCGCAAAGGCAGCGGGCGCATCTTCGTCACCTCGGCGCCGGGGCTGCGGCGCGGCGACGCGACCTTCCTGAACCACATCGCGCAGCAGGCATTCCCGGTCATCGAGACCATCGACCTGCTCGACCGGCTGGCCTCGGAGGCCGCCTTCCGCGAGCGCCAGACGATCGCGCGCGACCTGCACGACAGCACCATCCAGCCTTACATCGGCCTGCGCCATGCGGTGGCGGCGATCCGCCAGCAGGCCGGCGACGGCAGCAGCGTCGCGCCCGACCTGGAACGCCTGATGGAGATGTGCAGCGGCGTCATCGGCGACATGCGCGAATTCGCCCAGCGCTTTCGCAACGGCCGCCAGGAAGAGCCGGAACTGCAAATCGCCCTGCGGCGCCAGTTGAACCAGGTGCGCGCCTTCTACGACGTGCATGTTACCCTCGACGCCGAGGGCGCGCCCGGCATCAACGACCGCCTCGCGGCCGAAGTGTTCCAGATCGTGGCCGAAGGCGTCAACAACATCTGCAAGCACACGCGTGCGCGTAACGGCCGCGTGCTGATCGGCCACGACGACGGCCTGCTGCTGATCGACATCAGCAATCCGGCCGATGGCGCGGGCGGCGCCGGTTTCGCGCCGCGCTCGATCGCCGAGCGCGTGGCGGCCATGGGCGGCACGCTCGCAGTCGACGCCGGCGCGCAGCAGACCGTGCTGCGCGTGCGCGTCCCGATTTGAACAATGTAACCGGAGAAAGAATGGGTATCCGCATCCTGCTGGTGGATGATCACAAGACCATGCTTTGGGGCCTGGAACGCCTGGTGCAAGCCGAAGGCGCGGCGCTGGAACTGGCCGGCAGTGCCGGCGACCCGGCCCAGGCGCTGGCGCTGTGCGCCGAACTGACGCCCGACATCGTTCTGCTCGACCTCGACCTGAAAGGCAGCAGCTCGCTCGACATTCTGCCGCAACTGCTGGCCAACGGCGTTACGCGCGCCGTAATCCTGAGCGCGAACCGCGACCAGGCTACCCTGGCCGCGGCGGTCAAGCTGGGCGCGCGCGGCGTGGTCAGCAAGGAAGCGCCAACCGAGGACGTGCTGGCCGCCGTGCGCAAGGTGCATGGCGGCGAATTCTGGCTCGAACCCGGGCTGATGCAGGCCCTGCTCGGGCAACTCACGGCGCCGGCGCCGCGCGCCGATCCGGAAGCGGCGCGCATCGCCTCGCTGACCGCACGCGAGCGCGGCGTCATCGGCATGATCGTGCAGGGCAAGGGCGCGCTGAACAAGGAGCTGGCCGAACGCGCCTTCATTTCCGAGCGCACCCTGCGCAACCACCTGACCGCCATCTACGCCAAGCTGGGCGTCGCCAACCGCCTCGAACTCTACGTCTACGCCACCCGCCACGGCCTGTCCTGAATCCTGTCTTTGCGCAAAACGCCGCCGCCTGGGACTTTTGTCCTGGATGGTCCTACCCGGAAGTCCTACACAAAAAGGGAGATTTGACGGATGTGCCGATGACGGCCCATCCGTATCATTCTTTCCATGCGCTGCGTATCGGTTCATGCGGTACGGCGGCAACAGGACAGGAGCGAAAGTGTACGACCAGGAAGACAGCCCGGAACAACAAGCGTATGACCGTACGGGCACGCCAACCATGTCGTATGTCGTCCTGATCGTCCTGGTCGTGGTTGTCGGCTTCATCGCGGCCATGGCCGCATGGACCAGCGCATAAGACGAGCAACCTTCCAACACCATAGGACCAAGAATGAACTTCATCAAAAACTTCATCCAAGAAGAAGACGGCGTCACCGCCATCGAATACGCCCTGATCGCTTCGCTGGTCGCCGGCGTCATCATCGGCGCCGTCACCCTGCTGGGTGGCAACATCAACACGATGTTCCGCGCCCTGGCCGCCAAGATCTCGACCACCGTCAAGTAATTGCCGTATCGGCGCCCCACGGCGCCAGGGGAATCCGGGCCGGCACCTGCCCCGGATTCCCGGATTTCCTGCCCTCCCCCGCTTTTCCGTCTTCCTCTCCGGAGTCCGCCTTGTCTTCCCTGTTGCCCATGATGCTGCTGTTTGCGCTGCTCGGCGCCGCCGTCTGGCACGACGTGCGTGCGCGCCGTATCCCGAACGCCGTGGTCTTCCCCGGTGCGCTGGCGGGACTGGCCCTGCACGCCCTGCTGCCGGCCGGCGCAGGCCTGTTCGGCACCCCGGCGGGCGGACTCGGCCTCGTTTCCGCGCTCGGCGGCCTGGGCCTGGGCCTGGCCATCCTGCTGCCGATGTACGCGCTGCGCCTGATGGGCGCGGGCGACGTCAAGCTGTTGGCGATGGTTGGCGCTTTTGTCGGCGCCGGCCAGATCCTGGCGGTGGCCCTGGTCACACTGGCCGCCGGCGGCATCCTGGCCCTGGCCTTCGCCGCCGCCCAGGGCAAGCTGCGCAGCCTGCTCGGCAACGCCTGGCAAATGATGGTGTTTACTGGCATGTCCGGCCTCACGGGCCGCCCCCTGGTGGCTGCCCCGAGCGCCGCCAGCGGGCGCCTGCCTTACGCGGTGGCGATCGCCGCGGCCAGCGTTGCCTGCGTCCTGTGGCTGCGCGCATTCGGAAAGCTGCCACTGTGAGCGACCTGTCCGTGGCGCCTGCCGACGCGCGCGCTCCGCGCACGGTCGAGGAAACCGGCCTGCCCTTCCTGTTCCTGGCCGAGCTGATCACCAAGGTCCTGCACCGGCGCGGCCAGCTGCGCCTGCCCGAACTGGCCGCGCACCTGAAACTGAACGTCGGCGTGATCGATCCCTTGATCGCCTTCTTGCGCGCCGAAAAACTGGTCGAGGTCGCGCGCCTGGGCAACAGCGGCACCGACGCCGATCTGTCCTACCTGCTCACCGAAGCCGGGCAAGGACGCGCCGCCGCGGTCCTGGCGCGCAATGCCTACGCCGGTCCGGCCCCGGTCACCCTTGCCGCCTACGCCGCCCAGGTGCGGGCCCAGAGCCTGGCCGGCATGCAGGTCACGCGCGCGCACATGAACGCCGCCTTCGAGGGAGTGGTGGTCAATCCGCAGGTGCGCGACCAGCTCGGCGCCGCCATGAATTCGGGCCGCGCCCTGTTCCTGCACGGCCTGGCCGGCAGCGGCAAGACCTTCCTCGCCGAACGCCTGCACGCGCTGCTCAGCGGCGCCATCGCCCTGCCCCACGCGCTGATGGTCGACGGCGAAACGATTCCCCTGTTCGACCCGGTCCAGCACCGCGCACGCGACACCGATGCCGCTGCTGCCGCCGACACCGGCAGCGGCAGCCTCGACCGCGGCAGCGCGCCCGACCTTCGCTGGGTGCGCAACCTGCGCCGCCCGGCGGCACTGGCCGGCGGCGAACTCACGCTCGAGATGCTCGACCTCGGCTTCGACCCGCACACCCGCCTGTATGTGGCGCCGCCGCACCTGAAGTCGAACAACGGCATCTTCATCATCGACGACCTGGGGCGCCAGCGCTGCACGCCGGATGCGCTGATGAACCGCTGGATCGTGCCGATGGACCGCAGCGTCGACTACCTGACCCTGCACACCGGGCACAGCTTCCAGGTGCCGTTCGACGTGATCGTCGTGTTCTCGTCGAACTTCGTGCCGCAGCGCCTGTCTGACGGCGCCTTCCTGCGCCGGCTCGGCTACAAGATCGAGGTGCCGCCGGCCTCGGAAGAGGAATACACGCGCCTGTTCGCCCAGGCCTGCGCGCAAGCGGGCATCCGCTTCGACGCCGCCGTCTTCGCCTGGCTGCTCGACTGCCACCGCGCGAGCGGCGTGCCGCTGCTGGCCTGCTACCCGCGCGACCTGGTGCGCCAGCTGCGCGACCTCGCACGCTACGAAGAGCGCGCGCCGGAACTCGACCGCCGCGCCCTGGAATGGGCCTGGAATAACTACTTTGCCGCCGGCGCCCCGTCCGGCTGCCCGTTGCAACTGGAACGCCGCGAACGCGGCACGATGGAGAAAGACTGATGCGTAACTCGAGAGCACTGCTGATTATCGGCGTGGCCCTGTTCCTGGCCCTGGCCTCGGTGCTGGTGGCCGCCAAATGGATGAGCGAACAGGGCGTCGCCGGCACCCGCGTGGCGGTGGCCAGCGCCGACATCGTCCAGGGTTCCAAGCTGGCCGAAGACAGCGTCCAGCTGGCCGAATGGCCGGCCGGCTCGGTGCCGCCGGGCGCCATCACCGATCTCAAGGGGCTGGAAAACCGCATCGTGCGCAGCGACGTTGCGCGCGGCGAACCGATCCTCGAATCGAAGCTGGCCCCACCCGGCACCACCGGCGGCCTGTCGGCCGTGGTCGCCACCGGCAAGCGCGCCATGACGGTGCGCGTCAACGACGTGGTCGGCGTGGCCGGCTTCGCCTTGCCGGGCAATTACGTCGACATCCTGGTCAACCTGGAAAGCACGGCGCTCGACAACGGCGCGCGCCAGCCCTCGATCTCGAAGATCGTGCTCGAGCGTATTCTGGTGCTGGCCGTGGCCCAGGAATCGAACCGCGACGATTCGAAGCCGCGCGTGGTGAACGCCGTGACGCTGGAACTGGCCCCGGACCAGGTGGAAAAGCTCGATCTCGCGCGCAGCATCGGTTCGCTCTCGCTGGTGCTGCGCAACCAGGTCGATCCGCAGCCGGCAAATACCAGCGGCGCCACCCGCGAGTCGGTCCTCGGCCTGCCCGAGGCGAAGCCGGCGCCGCTTGCCGTGGCGCCGGCGCCGGCCCGGCCTGCAGCGCCGGCCCCGGCGCGCCCGCGCCCTGCCGCGCCACGCAATGAAGGCGTCCTCGTGATCCGCGGCCTCGACGCCGCTCCGCAAGCATTCAACTGAAGAACCCCATGACCTTCCAGACCAACAAGACCCTGCTGGCCTGCGCCCTCGCGCTGGCGGCCAGTGCCGGCCAGGCTGCAAACCAGGCCGCCAGCCAGGCCGCCGCCCCGGCCGGCTGCATCGACCTGCGCGGCAAGGCCGAGGCGCGCAGCCTCGACCTGGTGCGCGGCAAGTCCGTCCTGAAGCGCTTCTGCAGCCCGGCGTCGCAAGTGAGCGTCGGTGCGCCCGGTATCGCCAACGTGGTGGTGCCGAATGCCAGCGAAGTGGTGATCGTCGCGCGCAGCGTCGGCAGCACCAACCTGATCGTCTCTACCCGCGACGGCCGCTCCGCCGTGATCGACCTGAACGTCGGTCTCGATACCGCGCCGCTGCGCGCCCAGTTCGACAGCCTGTTCCCGGACGAAAAGGACATCCGCATCGGCACCAGCGGCAATGCCCTGGTCCTGTCGGGCATGGTCGCCGACGCCGCCGTGGCCAGCCAGCTGATCGCCTTGGCGAGCACCTACCAGGAGAGCGTGGCCCAGGCCGCCGGCGCCGGCGCGGGGGCGGGCAGCCCACCGGCAGCCGGAGTGGCCGGCGCCGCTGCCGCCGCCCCCGTGGCGGCTGCCGCGCCGACCGTGCTCAACATGCTGGCCATCGCCGCGCCCCAGCAGGTCATGCTGGAAGTGAAGATCGCCGAAGTCTCGAAGTCCCTGGTCGACCAGCTCGGCGCGAATGCCCTGTACAGCAAGATCAACGGTAGCTGGAGCTACGGCATCCTGTCGAACTTCCTGACCGGCGCCGGCGGCAGCCTGGGCGGCAGCAAGAGCACCGGCACCAAACAGCTCCAGATCGACGGCGAGAACCGCGACGGCCTGGTGAAGATCCTGGCCGAGCCGACCGTGATGGCGATCAGCGGCCAGGAAGCGAGTTTTCTCGCCGGCGGCAGGATCTTCATTCCGGTCACGCAAAGCGGCCTGGGCAACGGCGCCGCCATCACGCTCGAGGAAAAAGAATACGGCGTGGCCGTGAAATTCACGCCCACCGTGCTCGGCGGCGGGCGCATCAACCTGCGCGTGGCGCCGGAAGTGTCGGAGCTGAACCGCGAAGGCGTAGGCTTCAGCGCCGGCGGGTCGAATGCCACCTCGATCCTGCCCGCGTTTACCACGCGCCGCGCCACCACTACCGTGCAGCTGCAGGACGGCCAGAGCTTCGTCATCGGCGGCCTGATCCGCAACAACGTCACCAGCAACATCAAGCGCTTCCCCTTCCTGGGCGAGGTGCCGGTGCTGGGCACCCTGTTCCGCAGCAGCGACTTCCAGAACGACCGCAGCGAACTGGTGTTCGTGGTGACGCCTCACCTGGTCAAGCCGCTGCAGGATGTGCCGCGCCTGCCGACCGACGAGTACGTGCCGCCAAGCCGCGCCCAGTTCCTGCTGGGCGGCAAACACGAAGGCAGGGCCAGCCCCGCTGCCAACAAGGACCAGCCATGAACCGCATTCTTCCCATCGCCGCCCTCGCGTTCGCCACCTTCCTTGCCGGCTGCGCCGGCAGCAGGACCGCCGCCACCAGCGGCCAGACCGTACGCGCCGCCTTTGCCAGCCAGGTCTTGCATCCGCGGCCGCAGGCACAGCCCGAGCGCGGCGCCGACGGCGCCGCCGCTGCTGCCGCCTATGCGAATTACCAGCAGTCGTTCGCGACGCCCACGCCGCAGTCCGACAGCCCGACCTTCGGCAGCAGCTCCGGCAAATAAGGAAGCACCGTGAAAATCGCCATTCTTTCGCGCGACGAGCGCAACCTGATCGACTTGTCGCGCCAGCTGCGCGCGCGCCCGGGTACCGACGAGGTCGACATGATCTCGGGCACGCCCGCCCGGCTGTCGACCCTGGCCGACGACGCCATTCCCGACGTGCTGGTCGTCGACCAGCCGCGCCTCGACGAGGACGACCTCGGCCAGCTCGAGCGCCTCGGCCACCTGTTCCCGCGCATGGCCTTTATCGTGCTGTCGGCCGACCTGTCGCAAGACTTCCTGCTGTGCGCCATGCGCGCCGGCGTGCGTGAAGTGCTGCCGGCCACGCCGGGCGCCGCCGCGCTGACCCAGACCATCGACCGCATCGCCGAGAAGCTGGGCAGCCAGGGCGGCGCCCAGGGCAAGGTGCTGGCCTTTATTTCCTGCAAGGGCGGCAGCGGCTCGACGTTTCTTGCCACCAACCTGGCGTATGCCCTGTCCGCCGGCGGCAGCAAGCGCGTGGCCCTGATCGACATGAACCTGCAGTTCGGCGATGCCTCGCTGTTCGTCTCCGACACCAAGCCGCTGGCCACGCTGTCCGACGTGGCGCTGCAGATCCACCGCCTCGACCCTTCCTTCCTGGCGTCGAGCATGGTCGCCGTCACGCCCAACTACGGCATCCTGGCCGCGCCGTCGGACCCGGCGCATGCCAGCGACGTCAAGCCTGAGCACATCGACGCCATCGTCAAGCTGGCGCGCCGCCAGTACGATTTCATCGTGCTCGACGTCGGCCGCAGCCTGGATCCGGTGAGCATCCGCGCGCTGGACCACGCCGACACCATCTATCCGGTGCTGCAGATGACGCTGCCCTACATCCGCGACGGCAAGCGCCTGCTCACCGTGTTCCGCAATCTCGACTACGGCAAGGACAAGGTTGAACTGATCGTGAACCGCCACGACAAGAACAGCGACATCCGCATGAAGGACCTGGAAGCAGCCTTCGACACGACCACCCTGCGCACCGTGCCGAACCACTACGATGCGGCCGCGAAATCGGTCAACCAGGGCGTGCCGGTGACGCGCCTGGCGCCCGACAGCCCCTTGAGCGCGGCGCTGATGGACATGGCGCGCGGCCTGACCGGCGAAGCGGCGCCGGCGCCGAGCGCCAGCCTGGTGTCGCGCCTGTTCAACCGCCGCGCCACCGACAAGAAAGAACTGCCGCGATGAACCTCCCCGCCTATTCGCTGCGCGAACGCCTCGGCAACAGCGCGCCGCAGCCCAACGCCCAGCGCGGCCCGATCGACAACCGTGCCTACCACCAGCTGAAGAGCCGCATCCACGAAGCCCTGCTCGACCGCATCGACCTGGAAAGCATGCAGCGCCTGTCGCAGGACCAGATCCGCGCCGAACTGCGCTTACTCGTCGAGCGCCTGCTGGAAGAAGAGCTGGTCGTCATCAACGACGCCGAGCGCAAGACCCTGACGCGCGACATCCAGAACGAGATGCTGGGCCTGGGCCCGCTGGAACCGCTGCTGGAAGACCCGACCGTGTCCGACATCCTGGTGAACACGCACAAGCAGGTGTACGTCGAGCGGCGCGGCAAGCTGGAGCTGACCGACGTTACCTTCACCAACGAAGCCCACCTGATGAAGATCATCGACAAGATCGTCTCGCGCGTGGGACGCCGCATCGACGAATCGAGCCCGATGGTCGACGCCCGTCTGCCGGACGGCTCGCGCGTGAACGCGATCATTCCGCCGCTGGCGATCGACGGCGCGGTGATGTCGATCCGCCGCTTCTCGGCCGACCCGCTGCGCCTGGCCGACCTGGTGGCCTACGGCAGCATGACGGCCGACATGGCCGAGGTGCTGCAGGGCCTGGGCAAGGCCAAGGTGAACATCCTGATCTCGGGCGGCACCGGCTCCGGCAAGACCACCATGCTGAACGTGATTTCCGGCTTCATCGGCGCCAACGAACGCATCGTCACGGTGGAAGACGCGGCCGAGCTACAGCTGCAGCAGCCGCACGTGGTGCGCCTGGAGACGCGTCCGGAAAACATCGAGGGCAAGGGCGAAGTCACCCAGCGCGCGCTGGTGAGGAACGCATTGCGAATGCGCCCCGACCGCATCATCCTGGGCGAGGTGCGCGGCGCCGAAGCGCTCGACATGCTGGGCGCGATGAACACCGGCCACGAAGGCTCGATGGCGACCATCCACGCGAATACCCCGCGCGATGCCCTGACGCGCCTGGAAAACATGATCAGCATGGCCGCCGGCACCTTGCCGCCGAAGGCCATGCGCCAGCAGATCGCCTCGGCGGTCGGCGTGGTGGTGCAGGTGGCGCGCCTGACCGACGGCAAGCGCCGCGTGCTGTCGATCTCGGAAGTGACGGGCATGGAAGGCGACGTCATCACGATGCAGGAAATCTTCTCGTACAAGCAGACCGGCGTCAGCGACGACGGCACCGTGATCGGCCATTCGAGCGCCACCGGCGTGCGCCCGCGTTTCGCCGAGCGCCTGCGCACCTTCGGCGTGAACCTGACGCCGCAGGTCTTCGAGCCGCGCTGAAGACAGGCCGACGCGCATGGACATCACCTTCCTTCTTTTCGTCGTGCTGCTGTTCGCGGCCGTCCTGCTCCTGATGTGGGGCGTGTATGTAGGCTGGCTGGCGCACCGCAGCCCGGAAGCCGAGCGCATCGCGCGGCGCCTGCGCAGCGTGATCGGCAACGAGACGCGCCAGGACGATATCACCATCGTCAAGGAACGCCGCCTGAGCGACAACCCTGGGCTGGACGCGCTGCTGCGCCGCCTGCCCGGCATGCGCCGCCTGGACCGGATGCTGATGCAGGCCGGCTCAAGCCGGCTGGTGGCGCGCCAGCTGGCGTTCTGCGCGGGCGGCCTGGTGGCCGGGCTGGTGCTGGGCATCGTGCTGGGCCTGCCCGGCATCGTGCTGCTGCCGCTTGCACTGGGCGTGGCGGCCCTGCCGCTGATGCGCCTGGCGCAGGCGCGCGATGCCCGCCTGGCGCGCTTCGAACTGCAACTGCCCGACGCGCTTGACATGATGAGCCGCGCGATGCGCGCCGGCCATGCCTTCCCGACCGCGCTCAAGCTCGTGGCCGACGAAGTGCCGGCGCCGCTGGGCGAGGAATTCAAGACGGCCTTCGACGAAGTCAACTTCGGCATTTCGATGGGCGACGCCCTGAATGCCCTGGCCCAGCGCTTGCCCAGCATGGACTTGCAGTACTTCGTGGTGGCGGTGCTGATCCAGCGCGAGAGCGGCGGCAACCTCACCGAGCTGCTGTCCTCGATCAGCGCGATCATCCGCGACCGCCTGAAGCTCGTCGGCCAGGTGCGCGTGCTGTCGGCCGAAGGCCGCATCTCGGCCTGGGTGCTGTGCCTGCTGCCCTTCGGCGCGGGTTCGGTGATGACCCTGGCGAATCCGGAGACGATGAGCGTGCTGGTCACCGACCCGGCCGGCCGCAACATGCTTGGCGCGGCGGCCGTGATGATGGTGGTCGGCGTGCTGGCGATCCGCAAGATCATCCGTATCCGCATGTGAAACAACAAAGGCAACAACCATGACGAAGTCCCAGATCCTGATGCTGGCCCTGATGTTCCTGCTGGTGTTCGGCGGCGCCGTGCTCGCCATGCTGCTGCTCACGCGCGACCCGGTCAAGGCGCGCCTGTCGACGCTCGACGAACGCGAGGCCGGCGCGCATGCCGATGCCGGGCCCGGAACCGGCTGGCTGGTGCGCCTGGCGCGGCTGGCCGCGCCGCTGGCGCGGCTGTCGGTGCCGGCCGAAGGCTGGGAAGGCTCGCCGGTGCGCCTGCGCTTCATCAATGCCGGCTGGCGCGACCCGTCCACGCCCGGCCTGTTCCATGCCGGGAAGACCGCCCTGACCGTGGGCCTGCCGCTGCTCGCCTTCCTGCTGCTGCCGCACGACCCCGAGCGCCCGCTGGTCTTCACCTTCCTGGCGCTGGTGGGCTCGGCCTCGGTCGGCTACTACGCGCCGGACCTGGTGCTGAAGCGGCGCATCGCACGGCGCCAGCGCGAGATCTTCGAGACCTTCCCGGATGCGCTGGACCTGATGACGGTGTGCGTCGAAGCCGGCCTGGCAATGGACGCGGCGCTGGGCCGGGTTGGCGCCGAGATTGGCCTGAAGTCGCCGGTACTGGCCGAGGAACTGCAGCTGGTAACGCTGGAAATGCGCGCCGGCAGCGGCAAGGAAAAGGCCTTGCGCAACCTGGCCCTGCGCACCGGCGTCGAAGACGTCGACGCGCTGGTCAAGATGCTGATCCAGGCCGACCGCTTCGGCACCAGTGTCGGCACCGCCCTGCGCGTGCAATCGGAACAACTGCGCACGCGGCGGCGCCAGCTGATCGAAGAAAATGCCGCCAAGATCGCGACCAAGATGCTGTTCCCGCTTATCTTCTTCATCTTCCCCGCGCTGCTGGTGGTCCTGCTGGGTCCGGCCTGCCTGCAGATCCTGCGCTCGGTCATTCCAGTGGCAGCCGGCATGGAGTGATGGCCCCGTCGCATCCCCGCCTCATGTATCAGTATTTTTACAAATCAAGCCAAGCTTGCTCGAAAGATACGATTAGAATACTTTCTCCAAATTCCATCATAAAAACAGGGGAAACATGATCCGTTTGCCATTCGCGCTGGCTGCGCTATGCCTCGGCGCGTCCGCCTTTGCGGCCGAACCTTTCGACGACAAGTTCCGCCAGCTCGACGAGCTGCTGCCGACCGCAACGACGATCCGCACCGCTTCCGGCGCCCCCGGCCACGCCTACTGGCAGCAGCGCGCCGACTACACGATCCGCGCCAC
>Ga0308160_10004224_pt1 | contig 15515 bp, 13 predicted proteins | sample PhyFR1_FD_201036 | JGI IMG/M metagenome (GOLD analysis project Ga0308160, IMG submission 201036) | Phyllosphere microbial communities from UC Gill Tract Community Farm, Albany, California, United States - DLSLF.R1 | ecosystem: Host-associated > Plants > Phyllosphere > Unclassified | place: USA...
CAAGGGGTGTCGTCCTCACCAATAAGGCCTCCTCCTTGATGTCTCCGCCATTGCCGGGGAAGGTTGAATCCAAGGAGAGCACAAAGCAGCGTCCGAAGACCCTCATGGCGGTAGCAGTGATATGGCCTCATTGATATATGTCTATACACCCAAAACCACAGGTGCGCTCATCTATATATCCCGAATACCATCATCTGACTCTTATGAACCTGTGCAAAACACATCTCAGAAATGACTCTTAACCTCCATGCAAGGTGGAGATAAAGACCACCTCGTCACCCGCTTGCAACTGGTAGTCCAGCTCACCCTCCAACTCCCAATCCGTATCATTCACAAGGACCAAGATCCCCGGGCGTCTGAGGACAAATCATAGGCATCTCCGGTCAGCTCGATTACCTAAATCGACCATCTGTCAAGAAGAAAAGCGAAAGCGCGCGACTCACACTCCTTCTCCATCGCCAAACATCTCGACCCGTTCGCTCAAGATGTTTTCTTTCATCCATTTGATGAGGTACCTCACGTCCACTGGCGATGAGGTCCCTGGGATAGTTTTGGGCAGTTTGGCAGTATGCTTTGGTGTTGATGAGAAGAGGAGGTGTAGTCCGCCACTGGAGGGTCATTTCGGTAGTATTAGCGATGTGAGCAAGCGCTAGGCCAGATTTGACGAGAAGACGACCAAACTCACCCAAATTCGAGCTTGATCGAAATCTCCTCCTCTTTCGACTCCTTCGTCGCCTCCTGCGCCTTCGTCTCGTCTCCCTTAACAGACAACCCTCGAACCTGCTCCGCCACCTCCTTGACCACATCCCCCTCCATCCCCAACCCCTTGACATCCGCAAACTTCGCCCATTCTTCCCTCGCCAAGCTCTTCAAAGCCACCCTCACATCCGTATTAATATCCTCTATCAGCTTCTCCTTGCTAACATAATTCAACTCCGGCCGGATATACCCGAGGAGGATGACGCTCAAAGGGTGTCCGTAGAACGAGGTAGGGAAATCATGCATGATATGAACTTCAGCGGTCATCTCCTTGTTCCCGTAATAAGGGTTGTAGCCGACGCTCATGACCATGGGCCAAACGGCGTAATCTTGGTCTCGGAGTGAAGTGGGATGGTCCGAAGTGGTTTGGTGTGGTTTGTCGTTTTCAACCCCGTCGACCTGAGCTTGAGGGTAAGAGGCCGTCTTGCCGGGGAGGTGGGAAATGGTATCCACGCTGAGGCTGTCTTGAGTTCGGGACGAGGTGGAGGTGGAAGGTTGAGTCGGCTGAGAGGTGGATGAAGAGGAGGATGCGGTAGGATGAAGCTTGGCGAACCCAAAGTAGATCCCCGTCGATGAGAGTTGCTCAAGAGGTGCAATGGAAGACCTCGGCAAGTTGGCTGTTACGAGCACGACGGGGACGAGACAAAGGACGATCATTCAACGTCCTGAGAATCAAGAGCAACTTTCCCGAGAACCCTAAAACTCACCCGTAGGAATACCCAACTCTTTACTACCTCTCCCGAACCCACGTTCGACGATCCCGAACATTTTGATAGGATATGGTGATTCAGGACCTTTATCGGAACCGACGATCGAGGGTCGTTCTTCCCGAGTAACATCGGGTTCGGTGGACATGGCAGAGAAGCGTTGATGTCGAGATTGAGCAGCTGATTTGAAGGAGTGGCGACGAAGATTGCTGAGCACCCGAATTCTGCCTTCCGTGATCTAGCCAGTAGTGATCGATATACTCAGGATAGTTGAATCTATGAACAATGCTCGAGGTGTGATGAGCTAGAACAAAACGATGCTCACTCCTGGTCAACCTCCAAAGGACGCTCAACATTCTCGGCAAGGAGCGACCGAGCGGCGGCAACGAACTCGCGTGATGGTGTGACAAAAGCGGACATCTAGTCGTATTTCCCAGATAATCTTGGGGTTGTTTACAAAGTGCCGAGGGTTACCGCCTATACTTTATTGGTTGGCGACGTTCATGGCGAGCCCTGTAGTCGAATGGGGGTCTAACCTGGCCTGATATACCGGACAATGTCCCAGTCTATAGAGGCACGGCATGCGATCTCGACGGCGACTCGCTTGGCCGTTCGGTTCGTACAAATCTTTCCAACTCGCTCGTGACAACCCTAACCACTCCCCGGGACGGAGAGCTGCAACTGTAAATCACGGACATCCGTCTTCGTCATTCCAACTCTAGTGTGTGTGTGTGTGTGTGTGTGTGTCGCTCTCTCTCTCGCGCGCGTTGTCAACTTAACTCGGGGGAAATCGTGTTGAATTCTCGTCTCTCGTTTGTTTTTGCCCTCGTTCGTTCGGGATTTCCAGAGAAAAAGGGGGGAGCAAGTCTCGTGTCGTGTCAATCCGGTTCGTATAACGAGAAGCAAAAGCGAAGGCACTTGTGCGGAGTGTGGCCGGAACGTAGAAGAGCTGGGATTGGTCAGATCTGACGAGGGCGGGGTCACCGGGTGGGCTGGATCCGAGGTGATGGAGGGCCAGACCCGAGAGGGAGTAGTGTAGGATATCCTTTGTACTCTCTCGATCGATCATTTCTTTCTCTTGTACATCTTCTCTCTCCCTCTTCAAAGTGAACGCAAGGTCTGACTCGTCTTTCGCGCGGAAAGCAACTTACGAATCCAAACAACCAGCTTTTTGAATATACTCTCACAAGATCGCACAACCTACCTAAACCGCTCAGCAGGGAAGACGCGAGCGTGTTATCGACCTGCCATATCGACCAATATCGACCAACCGAGAGAAATTACATTCAGACCGTATATCAATCCACCTATCCTACCAGACCCCTCGTACTGAATGGAATCTGGGCCACCGTCATTTCTCTCCAACGGTCGATTACCTTCCCCACCTCGACTATCCAGAGGTTCAAGTCGTCGACCAACGCAGGAACAATCGAATCCCATCGATCACTCGATCCAAGGTGGTGGTAGCGGTGGTGGTGGTCCCGTTGGTGTTAGTGGTCGACCCATATCCTCGTCCTCGCGCTCTTCCGGTACACCGCCCACGGCGGGCCGACGAGATTATCTTCCGCCATCGGAAGTAAATTCGAAATCTAGACGATCGACGAGTTCGTCGTTTAGTCGTTTGGAGGAACAACAGCGAGCAGTAGTGACTGGGAATCAACCTCCTCATTGGATCTCGGAGATGATGAGGGGTGGTTCGAGTGGAGCTGGTGCTGATGCTGGTCCAACAGCGAGGTCTAGGCTTTCTACGTCGGGTTCGGATGGGTTAGTGGTTGAGCGTGACGAGAACCACCAGGACAACAACAAGCACAATCATCATCATCCTCATCAATCTTATCCTCAACTTCTTTCTCCTAACAAACAGTCAAAGAAGAGCGATAATACCCTAGCAACTCCGATTAATAGCCCACCTATCAGACCTTCCTCACATGCCCTCTCCGACTTGCTCGATCCTTCTCCCCCTCGACCTCTCACCATCACCAGCACCGACATCGGCAAGAACGAACCTGCTACCCCCGTTCATCTAGGAGACTCGACCATGAACGAGTTCATTGGGACCCGGAATGCAGGATGGGGTTATAATATGAATCAGGGGGGTAATCGAGAAGGATCAGATTACGGGACGGATCTCGGGTTGGTCAACGCCATGCAGGAGGTTATCGACAAGGAAGAAGGAGGTGTTGGACTCGAAGCTGGGTCTGGATCTCGCCTTCAGGGTCAGGAAGTTACAATGGAGGAGCGACATGATGAAGCGCAAGATGAGGGGGACGAGCGTGATCATGAACATGACCAGAACGAGGATGAAGAGGAAGACGACGACGACGACGACGACGACGAAGACGAGGATGACGAGGAGCAAGTGGATGGTCAGGTCGATGGACCGACGACCGAGAACGATGGAGAAGAGGAAGATGATGATGAAGACGACGACGAGGAAGAGGAGGAAGAAGAAGATGATGATGATGATGAAGACGAGGAGGAGGATGACAAGTCGGTCGATTTGAGCGATGATGAACCCGTTTTCATCTCGTCTAGGAAACCATTGACGATGGATCAGCTCTTGTCCCAACCTACAGTAGGACCGGAGGAGACGGTCTCGGTCAAGGAAGAGACGGACGATGTGAATATGGACGGGTCGGGTCGGGCAGAAGGGATGGCTCTGGAGCTACCAGCGAAAGCGGAGGGTGATTCTCAAGTGCCTACGTCTGCAGGCGGGGATGCTATGCAGGTGGACGCACAGGGGGAAGGGTCTTCGAGTGCACTATCGACAGCGCCAGAGGTGGTGAGTGGGAGTTCTTCTACGCCTGCCGCTGGAAATGACGGAGCTGCGACTACGACGACGACGACCACGACGGTGACGACCACCACGACGGTCAAGGAGAAGAAGAAGCGAGCGGTTCTGACGACCATGAGCTCCAAGGCTTCTCCCGAGAGGGTACTTCCTCCTCGAGTAGTCGAGATGAAGACGATCAGAATGGAAGTTTCCCTCGTCATGCCTGTCAAGGAGAAGCACAGTAAACTCCAGCCTAGGATCGTCAACTTCAAGGACGAAGCGGTCGAGCTCGGTTTGGTGGACAAGGAATATTGGGCGGGTCTTTGGGGAATCGTCGGTCCGGATGGAGGGGATCGAGTGGACAGTGAAGATGATGATGAGGATATGGAAGTAGATGGGCCTACCAAGGTGAAGAAGAGCAAGACCAAGATTGCTCCATCCCTACCTGTCGTCCCGCCACTCGGTCAGGCTGGACCCGGGCCTACTTCCCTGGCTGCGTTGATGGCCGCGGTGGAAAGTGGCGGGATCGATGAGCATGAAGCGCAAAGACTCGCTGCGGCATACGACAAGCAACATGAAGACGCCAACCCAGTGCAAGTCAAGAAGAAAACGAAGAAGAGGGATGACGTGTATGACGTAGGTGATCCGTTTGTGGATGACTCCGAGTTGATGGTGGATCAGCCCATGTTCTACCATCAACCGAAACGATTGGGATTTTACGTTGCCCAGGGTGACGTCGAGCTCTGTGGAGTCGTCGAGGATGAGTGAGTCTTCGCCGACCATCGATCGGTCCTGACGAGTATGACACGCTTTGCTAAACTCATACGGCTCGCTTTGCACAGACCAAAGACGAAGAGAAAGAAGGTCGAGCAGAACGGTGGTTCCCCAGTCAAGAAAAGGAAGTCGAAGACAATACTCGGGATGGGGGTTCGTCCTGGAATGTTGTCGGTCGAGAATCGCAAGAGCAGTCTCAGCAATATCGTCGATGGACCTCTGATGCAGCTTGGAGGTCAGCCGGAATCAAGAGGAGAAAGTCCAGAGGTGCAAGTCATAGACGGGCCAGCCAAAGGTGAGTACCGTGCGCGGTGGCCGGCTGGGTTTATCCGCTGATCTAGTCCCTCACGTACAGTCACGCCACCGGTTCCCTATCAGATCGTCAGCTATTCGTCTCCCGTGAGTTCACTTGACGTTTGTCTTACGGTAGACTCGCTGTCCTGACGAAGAATCTGTTCCCTACCCGCAGGAAGAAGCTCTAGCGACGGTACCAGCAGAAATCCGCCCCGAGCTCTTGATGGTATTAGATCAAACCAATTCCTGTGAGTCTTCCTTGTTATACTCTGTTCATGAAGGATCGGCTGACCAACATATACGCCTTTTTATCATGCTAGACCCCGACTGGTCAAACAAAAAGTCGTTCCCCGAAGTCCTCGTCGAACCCGTCAAAGCGTTAGGCAGGAAAGCTATCGATTTGCGCATCATGGATGATCCATTCTTCGACGTGCTTCCCAACTTTATCCGCTACAACCGTTTCACCATGAAGAGGTGGATCCTTAATAACTGCAAAGATTACGTCTCTACCTCGATAGAGCACAAGGAGACGGAATTGATGGCCGAGCTGAAGTCCGAGGTGGACAAGCTGGCGGAAGTCTACATTGACGAGCGAGACAAAGCCGTGGAAATTCTCAACGAGGAACGTGAGTCGCACACTAAGGCTGCTTGTGGAATTGACCCCCAGAGTCGCTGAGTCAAAGTCTCTGTTATGTTCATCACAGAGAGACGTAGTGAGGCCGGCAACCCTGTGATCGTTGATACCCTCACTGGAGAAGTCAATGCAGTAGGTCGTGACCATGACTTACCAATTCAGACTGTTATCTGACACCCTCACTCGCAGGCCACATTGGTCCCGAAGAAATGGCGCTGGACCTCGAGAGTCCGGGAGCTGTTCTCGAGCTTGGTGGATAACGTGGAATATGAGATTCATTACTCTGCGAAGCTTGCGTGAGTGCAAAAGATTGGCGATGTCTTCACCGAAGTCGGCGAGTTGAGAATCGTTGCGTCGCATCTTTAGTGAGGCTATGGAAGGCAAAGCTAGACAGCCAATTCAAGTACCTAAAGGTCAAGCTATCCGAACGCGTCTATACGTCAGGGTTGTGGACCAGTTCCCAGAAGGCTGGATGACCACAGGATTGCTGTCACGAGAAAGTAAGTCGAGAGATGATTTCATGTCGAAGTGCACCGGCTCATCCGTTTTTTTCTCACGACAGTGAGCGCGTTGAAGACCAAGAAGAAGCAGGGTCAAATATGATATATTCCACAACATACTGCATCAAACCGCCAAACACTATGACGGCTCATCGATATTTCGCGACAGCAACTCTCAATGATGCGCATGAATCGTGATTCTCTGCTTTGTAGTGAATCTGCAAAAATCGGTAGTGGCGATAAGAACCCGTACATTGTATCTGTAATCTCGCTGTGTCCAGATACATGGGGAATATAAAGCAGATATCACGCTGCGATGCCAGTGTTTTTGACTCGAGGCGGCTTGAGAGGCGCTTTGCGACCTGTGTGCTCACCGAAAAAGCGTAAGCAAGGACCGTGGCTGAAGTCGCTGTCTGACCTACCCGATATGTTTTGCTGCCATCGATGGAACTGGTAATTCTCGTCATCGGGCTTCAAGATCTGCAGTGAGATGCGGTGCAGTCCAAGGGTGATCAACACTATTGTGGTGCTGAGGGAGTCGCTTCAGCTTACCGCAAAGCTACACAAGAGATTCTCGTCCACAGACATGATCCCTGCAGCATTATCTTGCTGTATGTGCTACAATGAATTAGCATCCAATGCGACTCCAACAGCTGTAAGTCTTTGACGTACACCCTCACAGTAGTTCGGAGACGAAAAGATCGTAACAAGCTGCCGGTTGGCGAAAAACTCGTATCCATCTTGCACAACCTGATGCGCCCTTGCAATCAGATCTAGGTCAAACTTTTGTAGGAACTTTGACACAACGTCTGGTCCGAAGTTATACCTATATGAAGGCAGGTAATCACATCAGAGGTCGTCCGACAGTGTCAAGCAGCCGGTCAAGTTACCCAGCTCCGCGAGCGCTAGGTGCCCAGCCGACCTGATCTTTCTCAGGATCGCTCCAAAGTAGGTCGCACAGTAGACCTGAGGGACTGTGTCAGACAGATTGACTGTGGAAGGTGAGAGGTCTTATGCGAACCAACCGTTATCAGGGATCTCAGTGGGTCGAACAATTCTCCGGATGTCCTCAAGACTGTGGATGTCGGGGCTCTGGCCGTCGCTGTCAGCATGCAGCAATCTTTGGTCATCAAAGATCAACAAAGCTTACAATGCCCCCGTGCATGCAAAGAATCCTCTCGCTCACCATGCCGACCGGTGGCATGCAGTTGAATGTGTCGGAAAACAATTTCCATGTCTTCATATTGTATCGTCGCTTGCCTGTTTCGAGTGGATTAAATCAGTCATCAGGAAGCGCTCGTATAGCGCGGGTCGCGGAGACTCACACTCATCCATGAAACCGTATTTCTGGTGCAAAGCTTTAGCGGCAAGTCAGTGTGCCAATCATGCCTCGGACTTACTGCATTTACACCTGCGCTCTCGTGGTTTCCCCTGAGAGGAAACATGTTTTCCGGATACTTGATCCTAGACACAAGTGTTAACATCGTTGTTGCGCTCGATCGACGTCCTGGGGACTCACTTGTAAGCGAAGATGAGGCATGTAACTTCGATATTGTGTTTTCCTGCGCCATCCAGATCAGCCTTACATTCCGGCTCTTTATGGATCGTACTTGAGTTACGGCCTTACCTCTATCGACATAGTCGCCCAAGAACAGATAATTGGCTTCAGGTGGGAACCCCGCTGAAGTCCAATGGAATTGATTAGCGATAATTAGCGCTTTTGTATATCATGGGTCACTTGCCGTATTCAAATATCCGAAGCAGATCATAGTATCGGCCGTGAATGTCACCGCAAATCTTGATCGGCGCCTCTACCTCAACCAATGTAGGTTGGGACATGAATACCTCGCTAAGTTGAAAACGACCATGAGTTCGGGAGTCGCTAGGAAGTGCCATCGCAACTGACCGTGCTGCAAGGCAGAGATACTTTATCTCTTCGAATGTCAGCTGAACCGCCACATCAGTGGGTCCTCCCCTGACTTTTGAATAAAGCATCTTACATAAGTCTCTGTATCGAGACCAACAGCCAGTCTCGGAGGACTCGCCTTTTAGCAACTTGGCGATGATAACGTCTATGTCATATCGATGGAAAATCGGTTCGAGATGATAATCATCGTGCGCATTCAACTGGGCGGTGGGCGGCATCTTTAATGGTGCTTTACTCCCTGCTCACTGCCGAAACTGTTGTTGCATCCAGACGGTCCAGTGCACACGATAACCTCCACCTTCAAGGCCGATATATAGCGACGCGGGTCATATCATTCCCTTTGACTCGCGTTGGATCTTGCGATGACTTGAAATCCCTTTGATCACTCAGACCACTCACGGAGTCCTTGGGGGATCCCGCCGTTCCGTTTGAAAAGAAGACCCGCGCTCGGTGGTCGTGTCGTCCATGTCAGTCATGGTCGCTTCATCGATCAAATCGATCAAATCGAATAATATCCCAGAGTGATGCGCATACTACAATAAGCTCACGCTCGTGTCTTCGCACGTCATCATCATCACTATCTCCTAAATAGCTTAGCCGTTGACAAGACCCTTCATCTTCGCTTTCGATTGCAGTGTATCGTCTAACCGTAAACCCTGTAGACAATCGATTTGAGTATGAGCTCGGTAGGCTTGGACTTGCTAGAGGTTCGCCGAAAGTCCGAAATATACTCACAATCGGAAGATATCGTTTTGACTGTATAGGTAATCAGAATCATCAGCGATTTGCCTAATGGACACGTCTTGGGAGCGGCTTACACGTAGTATCCACCTGCACAATAGTCCAAGAGGGAGTTAGGGAGTTCGTCAGAATGATGTGCATGGTAGACCTGATACGTTATCACTTACCGTTAGTATCGGGAACAAGCTGTAAGCGAGGAAACTATTTTAGCATATAGTCTCAGGTGCAAGCAGAGGTAGTCGTCCTTACCTGGAAGGTTTGACTGTATTGCATGGGTTGAGGGGAGTCGTCGACGCTCAATTGACCGGTAACGAGGACCATGAGAGACGCGACTGTAGCCGACGAAGGCTGAGCATCCGAGGTGGTGACCGTGTGCTTGACCTTCTCGAAGGGCAAGCTCTGTATCAGACGAAGATGAAATCAACAATTGACAGGTTTTCGGATCTTTAACGCAAGACAGCTTACGTTGAGCTTCTCGATGATAGCAGCCTGGCCCATGATCTGCTGGCCTTCCCAGCTAAGCATAGAGTTCTCCCGCTACGAAGGTGTAGATTGACTGTCTGATCAGATCCTGATCAACAACCGCAGTATTGTGCTCTACTAACGTAAAGGGGACCCAGACTCGATCGGTCCTTGCCGGCCGTGTCGAAAGTCTGGTAGTAGAAGTCTGAGGCAGAAAACGATACTTTGGTCAACTATCTTCGAAGGGAGAGTCCATGAACCTTGGGCTCACTTGTGAACTATTCCATTGGCAATTTTCGCCATGAGGACGGTTTCGCAATATCAGCATATGCGACGGTTCCCTGAGCACCCAGAATATCTGTGCTCACCTGGCTAGCAATGGCTTGAATGTCACTCATATTGAGGAAGCGGCAAGACGATGTCAAGTGATTTATACCTATCGGCTGGACCCGAGCGACGTGTGCGATGAACTTGTATCATCTTGAGGCTAATCAGTTTGCGAAGGTGGATGTACGAACGATTGGATGGGAAGTCTCGCAGCGACCGAGGCACCCCAAACACGCGTTACCTAATCAATATCATTCGGATCCGAAATCTGAACGACCATATTTCAATTTGGCTTGAAAACCGATGCGAAGTATATAGTATACAATTCAAGCTCGAAACTATCTGCGGAACCATGCTGATTATAATGTTTCGCTGTTACGACTTCCGTGGTTTTCGACGGCAGTCACCGGGAGAAGGGGCTCGATGACCGCTCCATCTAGCTTTGGCTTCGTTGAATTGCTTTCCGCTGCTCCGCGTAGCCGCGATGCGGTCATCAGGTCGAGGGTCGGCTCGCTCCGATTCCGAGACTTCAAGGAGTGTGGCACATCGTCTTGTAGTACCGAAGCTAGGCTGATGGTGGATTGCGAGGTTGGCAGATACGCATCTTGCTCGCTACGGGGCACAGGTTTCCGCTTGACAGCGATGCCGGACGAGGAGACAGAGCCCGGTGCCTCGACCATCTTGGGAGATCGAGCGGCAGACCCGTAAGACAGCGATCGTCCGGGCGACTCGATGGTGGGGGCTGATGCGGTCCTGCCCCGACCGGGAAGTGGAGTCGATGGGGAGCGAACAGCCGCCGAGACTTTGGTGTACGGTGCGTGACCATGGCCGAGCGATGCAGGAGATTTATGACTACTCTGTGATCGATTGTGGGACCCGAAGGATCCCTTCAAGAGTCTTCGCCCGAAGCTCGACGTCTTTGGTGACTTTGTGTTGGTACCTGAGGAACCTAGAGGAACTTGCTGAACAAGGGTCCCAAATTCATCCTGGCTGAGCGTAGGGGAAAAGGCAGGCGCGTTCAATCGTCCCGCACTCCCATTCGCCAGAGGTAAGGGGCCGCTAATATGCGTGACAGTAACCGTATCTTCGTCACGCTCTAGTCTATCGCTCGCCTTTCGTTGGAAGAACTTGTTCAAGGGTACTCCACCGATTTGACCGAACAAGGATTTTCCTTTGCCGCTATCTGCCCGAGGCCGCTGCTGAATCGGAAGCTCCGGCGACATTCCTTCTGAGGGTTTAGGAGGCAGCATGACGATCTCCTGACCAAAGAAACCGTTCTCTCTGAGTATGACAGGTGGAGATGGAGCAGTATACAGATCCAATCTTGGAGAAGGAGGTCGGGCTGGTCTCTGAGGTCGCCATCCTGCACTAGGACCTGGTTTGGTGTGCTGAGTTGCAGACTCGTCCACCATCCGTGCGATGGTCTCGGCCGACACAACGTTTGGAGTGGTGTCTTTTGCTGTCGAGAGGACTTCCTGCTCGGTGCCACTCGTATGCGTGCCCGGCGTAAGCGGTTCTGCCGCCGCAAACTTGAATCTATTGGCAGTCCGAGAATAAGCTCGGAATGATCATCAAGAAGTGACACAACTCGCTCACTCTGGGACTTCCTCCATTGTGCTGGTCTCTTGCGTCTTGGGCGAAATCTCATCGCGATCGCTGGCTTGGGCGTTGACAGGCCCCCAGGTCGAAAGCCTTATCTCGCGCGGCGATAAGTCTTTCATAGCTGAAGAGCATACACAACATCAACAAAAATGCTTAGAGTTCGCATCGACACATCGGGAACTTACCTCGTTCCAAACGATCCAGATGGTCACTCATCACTAGAGAACTGCCACGCTTATCGTGAGCTAAATCGAGTCCCATCCCTAAGCCGAACATTTTGGACTTTGGCGTTTCTGCCGTAGCCATGGACAGCCTTCGTTCGGGAGCCGCGCTCAACGTGAAAGATGGCGTTCCGTTGACGGCCTCAGAAGTCTGTGGAGAAGGTATGTTGATGGGGCTAGCGAGCCCTTTCCCATCCGAGTCCGGCAGATTGAGCAACGGTGTGGCTAGCCTAGCATCTTGTCGTTCGGCGAGCAGTAGAACGACTTCGTCGACATCATCAAGGCGGTCGTCCATCGAGTTTCGACTCATATCATCATCGTCGATCTCCGGATTCAAGATAGCATTGCTGCCAATTTCTAAACCGGAAGTAGCTTCGACATCACGCGACGGTCGATCGGCACGGAGTGCGGCAAACTCTGCCTCGTCGCTCGGCATGAGATCGGTGGAAAGTTGATCATCTTCGTCATTTGCAATCGCAGCTTGTTCATCGGTAGCTAGATCGTCTGCTATTGATCGCTCGGCACTCGAAACGGAACCCGATCGAGAGGTGACTGCGATCCCGTTGTCGCCAACGTGTATCGTCTCGTCTTCGTCGATCAGTGGCGCGTAACCTTGAGGCTCGTCGGATGCGTACTCAGATTCGGCGTCAGAGTCGCTGACGACGGTGTTATCGCCGGCTTCCCCGTCAAGACCGTCGAGGGCGAGGTCTCGAGTGCTCTGGCCCTCCATCGACCTTGGTTCCGCGGTGCCCATGACAAGCGGTCTCAATCCCCCTGACGATTGGTCAGGAGGTCGAATGACCCCCTCACGTCTCCGCTTCAACCATGCCTCGTACCATTTTGCCTTGCTCCGATCAAAGTCGAACTCGATCTTCCCCACTATCCGCCGAGATCTGGTTAGAGGACCAATCGAATTCGGGCTCGCTTGATCATGGTTCCAAGTCAGTTTGCGCGGTGGCGAGTTGGTCTGCGATGCAGATGCAGATGGAGCGAGAGAACTACGTCTTCCCGGTGAGTTATCCGGGTTAGCATTGAACAACTGGAACGACCTCGCACTAGCAGGCGTGAGAAACCCTTCATACGTCGCCTTGTTATTGCTCGCCCTGAAAGGATTGGTATCTGTCGGTTCTACCAGATCTTCCCTCGCTCCCTCTTGATTTGTCCGTAACGCATCCACAGTCAGGTTCCCCGGCGAGGGAGCTCGTGGCGAGGATTCCCTAGAAATAGGCAACCTCACGCTGATCGGGTTGAAGAGATCGGCCCACAAGATCTTCCAAGCCTCGGACGTAATCTTCATCCCGCCCTCGTAATCATCACTATCTTCACTCTCGCTCGCTTCTGCCTTTGCCAAAATCTGTTGCTCGTCCTCGCTGACCAGGTAGAGAGTCATCCCGATCCCACTCGGCAAACCCCACTCCTTGACTACGTCCTTGACCATCCCATCCATTGTCCCTCGTAGCGGCAAAAGTTGCCCTTTTCTCCACCGCTTCAGTTCTTTCCCTTGCGAGTTGGTAGAATAAGAGGTATTGCCCAGACTTTGAGCGGAAGATGGTTCATCCGCGAGATTAAACACGGGGGTGAAGCCAGAGGGTACGAACAGATGATCAGGTGGGATCACTTGAACGAGATAACCCGCTCCATTCCCATCCCTCATGGATGAGACCGTTGACCTCACATCCGACGTCTTCCTATGCAATCCCGTCCCATAAGCTCTAGTCGACGTCATCCTGCTCGACGTGGAGAATCCAGACCTCGAAGGACTCGGGTAAACCCCATTCGACGATTCTTTCCTTCTATACGCCGTCGGACCTAGGGTGGCTCGTTCTCCCACTGAAATCCGTTTGAGACGAGAATGACGAGGCCCGACCAACGTTGACGGACCGGTACTGACCAGGCCCATAGCTTGAGCTATCCTGGTCAATTTCCTAGCGTCCATGGTGTTCTGACTCCTACTCGTTCGATTACGTGAGGTAGATTCAGCAGTCACCCCGAGCTTGGAAACTTCAGAAAAGCTCGAAGTGGATGAGGTCGCGATGATAGGGATGTCGTTGACAGGTAGATGAGGGATATCAAGATCGGATGGAGGTGGGATGATGGTGGTGACCGGAGGGATAGCAGGGATGGTGTTCCGTTTCGTCTCATCCGTAGGGTCGATCGGGTTCCCATTCTCATCCTGAGAAAAGGTTTGTGATTGAGCTTGACGTTGTCTAGCTCGTCGATCTCGCAGTGATTCCGTCCGTTTAGGTGCGTTAGGAGAGGTTGACGTTGTAGGGGAAGACAATCCGCTCAAGCCCACGCTCGCAGGAGCTTGACTGGGATGTACGGGACCAGACGAGCTTGACGATCTTACCTCATCCATCTGCATGCCTGCGAGAGAATCTCCAGCTTCTCCTGGTGGCTGCGTTTCCATCGTCTGTGGGGTAATCGTGGAGCTCGTATCCGCCCGCTGTCGATATGCTAGATTCACAGTGCGTGGTGGAGACATGTTGCCATCGAGCCTGGGACGGAAATCTTAGATAGATCGGTTGCAATAAGTTTGGCGAATGCGATGTGGTTGCTCTAGGTGTTTGGTTCGATGAAGTGTTGAATCGAGATGTCAAAGATGCGAGAAAGCGAAATGAAAGTATTGTTGTTCGATAGGAGATATCACGAGGTAAAGTCGAAGCGAGACATCGTTTACTAAGAGGCCCAGTGTAATTCCATGTGAAGAGAGATAAGCGATAGCTCTTTGTTCATAATTCCTCGGCGTTCAAGTCGAAACGCAAAGGTCGGACTAACTTTATAGTGGAAAGCTTCTTTTTGTTCGCCCAACCGAGGTCCGCAGCTTCGAAGGTTGACGTGTTTCGTGATCGTCTATCGACGGAGCCAAAGCCGTGATCTGTATCAGACGATTTGCTATTATGAACAGACGATCGACTGCGCAGATGGCACTGGTGTTGGTCCGGTCTTTAGAGTTGTCAACCATCCAACGTTACCCATCTGGATATGTGTTTGCATATAATCAAAGGGGAAAGCGACTTCGTGTTTCTCTCCGGCAGCCAGCTCGGCAGCGAATTCCTCGGATGCAAAAAGTCAATTTCGGGAATTTCACGCGAACGCGTTCGGAATCCGAGACGCGGCAAAAGAGTGAAACTTTGCGGTTGAAGCGGTTTTGAGTGGAATTAGGTGAGTTGAATGAGTGGATGGTGGCTAGCCCGGAAATGGCCTGCCTGAAGAGACAGACACCGGCTGTGCCGCATTCATTCCCAATGACTGATGCTCTTTGCAAAGATCATGGGCCTATCGCGTTCGCCCTTACGGTCACGTTGCTCGCCCACCAAGGTTGTTATCGCTGCGTGACCCGCATCTAGGATCATCTCGTCAAACCCGTGCCGATATCCTAGAGCGTTTTGCATATCGCGCATACTCGGGTCGTACAATGGAACAGTACCATCATGCCGCCTGCTCATCAAACCGTTTAACCCAAAAAGAAGTAGACCTTCAACATTCACCTCACCCAAAAAACGCATCTATCTTAAGACCTCCCCGCCCTAACCTCGTCGGACACTCCGCTCGACCGTCCCCCGCCTACTTAGAAGGCCGACTCGTTAGGCTGATCCACCATATTCCTGTACTTGCGCAATCGAAGCAAGTTTCGCTGTAACATGGCGATCGTCATCTGTCCCACAGAGGGTACGTAGATCGAGGCCTAGCGTATCGCAAAAGGCAGACCTCGAAGATCAGCCTCCAGCTCAGAAAGTCACATATAGCTCGATATAATCTATCGTCACTCACCTTGTCCCTGACATCGGCCT
>Ga0308160_10004227_pt1 | contig 15511 bp, 18 predicted proteins | sample PhyFR1_FD_201036 | JGI IMG/M metagenome (GOLD analysis project Ga0308160, IMG submission 201036) | Phyllosphere microbial communities from UC Gill Tract Community Farm, Albany, California, United States - DLSLF.R1 | ecosystem: Host-associated > Plants > Phyllosphere > Unclassified | place: USA...
CGACGAGCGCCAGGACACCGACGACGACCGCGACGAGCCCCGGGATCACCAGTGCGGACTCGGGAGCGTCTCCCGGCCACCCGAGGACGGCCGCGGTGAGCGCGAGACCGGCCGCCAGGACGACCCCACCGACGGCACGCATCCAGACCGGTGCGCCCTGGTGGTCCTCGACGAGCGGACGGGAGGCCCGACCCGCCCCCGCCTCGCTCCGCACCCGGGCCGGCGCGTGCGTCGGGGTCCAGCCCGGTCGGCTCGGTCGGACGGGGACGGACAGGGTGTCGGCGGTCATGGGGGTGCTCCTTCGGGCGTGGGCGCCCGGACGTCGTGCGGGGTGTGCTGGCCGCGGTGCTGGTGAGGGCGGTGCGGTCGCAGCGGTGCGGGTGGACGCGGAGCACGTCGTCGGGACCCGCGACGGGCGCGGGGCTCGTCGTCGGGCAGGCGTCCGGGTCGGTCCCGACGGGCACGCGGGCGGCTGCCGGTGGCGGGCAGTCGACCACGCGGTCTGACGGGGACCGGGACGACGGGCACGACCGGTCGGTGGGGATCCGCGGTCGCGTCGCTCGTCGTCGCGAGGACTCGTCGACGGTACGTGGCGAGGCTTGACGTCTCCTGTCCGTCGATGCAGGAGCATCGATCAGGACCCGAACCAGCGGGGCGAGGGGCCACCGCGAGCGAGGGCCCAGCGCGGGCGAGGGGCCGCCTCAGCGCAGGACGCGGGCGACCGCCTCCGCCCGGCTCCGGACACCGAGCTTCGCGAAGACCTGGTTGACGTACGACTTCACGGTCGGCACGGTGAGGAACAGCTCGGCGGCGATCTCCGGGTTGGTGCGACCCTCGGCGATGCGGGTCAGCACGTCGGCCTCGCGCGGGGTCAGCTCCGGGAACCGCTGCCGCACGTCGGGCGCCCCGGCCGCCGCGCTCGGCTCCACAGCACCAGAACCAGCACCGGCACCGGCGCCCGCACCCGCACCCGCACCCGCACCAGCGCCCGTGGCCCCGGCCGCCAACCGTGCCAGGACCATCGCGCCCACGGTGGCATCGAAGGTGGTCTGCCCCGACGCCACCGCCCGGATCGCGGTGGCGATCTCCGCCCGTCCCGCGTCCTTCGTCAGGTAACCCCGAGCGCCGGCGGCGAGCGCGGTGAGGATCGAGTCGTCGTCCGCGTACGTCGTCAGCACGAGGACCGCGGTCCCCGGGTGCTCGGCGGTGATCCGCCCGGTCGCCGCGGCTCCGTCCAGGACGGGCATCCGCAGGTCCATCAGCACCACGTCCGGGGCGAGCGCCGCGACCATCGCCACCGCGGCCGCGCCGTCCTCGGCTTCGCCCACGACCTGCAGGTCGTCGACGAGCGACAGCACCGTGACGAGACCGTCGCGGACGATCGCCTGGTCGTCGGCGACCAGGACCCGGATCGTCACGAGGTCCGACCGCTCGTGCCGCCGACGGCGGGACGCGCGGCGTCCTGGGCGACCGGCACGTGCATCGCGACGACGAACTCGCCGTCGGACCGCTCGGCCTCGACGGTCGCGTCCCCGCCGAGCTCGGCGAACCGCTCGCGCATCCCGAGCAGACCGTGTCCGTCGGCGGCGACGGGGTTCGCGACGACGACGTCCACGGCGTCGCCGTCCCGGATGACGGACAGGGACACGGGGCGGCCGGGGGCGTGCCTGCGGGCGTTGCTGAGGGCCTCCCGGACGGCGGAGACGACGACCGCGCGGGTGGCCTCGTCGACGTCGTGCAGGTCGAGGTCGCCCTGCACGACGGCGGTGCCGCCGAAGGAGCGGTGTGCGTCGACGAGGGCGGCGATGCCGTCGCCGGCCGGACGGGAGGCCCGTGGCGACTCCGCCACGCCACCCGCGTCCGGTCCGGGGACACCCATGGGAGCAGCGTCGCCGGGCTGGTCGTCGCCGGGCTGGTCGTCGCGGAGCGCGCGGACCGCCCGACGCGCCTCGGTGAGTCCGTCGGCGGCGAGGGCCCGGGCGTCGGTCGCGCGCTGCCGGGCGTCCTCGACCCGGCCGGCCTCGAGGAGCGCCTCCACCGCGTCGAGCTGCAGGACCAGGCCGCCGAGCGAGTGCGCGAGCACGTCGTGCACGTCCCGGGCGACCCGCGCCCGGTCGGCGAGCAGACGTGCCCGCTGCTGGTCGCGGTCCGCCTGGCGGGCCTGTTCCTCGAGGACGCGTGCCTGCTCGGCGGCGACCCGGAGCTGTCGGCGGCTGACGCCGATCACGACGCCGAGCGCCAGGCCGAGCGCGGTCCCGAGCACCAGGGCGACCGAGGTGCCGGCGGCCGCGGCGACCGCGGCGACGACCACCACGGCGGCGAGCGCGGCGACGACGGCGACCCAGACGGGCAGGGCCGGCGCGGCCTCGAGGACGATGAGCCCGATGATGACCGGCACGAGCAGGAGCCCGTCGGTGTGGACGACCGCGAGCGACCCGGCGCCGACCATCAGCACGGCGGCGGGCACGGCGACGCGGGGTGGTGCGTACTCGCGGACGGCCCAGGCGGCGAGCGCGACGGCGCCGGCCGCCCAGACCCAGACGGGGAGCTCCTGGGCGACGCCGTTCCGGACGAACCAGAAGGCCACGACGACGATGCCGACCGCGTTGAGCCCGACCGACAACCCGGCGCGGGACCGGCCCCGTGCGGGGTCGGTCCCGGCGGCACGCCCCTCGGGGCCGCGGAGGTCGGTCATCCCACCATCATGCCGCGAGCGGAGCGGGCGTCGTGCTGGAGGCGCTGGTCGACGACCAGGGCACGGGCGGCACGGTTGACGGCGAGCATGAGGAGGATGACGCCGGTCGAGGTGAGCAGGTGTGCACCGAGGTGGGCGCCGACGACGTCGAGGCCGATGCGGACGACGATCAGGGCGACCCAGAGGGCGGCACCGATCCAGCCGGTGCGGGACTGCAGGGTGCGTCCCTTCGCGTCGGGGCTGCTGACGGTGCGGAAGCGGGTGCGGCTGCCCATCGCCAGGCCGATGCCGACGGAGAGCAGCGCCTCGATGCCGAGGAAGACGACGTCCTGCGGGTCGATCGTGGCGGCGCTCTGGGCGAGGACAACGATGCCGATGCCCGCCATCACGACCGGGCCGCGCCAGATCCGGGCCGGGTCCAGGAACTGCCAGGTGGACTGCTTCCAGGCGAGGTACCCGACGAGTGCGAGTCCGATGACGACGTTCGTGAGGAGCTGGACGGACATGGGGTGGGCCTCCCGGTCGTGGTCCGGCGGGGTGTTCCCCGCCGGTGGTCCCATCGTCGCCAGGGGGCGTCCGCCGGCCCACCACCCACGGGTGGGGACCGGGCGGGGGTCCGGGTGGTGTTCCATGGACGCATGGCTGATGCGTTCGACGGGTTCCGGGTGGGTGCGGGGTACGCGGTCGTCGAGCCGGACCGGCACCGACCGGGGTCGTTCACCCTGGTGGTGGACGGGACGCCGCAGTCGCACGTCGACCTCGAGGACCCGACGCACCTGGCGTTCGAGTACATCCGACGGATCGGGCACGCGATCGACCTGCTGCCGCCGGGGCCGGTGACGGCGCTGCACCTCGGCGCCGGTGCGCTGACCCTGCCGCGGTACGTGGCGGTGACCCGGCCGGGCTCGCGGCAGCAGGTCATCGAGCTCGAGCGGGACCTGGTCGACCACGTCCGGGACGCCCTGCCGTTCCCCCGCGGCGCCTCGATCCGGGTGCGGTACGGCGACGCCCGCGAGGTCATGGAGAAGCTGCCGGCCGGTCTCCGCGGCACCGTCGACCTGGCCGTCGTCGACGTGTTCTCGGGCGCCCGCACGCCGGCGCACGTGACGAGTGTCGAGTTCTACCGGTCGGTCGCGTCGTTCCTGTCCCCGACCGGGATGGTCGCGGTGAACGTCGCCGACGGGGCCGGGCTGGCCTTCGCCCGGGGGCAGGCGTCGACGCTGCAGTCGGTGCTGCCCTCGGTGGCGGCGGTCGCGGACACCGGCATGCTCAAGGGTCGGCGCTTCGGCAACATCGTGCTGCTCGGCTCCCCCGGCGAGCTGCCGATCGCGGACATGCCCCGGCGGTACTCGTCCGACCCGCTGCCGAGCAAGGTCGTGCACGGCGACGAGCTGCGGGCCTTCATCGCCGGCGCCCCGATCGTCACCGACACCACGGCCGTCGGGTCGCCCGAGCCGAACAAGTCCGTCTTCGGCGCCTGAGCACGATCGGGCACGCGCCGACCTGGGGCCTCGCTGCGGATCGCGCGGGCTCCGTACCCCGGGCGGGGGACGCTGCCAGGATGGTCGGAGCACGCCGCGCCAGCGCGCGACCGCACACCATGAGGAGGCCGCCGATGACCAACGACGATCGCAACGAGGAACAGCCCCGCTACGGCGAGCCGCAGCAGCCGCGCTACGGCGAGCGCGTCAGCCCGGAGCAGGGCGGCGCACCCCGCTCCGAGGACCAGCCGACGCAGCAGTACCAGCAGCAGTCAGCACCGCAGTGGGGTCAGCACGAACAGCAGCACCAGCAGCAGTACGGGCAGCCGGGCGACCAGTTCGGGCAGCAGCAGTACAGCCAGCAGCCGCAGCAGTACGGCAACCAGCAGCAGGCCGGAGCCCCCGCCTGGCACTCGTACGACGAACCCGCCAAGAAGAAGAAGACCGTCGGCGTCATCGCGTTCCTCGCGGCCGTCGTCGCCCTCGTGATCGGCGCCGTCGGCGGGTACCTCCTCGGCACGGCCCTGTCGAACAGCCAGGTGCTGCAGGACTACGCGCAGAACGGCGGCTCCGGCAACCCCGCGGACACGCAGGAGCTGCAGCGTCAGCTCATGCAGGACCCGGAGTCGATGGCGGGCCTCGGTACCGGCTCGGTCCTGATGCTCGTCGGGTCGGTCTTCGGCCTGTGGGCGATCGTGCAGGGCATCGTGGCGATCGTCGCGAAGCGCGGCCGGCTCTGGGGAGTCCTGGCGATCATCCTCGCGGTCGTGGCCGCCGTCGTGGCCGGTGCTGTGTACATCGGCGTCGCCGCCAGCTCCATGTCCGGCATGTGACCGACAGCGCTCACACCGACGGCCCGTCCCGGACTCCCGGGGCGGGCCGTCTGCGTTCGTGCGCGTGGCACGGACACCTCCCGGGGCGACGCGGATACCCTCGACCCTGATGTCCCTCCCGCCCGACGAACGCCGAGACCACGACCGCGCCGACCAGGCCCGGGAGCCCCGTCATGCCGCCCCGGTGACCGCCGGGGTCAGCCCGGGCAGCACCTTCGCGCCGATCAGCCTGCGCCCCGCCGTCGACGTCCAGGCCGTGCAGGACCGCCTGCGCGACCTCGGGCAGAGCCGCAGCACCGACGCGCTGGCCGAACGGGCCGAGCTGCTCCGGCTGCTCGGCCGCCTGGACGAGGCGCTGACAGTCGCGGAAGAGGTGTTCCGCCTGACGATGTTCACGGGTGAGCGCCAGGACAAGGTGTCCGCCCGGATCCGCCGCGCCCACATCCTGCACGACCTCGGCCGGTACGAGCGCGCCGCGACCGAGGCCTCGATGGCGCGGGACACCGCCGCGACGGAGGAGTGGCCGGAGCTCGAGGGCGCCGCCGCCGAACTCGAGGGCTGGTCCCTCTACGAGCTGTCCCGCTTCGAGGAGGCCCGCGCCGTCCTCAGCCGGTCGTACGACGCGTTCCGCGCTGCCGGCGCCCCCGCGGAGCGCACCGAGGCACTCCGGACCGCCGTCGAGGCCGCACTCCGGGCCTCCATGACGCAGCCGGCGGCGGAACCCGAGGCCGAGCGTCCCCGGACCGCCCGCGACTTCGCGGTGCGCACCGACGCCGAGCCCGCACCGCGTGCGGCCGAGCCGGCCACGCCGCTGCCGACGACCCCGCGACGGGTGCTCGGCGCTCCGGACGCCGCACGGACCGAGGGCGACTCGCTCTGGGGTCGGCTGGCCCGTCCGTCGCGCACGGACCGGGACGAGTGACGCTGCTCGACGACGTACGGACCCGTGCCGCGGAACTGATGGGCGACCACCTGCCCGACGGCTCGTGGACCTTCGCGTTCGACAACGCGAAGACCCGCGCCGGCCAGTGCGACTTCGCGCGGCGGCGGATCACGGTGAGTCGGCACCTGGCGGTCCGGTTCACCCCGGAGGACGTCGAGCAGGTGCTGCTGCACGAGATCGCGCACGCGCTGAGCGGGCCGCGCGCCGGCCACGGTCCCACGTGGCGGCGGACGGCCCAGGGCCTCGGGTACACGGGCTCACGGCTGCACGACGGCCCGATCGCCAGCGAACTGGCCCCGTGGGTGGGGACCTGTCCCGCGGGGCACGAGCACTTCCGGTACCGGACGCCCACCCGACCGCTGGCGTGTGCACGCTGCGGGCGGCGGTTCGACGAACGGAACGTCATCACCTGGCACCGCCGGAGCGGAACGGCTACCCCAGCTTCGGCAGATCATGCCGGAGGCGCGCCGCTCACCCGTTAGCCTGGGCGGATGCGAACAGGCCAGGACATCCGGACCGATGCCGGGTCCTCGTGGTTCTTCGACGCGGGCCGGATCGCCCTGGACTTCGCACACACCGGCGGGTTCGCGGACGACCCGGACCGCCGACGTCCCCGCGGACACCTCGGGGAGCTGCTGGCCACCCCGGCAGACCTCGACGAGTGGCTGGGGCTGCACACCGAACCGATCGACGTCGGCGCGACCGCCCGCGAGCTGCAGGACGCCCGGGCGCTCCGGGCCGCGATCGCCCGGCTGGCCACCGCCGCCGCCCCGGCCCCCGCCGACTCCGCCGCCGAGCGGACCGCGGTCGCCGCAGGACTCCGCGCAGGGACCGGCCGGACGCGTCCGGTGCCGGACGACATCGACACGGTGAACCTGTTCGCCGCCCTGCCGGACGTGCCCCCGAGCCTCCCGGGTGGCCGACGCCGAGCCGGGGCGAACCGGGTGCGGCTGGCGCAGGCGCTGTCGAGTGTCGCGCGCGACGCCGTGGCCCTGCTCACCGAGGTCGGCTTCGACGACGTCGAGGCGGACGGGCGCCCGGCGCGCCTGAGCCGCTGTTCGGCGCCGGACTGCGGGCTCGTGTTCTACGACTCCTCGCGTGGCGGGACCCGTCGCTGGTGCTCGATGCAGCGCTGCGGCAACCGGGCGAAGGTCCGCGCCCACCGGGCCCGCCGCGCCGCCGTCTGAACCGAGCGCAGCGCGCGACCGTCCCCTGGAGCATGGTCGACGATCCGCGCAGAACGGACGGCGTGCCGAAAGTCTGGATTCGGCGCGCCGAAACCTCTGGCATGGTGGGTGCATGACGGACACCGCCACCCCGGTCGTGGGCCAGCGCCCGCCCGGTCGCCGCGCCGCCGGACTCGGGCTCCTCGGTCCGGCGTTCGTCGCGGCCATCGCCTACGTCGACCCCGGCAACGTCGCCGCGAACCTGACCGCCGGCGCCCGCTACGGCTACCTGCTGCTCTGGGTCCTGATCGCCGCGAACGCCAGTGCCGTCGTCGTCCAGTACCTCTCCGCCAAGCTCGGCATCGTCACGGGCAGGTCCCTGCCGGAGCTGCTGGGCCTGCGGATGCGCCGCACGCCCCGCCTGCTGTTCTGGGCCCAGGCAGAGGTCGTCGCCGCAGCCACCGACGTCGCCGAGGTGATCGGCGGCGCCCTGGCCCTGCACCTGCTCTTCGGCGTCCCCCTCGTCGTCGGCGGGCTCATCACCGGCGTGGTCTCGATGGCGATCCTGCTGCTCCAGCACCACCGGGGCGCCCGGACCTTCGAGGCCGTCGTCACGGCGATGCTCGCGGTGCTGACGGTCGGGTTCTGCGCGGGACTGCTGTTCGCGCAGGTCTCCCCCGCGGCACTCGTCGCCGGCATCGCCCCGCGGTTCGCCGACTCCGGCTCGGTGCTGCTCGCCGCGTCGATGCTCGGCGCGACGGTGATGCCGCACGCGGTGTACCTGCACTCGGCGCTCGCCCGCGACCGACACGGCGACACCCCGGTCGGCCCGGAGCGTCGGCGCATCCTGGTCGCGACCCGGTGGGACGTGGCGCTGGCGCTCGTCCTCGCGGGCGGGGTGAACATCGCGATGCTCGTCCTCGCCGCGGCCACGCTGCAGGGGGTGTCCGGCACCGACTCGATCCCGGGAGCGCAGCACGCCATCGCCGAGAACGTCGGCCCCGTGGTCGGGGTGCTCTTCTCGGTCGGGCTGCTGGCGTCCGGGCTCGCGTCCACCTCGGTGGGCTGCATGGCCGGCGCGGAGATCATGCACGGGCTGCTGCACGTGCGGGTCCCGCTCGTCGTGCGGCGCCTCGTCACGCTCGTGCCGGCGATCGTCCTGCTGGCGCTGCGGTACGACCCGACGCAGCTGCTGGTGATCAGCCAGGTGGTGCTGAGCTTCGGGATCGCCTTCGCGATCGTCCCCCTGGTGGCCTACACGTCCCGGCGGAGCGTCATGGGTGACGACGTCAACGCGCTCGGCACGAAGGTGCTCGCGTGGCTGATCGCGGCGGTGATCGTCGCGCTGAACATCGCGCTGATCGTGCTCACCGTCACGGGCTGAACAGACGGGGGCCGGCGACCGCACCGCCCGACGGCGGTGCGGTCGCGGGTTCTCACTCGGAGACCTTGGCGTCCTTCCAGAACGCGACGTACCCGCTGTAGTCCTTGCCGACGCGGTCGAACGACGTCGGGATCGGCTGCGGGTAGGACCATGCGGCGTCGACGTGCTGCTGCCCGTCCACGGTCACGGTCCAGTACTGCGTGTCGCCCTTCCACGGGCAGTGGTACTGCGTGGGGCTCTCGCTGAAGAGCTCGGTCTTCACGCTCGCCGGCGGGAAGTACCAGTTGCCCTCGATCTGGATGAGGTCCGTCTCCGGGGCCTCCGCGATGACGGTGTCACCGATCAGTGCCTGCATGGCTCACTCCTCGTTCTTCGCCGTCGGTGGGACGGCGGTCGACTCGGGACGTTACGCCCGCTCGGTGGACGGCCGCAGCGTGACCAGCTCGGGTCCGACGGCGAGGGCTGCGTGCACCCGGTCGACGTCGAGCGCGCCGGCGGACTCGGACGCGGTCACCAGGTGCGTGGCCGCCTGCCGGAGGCCCGTCCACGCCGCACAGGCAGCCGCCGCCTCGGGCGAGGTGTGGTCGACACCGCTGGTCACGAGGGCGTCCACGACCGCGCCGGCCGCGAGCAGGTCCTCGACCGCGAACTCCGGCACCGCGGGCACGTCGCGGAACTCGCCGGCGTCGTCCGCCGCGCCACCGCCGACCGGCTCGTCGAGGTGGCCGGCCGCGACGACCGCCACGACACAGCGGTCCCCCCGGTCGGCCTGGAGGCGCAGCACCCGTTCCGCGACGGCCGTCACGTTCCCCAGGTGGCCGAGCACGACCTCCGGTCCGTCCGGCAGCAACGCGAGGGGTGCGCGCGTGCCGTCCGACCCGGGGGCCGCTGCCGTTGCCGTTGCCGTTGCCGGGAGCACGTCGACCCAGACGAGGAGGTGCGCGTCCGCCGCGATCCGTGCGGCACCCGCCGCGCCCCACCCGAACCGCACCTGGTACTTCCGCTGCCCTCGCTCCTGCACGCCGACACGATACCGAGACGGCAGGGGGTGCTCGCAGCCGGGGTGTCCGCGCCGGCCGGTACGATCCGATGCCATGGAGACCGACCCCGCGCCCACCCTCACCGGCGACCGCGTCACGCTCGAGCCCCTGTCGCTCGAGCACGCGGACGACCTGCGGGCCGCGGTGGCGGACGGGGACCTCTGGCGTGCCTGGTACACCTCGGTCCCCGCGCCGTCGCAGGTCGAGACGGAGATCGAACGGCGGCTGGCCGAGCAGTCGGCGGGCCGGATGGTGCCCTTCGCCGTGCGCGACCGGCCGACCGGTCGGGTCGTCGGGGCCACCACGTTCCTGCACCTCGACGACGCGAACCGCCGGGTGGAGATCGGCTCGACGTTCCTCGCCGCCTCGTCGCAGCGCACCGGCATCAACACCGAGGCGAAGCTGCTGCTCCTCTCGCACGCCTTCGAGACGTGGCAGTGCATCGCCGTGGAGTTCCGCACGCACTGGCACAACACGCGGTCCCGCGCGGCCATCGCCGGGATCGGTGCGAAGCAGGACGGCGTCCTCCGGAACCACTCGGTCGGGCCGGACGGCAGCATGCGCGACACCGTCGTGTTCTCGGTCATCCAGTCGGAGTGGCCGACGGTCCGTCTGTCGTTGTCTGAACGTCTGCGCAGCCACGACCGGGCCGAGGGTGCCCGCCGCCGGTCAGCCCGCCACGCCTGAGCCCCGCCACACCCGAACCGGCCGGACCCCAGCCGGTCCGCGTAGCGTCCGCCGCATGCACGTCGGTCTCCGCATCGTCCTGGACGCTCCCGTCGACGCCGTCCGGGACGCCCTCCTCCGGCCGTCCGTGATGGTCGCCGTCACCAAGCCGTTCCTCGTCTACCGCTCGCTCGACCCCGCGGGGTTCCCGGAGCACTGGACGCCGGACGAGCCGCACCCGATCGGCGCGTCCACGTTCGGCCTGGTGCCGAGCGGTACGAGCCACGTCGACATCGACCTGCACGAGACCGACGGCGTCCCGATCCAGGTCGACCGCGGCGGTGGCACGAGCGGCCTGTTCGCCCGGATGGACATGCGCCACCGGATGGCCGTCTCCGCCCTCCCCGACGGCCGGACGCTGTTCCGCGACCGCCTGACCTACCGCACGCGCCCCGCGCTCCTCGGCCTCGCGCTCTGGCCCGGCATGTGGGTCATCTGGCAGTGGCGGGCGTTCCGGATGCGCGCCCTCGCCCCCACCTGGCGGGCGTGAGCGTACGCTCGTCGACGTGACCCAGACGGAGACCACCGACCGCGTCCGCACCGCCCTCGCCACCGCCGACTGGCGCCGCGAGACGTTCGACCTCTTCCGCCGGGTCCGGGCCACGCCCGAGCCCGAGGCGGCACACACGCTGTGGCGCGAGGGTCGCGACGCGATGTTCGCCGGGCACCCGGCCAGCCCGCTGCTGCCCGAGGACGCCGAGGGCTTCACGTCGCTGCCCTTCCCGGCCTACGACCCGGCCTGGCGCTTCCACGCCCGGATCGAGGAGGCCGAGCCGAAGGTGCTCGACGTCGAGACCGGCACCGACGGCATCGTGCACTTCGACCGCCTCGGTGTCGTGCAGGTCCCCGGGGTCGGATCGCTCGACGTCTGGAAGCACGGCGGCTACGCGGGCGGCCTGTTCGTCCCCGTGAAGGACGCCAGCGCCGGCAAGCCCGGTGGCACCTACGGCGGCGGGCGCTACCTGATCGACACGATCAAGGGCTCCGACCTGGGCGACACGGACGGTGAGCTCGTCCTCGACTTCAACTTCGCCTACAACCCGTCGTGCGCGTACGACCCGGCGTGGGCGTGCCCGCTCGCGCCTCCCGGCAACACCCTGCCCGTGGCGGTCCCGGTCGGCGAGCGGTACGGCTCCTAGGGTGGACCGCATGTCCGGATTCGTCGCGATCGACGCCGGTGGCCGCGTGCCGCCCTTCGAACAGGTGCGCTCGCAGCTCGCCGCCCAGATCGCCGCCGGGTACCTGGTCGACGGGGAGCGCCTGCCGAGTGTCCGCGGGCTGGCCGCCGAACTCGGGCTGGCCGCCGGGACGGTCGCGAAGGCCTACCAGCTGCTCGAGGAAGCCGGGCTCGTGCAGACCGCACGCGGTGCCGGCACTCGGGTGGTCCGACCGGCCGCGGTGCCGGAGTCGGTCACGCACGCCGTGGCCGCCCTGGTCGCCGCCGCGCGCGAGGCCGGGCTGTCGGCCGACCAGACGGCGGCCGCGCTGCACGACGCCTGGCCCGCGTAGCCGGTCCGGCCCGGGTTCGCGCTGGGCGACATCGCGCGGCCCGGCACACACGAGCGGTGTCGCTCAGCGCGAAACAGGCCCGCCGCGAACCGCGCCCGCCGCGCTCAGCAGTGCCGGAAGACGTACCCGTCCTCGCCGGCGGCCACGAGGTCCCGGTCGCGGAGGATCGTCATCCGCGGGCGGTCGGTCATCGCGCACACCGCGGACCACTTCCCCTTGAGGGTGTCCGCGTACTCGACGTCGATCACACGCGCCCCGTACACGTCCGTGTAGGCGGCGCACTCGTCGTACTGCACGCACTCCTCGGCGACCACGAAGTCGAACCCGGTGCGCTCGCGTCCGGCGGTGCCGAGCTGCGGCGTGTTCTTCTGCGCGGCGGCCAGCCCGTGCTGGTGGGCGACCCGGACGAGCGACGCGGCGAGCGCCAGGTTCCCCGAGCGGGTCATCCGGCCGCCGGAACGGGTCCACGAGTCGAGGTTGTCGAACTCGACGGCGTCGAACCCGTGGTCGGCGCAGCGGGCGATCGACCGTGACAGCACCGAGGTGATCGTGGCCCGGGCGCTCGCGGTCCGGGTGTCGAGGATGAGCTCGTCCGGCCAGCCCGGGTCGATGACGGGCTTGCCGGCGGCCGTGCGGAGGACGGCGTCGGGGTGTTCGGACAGCCAGGACGCCCGGTCTTCCGGCTGCGTCTGGAACCCGTTGACGTAGCAGATGCCGTACACACCGGCGGCCGGCTCCTCCGTGCTGTCCCGCTCGACGATCGTGACGCCGGCGGGTGGCGTGTACGAGCCGCCGAGCTGGTAGTCGGGGACGCCGCCGGTGGGCAGGGCACGCGCGGCGACGTCGGCACCGGCGGTCGCGCCTCCCGTCCCGGCGTCGTCGACGGTGCGGTGCGCGCCGGGGGTGGTGCCCGCGGATCCGGAGGGGGCGGCGCAGGCCGTCAGGCCGGTGACGGCGACGGCGAGCAGGGCGGTGGTGACGAGGGACCTGCGGAAGAGCACGAGGCATCCTCGCACGTGGTGGTGACCCGCCCGTGCCGCCGTCGTCGAGACCGGATCGCAACGCCCGACGCGAACACCCCTCCCGTTCCGACGCCCGAGGCCGCTATGCTGGGACCACTCGAGGCGCCGATCGCCTCGTGCGTCGTACGGACGCCCCCGAAACCTCCCGGTGTCCCGCACACTCGAACAGACTCCCGTGTCTGGTCGGATCGCGTGCGGAACCGACACCGATGTGTATCGCGCACCACCCTCGCCCCGGAATCCGTCCGGTGGCGCAGATCCCGGTGCCAGGCTCTCTGCTGCGGCGACAGCACCCGCACTCCAGCACCGACGTCCACCAGGACCCGGACCGCTGAGCGGATGCGCTCCCGCCCGCGCCGGCCTCGACCGCGCGCCCTTCCGGCCCATCCCGGGCCCGAGAGGTCACCATGACCACCCAGAACTCCAGCACCACCCAGAACTCCGGCACGACCCAGAACACCGGCACGACCCAGAGCGCAGACAGCACCGACGTCCGGTTCGCCGACCTCGGTGTCCCCACCCCGATGGTCGACGTCCTCGTCGCCCAGGGCAAGGAGAACGCCTTCCCGATCCAGGTCGACACCCTGCCCGACTCGCTCCAGGGCAAGGACGTGCTCGGCCGCGGCCGCACCGGCTCCGGCAAGACGATCGCCTTCGCGATCCCCCTCGCCGCCCGCCTGGCAGCGTCGTCCCGCAACCGTCGCGCCGGTCGCCCCCGTGCCCTGGTGCTCGCCCCGACCCGTGAGCTCGCGACGCAGATCGACGCGACGCTCGCCCCCCTCGCCAAGGCGATGGGCCTGAACACGACGACCATCTTCGGTGGTGTCGGCCAGGGCCGTCAGGTCGAGGCCCTCAACCGCGGCGTCGACATCGTCGTGGCCTGCCCCGGCCGCCTGGCGGACCTCATGCAGCAGGGCCACGTGCACCTGGACGCCATCGAGGTCACCGTCCTCGACGAGGCCGACCACATGGCCGACATGGGCTTCCTGCCCGGCGTCACCAAGATCATGCAGGCGACCCCGGTCAAGGGCCAGCGTCTGCTGTTCTCCGCCACGCTCGACAACGGCGTGGACAAGCTCGTCAAGAAGTTCCTGCACGACCCGGTGATGCACTCGGTCGACGACGAGAACAGCCCCGTCGAGGCGATGACCCACCACCTCTTCGAGGTCGCGGACGCCGACGCCAAGAAGGACCTGGTCAAGGCCCTCGCCTCCGGCACCGGCCGTCGCATCCTCTTCATGCGCACCAAGCACCACGCCAAGCGCCTGGCCAAGCAGCTCTCCAGCCAGGGCATCCCGGCCGTCGACCTGCAGGGCAACCTGTCGCAGGGTGCCCGTGAGCGGAACCTCGCCCGGTTCTCCTCCGGCGACGCCCTGGTCCTCGTCGCCACCGACGTCGCCGCCCGCGGTGTGCACGTCGACGCCGTCGAGCTCGTCGTGCACGTCGACCCGCCCACCGAGCACAAGGCGTACCTGCACCGTTCCGGCCGCACCGCCCGTGCCGGTTCGTCGGGCGACGTCGTCACCGTGACGATGCCGGCCGAGCGTCGCGACGTCGCGCAGATGATGCGTGCCGCAGCGATCAAGGTCAGCCCGCAGCACGTCACCGCGACCTCCGCGGCCGTCACCGAGCTCGTCGGCGAGGTGGCCCCGTACCGCGAGGACACCACCCCGGCGCCGCAGCAGCAGCAGCAGCGCCGTCAGTCGTCGGGTGACGCCGCCGGCCAGGGCCGTGGCCGCTCGCGTGGTCGTGGCGCCCCCGCCGGTGGCACCGGTGGCCGTTCGGGAGGCTCGTCCTCCGCCGGACGCTCCGCCGCCGGTTCCGACTCGGCCGGCTCCGGTGCCCGCCGTGGCGGTCGTGCCGAAGGCGCCGGTCGTGACGACCGCCGTGGCGCCTCGGCCGGTCAGCGTGGCGGCGCCCCGCGTCGTGCCGGTTCCGACACCACCCGCGGTGGCTCGGCGTCGGTCTGGTCCTCGGACGGCGGCTACAGCGCCGGCCGTGCCCCGCGTGACGACGCTGCTCCCGCAGGCCGTCGTGGTGGCTCGCGCCGCGCCTCCCGTCCGGCCGGTACCGGTCGCTGACCCTGGTCCTGAACGCTTCCTCCGAAGAACGCGGATACCGCGCGTACGGTTCTGGTCACCGGCGGGAGCGCGAGCAACTGCCGGTGACTTTTTCCGTTGTCGAGAGGAGCGCACATGGCTGGGATCGAAGACATCAAGAACGCCGCTGAGAAGGCGGCAGGCAAGGCCAAGGAAGCCCTCGGCAACGCCACGGACAACGACCGCCTGAAGGCCGAAGGCCAGACCGACCAGGGCAAGGCCTCGGCCAAGCAGGGCGTCACGGACGTGAAGGACGCGGCGCACGGCGTCGCCGACAGCTTCAAGAACGACAAGTAACCAAGCCGGTCTCGTACCGCGCTGCGAAGCCCCCGGATCCGATCGGATCCGGGGGCTTCGTCGTGTGCCGGGTACAGCGCCGGTCAGTGCAACGCGACTCAGTGCAGCGCGACTCAGTGCAGCGCGCCGACCGAGGCCAGGCCCGCGCGGAGGAGTGTGCCGCGGCCGCCCTCCATCTCGTCCGCGACCGCGTCGGACGCGGCCTCCATCGGGCTCATCCACGTGAGTTCGAGGGCGTCCTGCCGGGGCTCGCACGTCCCGGTGACCGGGACGACGTAGGCGAGCGAGATCGCGTGCTGCCGCTCGTCGGTGTACA
>Ga0308160_10004229_pt1 | contig 15508 bp, 17 predicted proteins | sample PhyFR1_FD_201036 | JGI IMG/M metagenome (GOLD analysis project Ga0308160, IMG submission 201036) | Phyllosphere microbial communities from UC Gill Tract Community Farm, Albany, California, United States - DLSLF.R1 | ecosystem: Host-associated > Plants > Phyllosphere > Unclassified | place: USA...
TTGGTTTTGACGCTCTCTATTCGACGATCCAGACATCGATGATCTTCTTCTTCGGTGCGGGAGCACTCGTCGGCTTTACCGGCACGAGCGCCTTTTTGACACAAGTCGCGATCATGCTCGCGATGAGTCTCTTATTATACGGATGGTTGTTATCCGGAAAATACGCGAACCTGCAGCTGATGTTACTCGTCGGAATCATTCTCGGCACGGGTCTGAACTCGCTGTCGTCATTCATGCGAAAAATGCTTGCACCGTCCGAATTCGATATCTTACAAGCACGATTATTTGGTTCGGTCACGAATGCCGACGCGTCTTACTTCTCGATTGTCATTCCGGTCGTCCTCATCGTCGGTCTATTGCTCTTCTTCTCGTCAAGACGACTCAACGTCGTCGCACTCGGTAAAGAGGTCGCGACATCGTTCGGCGTCAATCATCGCGGCAGTGTCATCTACTTCTTGATTCTGATTTCACTCCTGATGTCGATGTCAACGGCATTGATTGGACCGTTGACGTTCTTCGGCTTTTTAGTGGCGACACTCAGTTATCAGGTCGCTGCGACGTACGATCATAAATACGTCTTCCCGATGGCATTCGCAATCGGTTTCTTCGTTTTAACGACTGCCTATTTCTTCATGTATCACATTTTCAACACGCCAAGCGTCGTCTCCGTCATCATCGAACTGTTCGGCGGACTGATATTCCTTATCGTGTTGCTTAGAAAGAGGTCCCTATGATATCACTTGAACAAGTTAAAAAATCGTATACGGATGAGGTCCGAATCGGTCCAATCGACTTAACGATCCCAAAAGGCGGATTCACGGCGTTGATCGGTCCAAACGGTGCCGGTAAGTCGACGACGTTAATGATGATCGGTCGTTTGCTTGATCTCGATGCCGGACAGATTGAAGTCGCTGGTATGGATGTCACGAGTAGCAAATCGAAAGACTTAGCGAAGATCATCACCATCTTGCGACAGGAAAATCATTTCGTAACCCGGCTGACAGTCCGGCAGCTCGTCGGCTTCGGACGTTTCCCCTACTCAAAAGGTCGCTTGACGGCTGATGATGAGACGATCATCTCGAAATACATCGATTTTCTCGAGTTGACGTCGCTTGAGAACCGCTACCTCGACGAATTATCGGGTGGACAGCGGCAACGGGCATATGTCGCTATGGTACTCTGTCAGGAAACGGAATACATTCTACTCGACGAACCCCTCAATAATCTTGATATCGCCCGCTCGGTCCAGATGATGGGTTATCTACGACACGTCGCTGATACGTTTGGACGGACGATCATCACCGTCTTACACGATATCAATTTTGCTGCGAAATATGCCGATCACATTTGTGCGATGAAGGACGGACAAATTGCCGCTTTCGGAACGGTCGCCGAAGTCATGGATGAAGCGCTATTATCCGAGATCTTCGAGACACGACTTGAGATCATCGAAGGTCCATACGGTCCGATTGCCGTCTATTGATGCTGATAGCGAGTACCTAATATCTTTTTAAATCAATGAGCAAACGTCACACAGTGGTGTCGTTTGCTCATTTTCGTATATACTCTTCTCTTGAAAACACCATCCATATTTTGTAACATGAGTTTATGAAAGGGTGACTGAATATGGATGTTTTACTCTACAACTTCATCATGTTTCTCTTCTATTTTCCTTGTTTGATTATTCATGAGTATGGTCATGCGTTCGCTGCACGATGTTATGGTATTCCGATTAAATCCATTGCATTAGGAAAAGGAAAACCATTTTTTCAACTGGGACATTTCTTTATTTCTAGAAAGTACATTTGGGAAGGGTTATATACTCCGGGCGGTCCTATCAGTACGTTAAATCGCACGCAAAAATCTTTTTATTATCTAGGTGGTGTATTGTTTAACTTCATTTGTGTTGTGATCGGGAGTCTGATCCTTTTTCTATTGCATAATGAGACAATACAATACATCCTACAAGCTTTCGTACGTATGTCCGCTATATTCGTCATTTTCAATCTATTACCACTTCGTTTATTTAGTGGATTTCCAAGCGATGGATTACAACTGATCTATCTATTTAAACGAAGAGATCATGCATAATGAATTAGGAGTGTGATCTCTTCACATTTTATATAAAGAGACTGGGACTGTGTAGATGTCCTAGTCTTTTTTTAATGAGTACATCTAAAACATACCTTGGATTGCGATATGCATTTTGATAAAAGATAGTATGTACACATATAGTTACGTTAAGGTATGAGAAATTATAGAAAATCCAAGTGTCTCAAGAAATATTAGATTTATTAAAAAAAGATGGAACATTCGGCATAAACTGATGACTCCCACATACCTTAGTTTATACCACTCCTCAGAATAATTTTGTAAACGCATTCAAATTACTGGTGATTTAGTGGTAACGTACGTCATACTGACTGTAGGTAATAGAAAAGGAGTGTTGAAGATGGAATACAAAAAAGGACTCGAAGGCGTCATTGCCGCTGAAACACAAATCGGTTTAGTCGATGGAACGTTAGGTCACCTTATTTATCGCGGACACTGGGCAAAGGAACTCGCATTATCTTATTGGTTTGAAGAAGTCGCGTATTTCATCTGGAATGGTGAATTCCCGACTGAAGCGGAACTGGTCACATTCAAGGAACAGATGACGAGCTATCGTGAACTTCCTTCTTATATTAAGACGATTCTCGATACATTGCCGAACGAGATGGATGTCATGAGTACGATGCGAACAGCAATCTCAGCACTCGGTACACCCGCTTTCGCTTGGCCACCGACAATCGATCAAGCGATGCATCTAACAGCACTCTTACCAACAATCATCGCCTATAAATATCAAAAAAATCAAGGTGCTGACTTCATCGAACCGAATCCGGAACTTGATCACGTCGCGAATTACATCTATATGATCAAAGGACAATTGCCGAGTGAAGTTGAGATCAAAGCGCTGACGGCGTATCTGATCCTAACAATTGAACACGGCATGAATGCTTCAACGTTCGCTTCTCGTGTCGTCGTCTCGACGGAATCGGAAATGATTTCTGGCGTCTGTGCCGCGATCGGATCAATGAAAGGACCGCTTCATGGTGGCGCTCCGTCAGAAGTCATTGAGATGATTGATGAGATCGGAACGATCGACAACATCGAACCGTGGATCCGGAACAAATTAGAAAAAGGCGAAAAACTGATGGGCTTTGGTCACCGCGTCTACAAAACACGCGATCCGCGTTCAGAAGCCTTAAAAGTCGTCTCAAAGGATCTCGCACAAGAGAGCGATTGGTTCAACCTGATTACACAAATGGAGCAAACAGCGATCGATTTACTCGAGGAATACAAACCGGGTAGAAAACTGTATACGAATGTTGAATTTTTCGCGGCAGCCGTCTTAAAAGGACTCGACATTCCGAAAGAACTGTTCACACCGACGTTCACCTCTAGCCGTATCATCGGCTGGACAGCACACATCCTTGAACAATCGCAAGACAACCGGATCTTCAGACCACAATCGTCATATACAGGACAGATGCCGGAACAAGCAGCTAAGTTTTAATGAATATTGGTCGGAGGAACTCTTTTGGCGAAAAGTGATCATTTACTTGCAATACTTTGGATGCTTCAGTCTGGTAAAAAAGTAACAGCCCAGTACATCTCAGAACAACTTGAGATGAATATCCGGACTGTCTATCGCTATATTGATACGCTTTCCGCAAGTGGTGTCCCGATTGTTGCCGAAGCAGGTCATCATGGCGGATACAGCTTGTTAACTCAATTCATAGAAGTACCTTTATTCTTCGATGCTGAAGAGCAGCAGTCTTTATATCACGCTGCTCTTTTTGCAGAAGAAGCCGGTTACTATGGTAATACAGCTTTAAAACGCGCGATTTCAAAAATAAAACAGCATGCTTTAAAACCATCGACAAGTGCTCCGCTCTTGGATGTAATTCCCTATCAACCCGAAATGTCGTCGAGAGCCGAAATCTTGTTACGAGAAATCGATCAGGCCATTCGCAGTCGAACAACCATACATATTCAATACTGCCGTGCGAATACGGAAGAAGTTCAATCGCGTGACATCAATCCATTTAAATTAACTTATTGGAAACACGCTTGGTACGTCACTGCATTCTGTCAGTTAAGAGAAGAAATCCGCCATTTTAAAATCAATCGCATAAACAGCTTTAAATTGTTGTCGAATCAATTCGATATTCCAGATGATTTCGATGTTCAGTCTTCTTTTATGACCGATTTACTACCAAATCCAAGAGAAACTCAAGGTGAACTAATCCTCTCCGGTGACACCTCTACTATCGATTCAATTTGCCAACACTGGTACTTTAAGCACTGTTTAATCGAACAAAATCAAAACCGTGCTGTTTTTATGATTGAGACGAGCGTTTTAGACGAACAAGTTCCGAGTCTCCTTATTGCTTATGGAACATCGATACAAGTCGTTTCTCCTGTTGAAATCAAAAGTAAAATCATTGATCGATTATACGAATTGATCGCTTCGCATCAATGATTTATTTTCACTGACAGTAGTTGTCAAGATAACCTTTCTATACTAAATGTATCTCATATAGTAAAGGAAGCGATTATCTTGACTCACACTGTCTATTTATATGTATTTGATTCAATTTCAGATTGGGAATACGGTTACGTGATGCCAGAGTTACATTCACGAAGATATTTCAAAACAGATGCTCCTCCATTCAATGTCGTTACAGTAGGACCCACGCTACACCCCATCACGACTATGGGCGGATTACGTATGTTACCGGATATCGCCGTTTCACAATTAGTGATGACTTCAAAGGATGCATTAATTCTTCCCGGTGGACAGACATGGCAAGCGTCTCTTCATGACCCTCTATTGAATAAAGTAGGCAACGCGTTGAGTAATGGAACACTTATCGCTGCGATTTGCGGTGCGACTGAAGGGTTAGCAAAGAGTGGATTCTTAAATCTGCGACTCCATACAAGTAATGATTTGTCTTACTTACAATCCGTTTGCTCGAATTATTCCGGAGAATCTTTTTATCAACATACTCCAGTTGTCCGTGATGATTCGTTAATCACAGCGTCAGGAATGGCAGCATTAGAGTTTGCTTATGAAACGATTCGTGCACTCGATGTATTCACACCTGAAACGTTAGAAGCATGGTATGGTCTTCATAAGACGAACGAACCCACATACTTCTTTGATCTCATAGCTGCAACATCTATTAATCAGTGAAGATGTTATCTAAAATAAGCAGAATCTATAACATATGATTTTTTTCAAAAAACATCGATATAAAGAACGATTAAACGGCTTGATCCCTTTAACAATAAGGGTTCAAGCCGTTTAAGTTTTATTATGATGTCTATTTTCTAGACGATTCTTCGTAGTTAAACAAGACACTTAATGAACAAGGATGTTATTAGCTATTGACGTCAATCGAATCTTGAATAATGTAATAGAGAAAATCTGAGAACGATTTGAAAGCCTCACGATCATCATAGTCTTCTTCCGGTACGTTCACTTCTCTATACACTACTTTAGGCTCACCGTTCTTGAAATTTTTGAAATCGAGACACGCATAAAATTCCTCAAGATCGTCAAAATAAAAAGCTACTAAATGTTTTGGAAGGGCATGCTCATACTCTGTTGAATGATATAATTCGAGATTCGTTTTTACTAATTCATTATTGAACATCGTAAAAAACTGGTTATCTCCAAATACACCTCCTCCAAATTCTTTCAAGAAAGTCACGTAACTTTTAGGTAAAGTTACCTTCAATTCTTTTTCAATCACCTCGATTTCAGCATCAGATAAACCTTCTTCAAACTCAGATAACTCCGGATGTGCATGGATCAACGCTTTTGCTTCTGAATAAAGATCCTTCCGCCCCGTTTTGCTTTCACTCACTTCTTCAATAGTAGGAGATGCATCTGCATCGTTCGTACTATCGTCCAAATATGTTGAAACAGCGCTATCACATACTTCGAATAAAAATTCTGTGAAAGAATCCGTATAATGTGCTTCCTCATCACTCGGGAAAAAACACACTTTTGCCTCTTGATCATTGAAGGTCAAAGCATGTAAGTCTAAACAAACGAGCGACGAACTAAAGTCCTCCATCTGTATTCCGATTAAATGTGGAGGAACTTCACTTTGAGATTTGCTACTTAGCTCCTCGTTATATTTTTCAAGTCTAAATACAATATCTAACTGGCGATTAGATGGATTGATTCCCCAAATCTCATTATCATGCGTAGCTAGATAACTAAATTTTTTTAGAAATTCTCTGTACATCGGAGGAAGTGTGAGCTGAAGACGATTTTCGACTTCAAATATCTCATTTTCAGTTGCCCCTTTTCCTACTACGAAAGCTTGCGGATATTTCTCGATTAGTTTTAAGCACCGATTGAACTTTGCGTTAATATTCACCATGCTTTGTCTCCTTCGCTTCTTACGCGATGCTAGTCAGGTAATCTTTTCAATTCGAAGGAATAGGAGAAACAGAGTGGTTCCGTATACGGAATTTGTGTGTTCCCATACACTAACATCGTGTAAAAATCTTTTCATACTTTATTCTGTAATCTGTTCTAAAGAGAAGTTCAATACTTCTACTTCACACCCTGACGCTTCTACATCCGGACTACACGCATACGGTCCAATCTTCAAATCGGTCACGTCATGTAAGTGTGCGATCCGGAGTTGCTCTTTGTGCTCTCCTGTTACGTGATACAACGTGACATCTTGATTGAGATAGTGGAGTTCAAAGACAAGCGGTGCATCAAACAGCGTATTGTCGACATCCCGGCACGACCAGTCCGAGTACCCGAAGCTCGTCACGACGGCACCCAGATGCGATGGACCATCCGGAATGAACTCAGCCGAGACCTTCACCCAGTGATCGTCGTTCACATAAAGCAAAATCCCCGCCTGATCATATGTCGCATTCGGGTTTAATTTTACTTCGATTCGGCAGTTGTATTCCCCGTCCGGAGCATCCTGCAACAACGCATGACCTGTCAGACGGTTAAACTGATAATGGGTATTGCGCCAAAAATCCGTATCCGGATCCGTCACGAAACGTAACGGTGTTTCCTCCTTGATACGTGTCGGTCGATTGAGCCATTTCATTCATAACACCCTCCTTTTATCGCCCTCTTAACTTCCGTAACTTTCGATAGCCACGAATGAGCATATCGAGCATACAATCCCTCCTATTTTCGATGAACCCTTAGACGACTGGACGAAGTCGTTGCATATCCTTATATAAAGCCGATCGTTTCAAACGTCTATTCTGTATTAAGTATTGCACATCCGACCGGTTATCGTACATCAGTTGGATATGGAAATAATTAATGTATTCAAGAATGGAAAAGACATACAAAAACAACGTGATTCGTAACCCGTACACTGGAAAATCGGATTGAAAGCGAATCCAATCGAGTCCGAATGCACATGCTGTCAGGACAATCAGCCCCAGATTAATGATACGACAATGGCGTAATCGTCGGACGACGGGTTCCGGGGTGATTGATGTTCCTTCTTTTTTTAGACGTCTCCACTTGCTATACCAATACGATGCCCCTTGAATCAGTAACAGTTCAAATAGGAACAACGACATCCAAAATGCACTTAATTCAAATAGCTGAAGCTGCGGAAAAAGACGATTTCCGAACCAGCTAAGCGGTAAAATCGTGATGACCGTGAACAGCTCCCCTCGGTACAGATAGGCGAAGCGTTCCGCAACGAGCTGCTTCATGGCGTCACCCATTCGATCCGGAACTTACTTCCTGGACCAAGCCGTGCGATCAATGGTTGATCAGCCTCAATCACGCGTCCGATGACGTTGACTCGCTCATCTGCCGACAAATTACGTTTCGTGATTTGCACCTCGCCCGCGTATCGTCCGTATTTTTCATTATCGATCGTGATCGTTCCAAGCGGACGGGCAGACGGATCTTGCGGTGTCAGATCGATCGTCGACGGCTTCATCCGCGACTCGACGGATCGAATGACATCCCGCGCCGGATCAAACCGATTCGTTTCCATCTCCCGTTGTGCTTGCTGTCCGTTCGCGAGTGCCCGCAGTACGATGATTCCGTCTTGCTCTGCTTCGAATTGCCGAATCGTCGCCTCCGTCAATCGTGGATCCCCAACAAGAATTCGATCAACGGTCGCTTTTAAGTCGATGTAACTGGCGAACGGTGCCGCATTTCGGTGTTCTTCAAGTGTCGGTAACGTCTCAAACAACGGTCCACGGAGTGTCTCGTCACCCGGTATGAATGCTTGAACCCGTAATCCTTGCGTCTGCAACCAGGCATTCTTTTCGTCAAACCATGTCCGGTCGAGTCCCGTTTCCGGTCGCGGATAAAAATTATGCCACGCCTCCGTTTGATCGATTCGCAGCCCGTGTGCCTTCATCTCCGTCAATTCGTCTGCTGTTAACGTACTGGCGTTCAGTGCAACCATCATTTGGTTCGATAACGTCGCGATTTGTTGCGGGCTGATGCCGTAATCAAGACGCAGTCCAGTCACGCCCCAGTCCGTTAACGTCGCTGCCGTCTCCCATGTCTTGCCGAGCGTCGCGAGCGACGCTGGTGCGATGTCCGCCACGAGTTCGAATCCGAGCTCACGTGCTAAACGACCGAGCGCTTGCAAGCGTTCGACGTACAGTGAAGAATCGTCCTCGGGAATATGTAGCGATGTAAAGAGCGACGTAAAGCCAACAGCACGCATCCGCTGTAGCCACTCGCTCGTCTCGTCTGTGATCGGTTCACTTAAATAGATTGATAATCCTTTCATCGACTCACTCCTTCACTTCTCTACTTAGGGAAAAAGCAGCTGATTCCTTCTTTTTCGAAGGATTCAACTGCTTTTCAATACCTTAAATACCGTCTGCCATCTCTTCTTTGAAACCGAACCAATACGTGAACAGGAATCCTGCCGCGTACGAGATGACGAGACCACCGATGTACGTCAAGTACATTCCGTTGTCGATCAACGGTGTCAATGACAAACCGGATACGCCGACTCCAAGCGCCGTCGTCTTCATCGTTGCTTGGAAGGCACCACCGACTGCTGCGCCGAGACATGCCGTTACGAACGGGCGACCGAGCGGCAACGTAACACCGTATAACAGCGGTTCACCGATTCCAAGGAAACCGACCGGAATCGCACCTTTAATGATGTTACGCAGGCGCGGATTGCGCGTCTTGACGAAAATCGCCATTGCCGCCCCGACTTGACCCGCTCCTGCCATCGCAAGAATCGGTAAAAGTGGCGTGTTGCCAATCGTGTTCAAGAACTCGAGATGGATCGGTGTCAGTCCATGATGAAGACCGACCATGACGAGTGGTAGGAAGAAGCCGGCCAGTACTGCCCCGGCGAGTGGTCCACCGACCTCAAGTACGGCATTGATTGCTTTCATGATACCGTCTGACAGCAGTCCAGCAACCGGCATGATCGCATAGAGCGAGGCGAATCCGACGATCAGCACCGTCAACAATGGCGTGAAGATGATATCAATCGATGCGAACATGAAGCGACGGATGTGTTTCTCAAGATAGGTCATCAGCCAAGCTGCGAAGATGACACCAAACAAGCCGCCCCTGCCCGCAACGAGCGGTTCCCCGTAAATCGTGATATCCGCAAGCACGGGGTTGAATAGAATCCCACCGGCAATTGCCCCGAGCACCGGCGTGCCGCCGAATTCCTTCGCCGTATTCCACCCGACAAGGATTGCGAGATATAAAAAGACCGTCCCACCGATCAGTAGTAAAATCTGCATCCATGTCTGTGTTTCATCGACACCCGCATTTTTTGCGAAGTTCGCACCGCCGTTGATGATCCCCGAAGCGACGAGTCCCGGAATGAGCGGAATGAAGATGTTCCCGATTCGGCGCAAGAAGCGTTTGAACGGTGACTGTTGTTTTGCTTTTACTTTTTGCCGTTCGACAGCGGCTCGTTCTTCTGGCGTCAAGTTCGGATCAACGGACTCTTCCCCGATCGCGAGTCCTGTTTCGCGACTTAAGTGATCGGCTACCCGATTGACCGTTCCCGGTCCAACGACGATTTGTAACGTCTCGTCATCGATGACCCCCATGACCCCATCAATCCGCTTTAACGCATCGATATCTGCTTGCGTCGGATCCTTTAGCGATAAACGAACCCGCGTCATACAGTGCGCAAGCTGCCGGAGATTATCTTTTCCACCGACGTGCTCGAGTATCGCCTGTGCCAGCACTTCTTCCTTCTTCATCGTGTTTCCCCCTTAGAGTGCGTCTCGGACGAATCCGTTTGCTTGCTGTAATCGTTCGACCGCTTCCGCATGCGGAACATTTGCGAGAATCATGACGATTGCCGTCTTGACGTGTCCGTGCGCTTCGCTGAAGACACGTTCCGCCGTTACAGCATCGACTCCTGTTGCCTCACTGATCATCCGCTTCGCCCGGATCTCGAGTTTTTCGTTCGTTGACTGGACGTCGACCATCAAATTTTGATAGACCTTACCGACACCGATCATCGCCGCTGTCGAAATCATGTTCAAGACAAGCTTTTGTGCCGTTCCAGCCTTTAGTCTTGTTGACCCCGTCAAGACTTCCGGACCTGTTTCGACTTCAATCGCATAGCGCGCGTGCCGACTGATGACCGCGTCCGTATTACAAGAAATCGCCGCTGTCACCGCTCCAACTTCCTTCGCGTAATCAAGCCCACCGATGACATACGGCGTCCGTCCGCTTGCTGCGATGCCGATGACCGTATCACGAGCTTCTAGCTGGAGCCCTTTCAAATCGTCGACGGCAAGCGTCCGACTATCCTCTGCTCCCTCAACCGCTTTGATTAACGCACGTTCGCCACCAGCAATCAAACCGACGACCATGTCTGGTGAGACCCCGAACGTCGGCACACATTCTGCCGCATCGAGAATCCCGAGCCGCCCGCTCGTACCGGCACCGATGTAAATCAAGCGTCCTCCGTTTTTGAATGATGCAATGACGTGTTTGACGACTTCCGCAATGACGGGAATTTGTTCCCGAATGACCGTCGCGACCGTTTGATCCTCAGCGTTCATCACCCGTAAGACATTCTCGACTGTCATCTCATCGAGTTGCATCGTCTGTTCATTCCGACGTTCCGTTGCTAACTGATCTAACATCTGCTTCACCCTTTCTGTTATCCCTCCCTTTATTATACAATTAAGAAATTTTAATTCAATATTATTTATTTAATTTTGAAATTAAATTTCTGTATATAAAAATAAGGTTTTGTCCTTTCTTTCAGGCTCGGTCCCTTGATTTCCTGCTTGTCGTAATTTCCTCATTCGCAAAGTCCAGTAACGCAGACGTTCGCTCCCGTCCAATCGTCGCGACAAGTAACGGGATGCGTGGTCCGTAGGATTGATTGATTGTCAGTTGATAAAGTAGCGTCGCGTAGTATCATTCATAAACAAAAAGCTGATTTTCATCCGTTAGTTGCCTAAAGGACAAAATCAGCTTCCCACGGGACCACTCTTGTACGCCTCATGTCACTAGTAGCATCATCCGATCGGAATCTGTATGAGGCTCTGAAAATATTAAAAAAGTCGTTCACCAGAGGCGTAAATCATTTTAATTTCTGTTCCATGTCCTCCACTGAACTGGAACTGTCGCTATACTGTTCTTTCTCCTCAACGAGATATTCGATATCATATGTACCTGGCTCGATCGTACCGCCTTGTACCGTTTGTTTGAGAACGACGGTTTCCGAAGCTTTGACGCGTTTCTTTTGTTGGCTTATTTTACTCTGCTGCTTTCTTGAATCGAAGACGACAGTCCTCGACTTGCTCTCACGAACGATGACATTCAACAAATGTCCAGAGCGAGCTACGACATCAAATGCATGGTCTCCTGTGTTCGTCAATTTGTATTCAAAGACGAGTCCTTCTTTCGTATTCCCCTTGAAGGACGTCTCATTCGTCTCACTCCCACTTTGCGGTTGGATCATACAACCGCTTAAACAAAGGATCATGGGGATCAACAACCATTTTTTCATCTGTAAAACTCCGTTCTGTATGAAGAAATTTCTGATTCATTCCCATCCTGGAAGCGGATGGGGTTGCTCCTCGACGAAGGCACGATATCCATCGAATTGTAGTCCTTGACGTTGCGGATTATGGTTGCGAATCAACGGATCACCTGTCTCGTCCTCGTTCTGCCAAAACCGATGTTCCGTTTGAAAAACCATGATCGACGCATACTGGAATCGCTCTGCCATTAGATATTCTCGAACCGATTGCATCACTTGTTCAAAGCGCGAATCCGAGTCGTAGCTACTGCCAAGACGTTCTTTTTCTTGTTTCCCTTCGAAAATCTTAACCGAGAAATACGCATCCCTTTTCGCCATCGGATACTCGATTTCAACGCGAACCGAGTCGACGAAGCGAATCGGTCGTGGTTTGCTCACTTCTTCTTCGGAATTGTAGTCCTCTACATAATAAGCATCTGTTGCAATCGAAAAGTCCTTGAACTCCCAGAACATATCGCCTTGTGCAATGATCGCATATTCAAGAAACGTGCCGAAGTTCTGTCCAATCGGGTCAGTCTCCTCTGTCGATAACTCATGAAACATCCAGTGCATATACGGTGTCTCATCCGTCTTTGCATCTTCCGTCTGAATCAAGACATATCCTTCGTTCATTTCGCCAATCATCAAGAAGTGATCATAGTCTTCATGGATCAGGTCGTCCTCTTTAGCCTGGATTATCATTTCAATGACTTTTTCAAGTGGATAGAGTTCGATACCAAGACCTTGAATCATGAACAACTCCGCTCCGTCATGTAAACGAAGGAATGTCTTATATTCACTTGGTAACGTTAGCTTGAACTGTGTTTCAAATGACTGAATCGCCTGTTCCGTTACCGGATCATTTAAATTGAATTGAGCGACTCCTGTATCGTATCGACGCTGAATGAAGGTCGACCCGTGATTGATTTTTTGTGATAAGACGTCAAGTACCGCTTCGATTTGGTTCATTTCTTTCATCGGTCCCATCCTTTTCATTTTCGTATTCGTGAATGATACGACTTCACACTATACACCATACCATTTTTTCAATTATTTGGTGTATTCTATCCTACGCGTTCTGTGGTATTCTCGTTCTAATATCATTATAAAAAATTGCATTCGAAGAGGTGACCCATGTCTAAATCATCATCGATGTTGCTCATATTACTCGCTGCGATCTTTTGGGGCACGACGGGGACCTCACAAGCCTTTGCGCCGGATGATGCACATCCGATTGCGATTGGTGCCGTTCGTCTGGCTGTCGGTGGACTGTTCTTACTCTGTCTCGTTCTCTTCAAAAGAAAGCTGACGTTACGCGACTGGCCGGTGCGGACGATTTTACTCGCTGCCGTCAGCATGGCGGCTTACCAACCGCTGTTCTTCTCAGCTGTTTTGATGACCGGTGTCGCCGTCGGTACCGTCGTCGCGATCGGTAGCGCGCCGATCTTTTCCGGGTGTATCGAGTGGCTGTTCCTAAAGAAACGTCCAGCGTTGCTGTGGTGGGCATCGACCGGACTATCGATCACCGGTTGTTTGTTGCTTCTGAACAATCAAGGAACGGTCGCGATTGATCCAATCGGAATCGTCCTTGCACTCGGTGCCGGACTATCGTTTGCCGGGTACACGTTCGTCAGTCGAGACCTCGTCAAGACACACGCGCCACTGTCAGTCGTTGCTGTCATTTTCACGACAAGCGCCTTGCTGTTGTCACCTCTGCTGTTTTTATTCGACCTCTCCTGGTTGTTCACGTCACGTGGTGCCGGAATCAGCCTCCATCTCGGCGTCGTTGCGACTGGAATCGCTTACTGGTTATTTGCGAAAGGACTATCGAACGTACCATCGTCGACTGCCGTCACGCTCTCGCTCGGTGAGCCGCTGACTGCCGCCTTACTTGGTGTATTCGTCCTCGGTGAACAGTTAAGTGGTACGGCTTGGTTCGGGATCTCGTTATTATTACTCGGAATCGCCTTATTGATCGGTTCGTCTCGCCTAGCAGCGCGCCAAACCGTTTTGACAGAAGAACGACAAACTCGGACTGGAGGCTAAATCATGCAAGAAATCACGCTTGAGAAACTACAATTTCGCGAAGATTATCACATCGGACTCAATCAGTTCTTGATGGATGTCGCAAATGGTAACCGATTGATCTTTCATTTCCGTGGGCATACGGAAGAGACGATGGTCATCGTCGGCGACTACAGCTGTAACTACTTTCAATTGACTTTCGAAGCGGATGCGATTCTGCTTCGTTCACCGGACCTCTATGAACTAAAAGAAGATGTCGAGATCAACCCGATTCCACTTTTGACGCTGACCGATTCAAAGCTGCTGACGTTCGCACGTGAAATGATGCATCTCGATCCTACAAAAGACTGGGTTCATTACTGGCTCCGAGCATTTGAACAGGATTTTCATGTCTTGTCTCCCCGTCCACCGGTTCTGACCGACCTCGGACATAAGCGCAGCGATGCGATCGTCAAGCATTCCTTTGATTCACTCATCTTTGAATGACATAAAAAAAGCCCTACCTTGCCAAAGGTAGGGTATTCGTTCGTCCCGCCCAACGACTCGCGCCGGACGGTTACTTGGATTATAGATACAAAGATAAGGTTTTTTCAACTGACTGGACGGAATCGACCGGACTGAACCGCTGTACGACACGTCCTTGGCGATCGATTAAAAACTTCGTATAGTTCCATTTAATCTTTGACGACAGCAGACCGGAGCGTTCGCGTTTTAGGAATGTATAAAGCGGATGCTCATTAGGTCCATTGACGTCGATCTTCTGAAACATCGGAAACGTCACACCATAGTTCAGCTGACAGAACTGCATCGTCTCTTCCTGACTTGCAAACTCCTGCTGATTGAATTGATCGCACGGAAAGCCAAGCACCGTGACTCCTTGCTCATCATATTTATCGTACAATGCCTGTAGTTCGCCAAGCTGTTTGACGAGCCCACACTTACTTGCCGTGTTGACGATCACGAGGACACGCCCCGCATAGTCACCTAATGAAACAGTCTCTCCCGTTGCGTTTTGTACGGTTGCATCATATACGGTTTGCATGTTTCCCAGCTCCTTTGACCTTAGATTAAGACAAAACGCGCACCCTGTCGTTCTCAGACATGCGCGTAATGCTTTACCAAATCGCCTCTTCTTTGTCACTCAGTTTGATGACGAACGGTAGGATCAAAACGAACAAGAGACTGACATATCCGAGCGATAAGTAATGTTGCGAGTCTTTCGAAATGTATTGCTTCACGCCGCAGTTCGGACACGCTTTCCCATGTTTCGAAAATCCGACAGCGAGCACTTCTTTCGTTTTGAACGTATATTGGCAATTCGTACAACGTACCATCTGACCATCTCCTTCTTCCTTATCTACTGGTGGATTCAGGAAAAAGTTTCATGAAAATAAAAGTAACCGACATCTTACCTCATGGATTCTTCCCGGTCG
>Ga0308160_10004230_pt1 | contig 15507 bp, 11 predicted proteins | sample PhyFR1_FD_201036 | JGI IMG/M metagenome (GOLD analysis project Ga0308160, IMG submission 201036) | Phyllosphere microbial communities from UC Gill Tract Community Farm, Albany, California, United States - DLSLF.R1 | ecosystem: Host-associated > Plants > Phyllosphere > Unclassified | place: USA...
CCGCACCACTCCTTCTATTATCGCCTATACTCAAGATGGTGAGACTCTGGTTGGTCAACCAGCTAAGCGTCAGGCTGTTACTAACCCCCAAAATACCTTATTTGCGATCAAGCGCCTGATTGGCCGTCGCTTTCAGGACGAAGAAGCGCAGCGCGATAAAGGCATCATGCCATACAAAATCATCGAAGCTGACAACGGCGACGCTTGGCTAGAAGTGAAAGACCAGAAAATGGCACCGCCACAGATTTCTGCTGAAGTGCTGAAGAAAATGAAGAAAACGGCTGAAGATTACCTGGGTGAACCGGTAACTGAAGCGGTGATCACTGTACCTGCTTACTTCAACGATGCACAGCGTCAGGCGACCAAAGATGCTGGCCGTATCGCTGGCTTGGAAGTAAAACGTATCATCAATGAACCGACCGCCGCAGCCCTGGCCTACGGTTTGGATAAAGAAGTCGGCAACCGTACCATCGCGGTTTATGACTTGGGTGGTGGTACTTTCGATATCTCCATCATCGAAATCGACGATGTTGATGGTGAAAAAACCTTTGAAGTTCTAGCGACCAACGGCGACACCCATTTGGGTGGTGAAGACTTCGACAGCCGCCTGATCAATTATTTGGTGGAAGAGTTCAAGAAAGAACAAGGCATCGATCTGCGTAATGACCCGTTGGCGATGCAGCGTCTGAAAGAAGCCGCAGAAAAAGCGAAAATTGAGCTGTCTTCCGCTCAGCAAACCGACGTTAACCTGCCGTATATTACCGCAGATGCGACCGGGCCAAAACACATGAATATCAAAGTGACCCGCGCAAAACTTGAGTCATTGGTTGAAGATTTGGTTGCGCGTTCCATCGAACCACTGAAAGTGGCGCTGAAAGATGCGGGTCTGTCGGTCTCCGACATTCAAGATGTGATCCTGGTAGGGGGTCAGACTCGTATGCCTATGGTGCAGAAGAAAGTCGCTGACTTCTTCGGTAAAGAACCGCGTAAAGACGTTAACCCAGACGAAGCGGTCGCTGTGGGCGCTGCGGTGCAGGCTGGCGTATTGGCGGGTGATGTGAAGGACGTATTGCTACTGGACGTTACTCCGCTGTCGTTGGGTATTGAAACTATGGGCAGCGTGATGACCCCGTTGATTACCAAAAACACCACTATCCCGGCCAAGCACAGCCAGGTGTTCTCGACTGCTGAAGACAACCAGTCTGCGGTAACCATCCATGTGCTACAGGGTGAACGTAAACGCGCCAGCGATAACAAATCTTTGGGGCAATTCAACTTGGATGGCATTCAGGCGGCACCGCGCGGTATGGCGCAGATCGAAGTAACTTTCGATATCGATGCTGATGGTATTCTGCATGTGTCCGCCAAAGACAAGAATACCGGCCGTGAGCAGAAGATCACCATCAAGGCTTCTTCGGGTCTGAACGAAGATGAAATCCAGAAAATGGTACGCGATGCTGAGCTTAATGCTGAGTCTGACCGCAAGTTCGAAGAACTGGTACAGACCCGTAACCAGGCGGATCACTTGATCCACGGCACCCGTAAGCAGTTGGAAGAAGCAGGCGACAAACTGTCGGCGGAAGACAAAACGGCTATTGAAACGGCGCTACAAGACTTGGAAGCAGCGTTGAAAGGCGAAGATAAAGCTGCGATCGAAGCTAAATCCCAGGCATTGGTGCAGGTTTCTGGCAAGTTGTTGGAAATGGCCCAGCCTCAGCAAGGCGCTGACGCCGGTGCTGACAATGCGGCACAGAAGGACGACGATGTCGTAGACGCTGAGTTCGAAGAAGTTAAAGACAAAAATAATCGCCCTTAAGCGGGCACGGAACGGCGGCGAAGCCGTTACTGGAAACCAGCACGGGCGTCGAGGTAACTCTACGCCCGTGCATGCATGTTCAGGGTAAGAAAAAGAATGGCTAAGAAAGACTATTACGAGATTCTTGGTGTCAGCAAGACGGCAGATGAGCGTGAGATAAAAAAAGCGTATAAACGCCTGGCGATGAAATATCATCCTGACCGTAACCAGGAAGAAGGCGCTGAGACCTTATTTAAGCAGAGCAAGGAAGCTTATGAAGTGCTGACTGATAGTCGAAAGCGTGCGGCATACGATCAGTACGGGCACGCGGCCTTTGAACAAGGCCACATGGGTGGTAGCGGTGCAGACTTTAGCGACATCTTTGGCGACGTATTTGGCGATATCTTCGGCGGGGGTCGCCGGAAACGTGCCACCCGTGGTTCAGATCTGCGCTATAATCTGGAGCTTTCCCTTGAGGAGACGGTGCGTGGCGTTACCAAAGAGATCCGCATTCCGGTGTTGGTGGAGTGTGATGCGTGCCACGGTAGTGGTGCCAGGTAGTTCGCCGATCACCTGTCCTACCTGTCACGGCCAGGGGCAAGTGCAGATGCGCCAAGGTTTCTTCAGTGTGCAGCAGGCGTGTCCGCACTGCCATGGCCGTGGGCAGATCATCAACGATCCCTGCAACAAGTGCCATAGCCATGGCCGGGTAGAAAAATCCAAGACGTTGTCGGTGAAAATCCCGGCAGGTGTGGATACTGGCGATCGTATTCGTCTGGCAGGTGAGGGAGAAGCGGGCGAGCATGGCGCTTCAGCGGGCGATCTGTACGTTCAGGTTCAGGTTAAGGCTCACCCGATCTTCGAGCGTGAAGGCAACAACCTATACTGCGAAGTGCCAATCAGCTTTGCTATGGCGGCGCTGGGCGGTGAGATTGAAGTGCCGACGCTGGATGGCCGGGTGAAGCTGAAGATACCTGCAGAAACCCAGACCGCCAAGTTGTTCCGCATGCGCGATAAGGGCATCAAGTCAGTGCGTGGCGGTAGCCAAGGCGATCTACTATGTCGCGTGGTAGTGGAAACCCCGGTTAATCTAAATGACAAACAGAAACAGCTACTGAAGGAACTGGAAGCCAGTCTCGGTGGCCCTTCTGGCGATAATAACAGCCCGCGTTCGAAGAGCTTCTTCGATGGGGTGAAAAACTTCTTTGACGACCTGACTCGCTAATTCACTGTTTTTAATGGTGAGTGATTCAACCCCAGGCTTATACCTGGGGTTTTTATTTGTTGTTATCTGCATAAGATGTGTAACTTCTGTGGTGAGTTGATTGGTTTGCGGATATATCCCGTATAGGAGAACACAATAACACCGGCTCTGGCTGTTGCGCATTGGGACAAATAGGGGTGAACATTGTCTGAAACAGGAAAAGGACATTTGTCGAAGCGAAACGTTATGGAGAACTGCTCATGAGCATGTCGCATATCAATTTTAATCACCTTTATTACTTCTGGCAGGTTTGCAAGGCAGGGTCGGTGCTGCTGAAGTACTGTTTCTGATTACTGGTCAGATTAAGGTGGTGGAAGAACGCCTGGATGGCAAGCTGTTGATCTCCGGTCAGCGTTCTGGGGCATAAGTTGCTCAACTGGTTCAACACCCAGGGTACTCAGGTCGAGATCCTGGGCGAGTTCGACGATGCCGCGCTGATGAAGGCGTTCAGTATGTATTCAATGCGATCTTCGTTGCGCCGACGTTGTATGTGCAGGATACCAATAACGAAGACCGTGTGGTGGAGATTGGGAGGATTGATAGTATACAGGAAGAATATTACATCATCTTTGCTGAGCGTATGATCCTGTATCCTGCGGTGCCTGCAGCGGTTGTGCAACAAAGACTTTTCGGTGCTGTTTTTTGCTAGCAGGGGAGAATCGGGGCATAAAAAAACCGGCCTGAACCGGTTTTTTTATCAAGCAAATAACCTAATGCTTACTGCATTGCGTTGATACGTGCAGTCAAGTTTGACTTATGACGCGCTGCTTTGTTTTTGTGGAACAGTCCTTTAGCCGCTTGACGATCCACAAGTGGTTGCATTACGGAGAATGCGTTTTGTGCTGCTTCTTTGTCGCCTGCTGCGATAGCCGCGTCTACCTTCTTGATAAAGGTACGCACCATTGATCGACGGCTAGCATTGTGCTTGCGGCGTTTCTCAGACTGTATGGCGCGTTTCTTAGCTGATTTGATATTAGCCAAGGTCCAACTCCCAAATATATTCTATTGAGGACAATTCAAAGGCCGAGGAATATGCCCTTTTAACCTTCGTTTGTCAATGGATTTGTGCAAATAAGCGCCGCTTGTACGGGCGGCACTTGCTACGTTGTGATGGCGCAGGATTTTAACAGCTTAAGGCATGGGAATACAGTGTTTCCGCGAAAATTCGCCGAGGATTTGCTGCGATGAGTGCCAACTGCTGGTTGGGGGCGCTTATTGGCTTTAAGACGCAGGATAATTTGCGGCTAAGCCGTTTCACCCACCGATGATCTCCGGTATGGTATGCCTATGACATAAAGGCACCAATCGCGGGTTAACCTTACCGACTGTACAAGGTATAATCCGCCGATTTCCATTGTTTTGAGCCAGCTATGCAGCTAATTCGCGGCATCCACAATATTCAGGCGCGCCACCATGGTTGCGTGCTCACCATCGGTAATTTTGACGGCGTACACCGAGGCCATCAGGCAGTGCTGGAGCAACTGCAGCAAGAGGGACAACGTCTTGGGTTGCCGGTCATGGTGATGATCTTTGAGCCGCAGCCGCTGGAAATGTTTGCAACGGATCAGGCACCGGCTCGCCTTACGCGTTTGCGTGATAAGGCGAAATACCTGGCGCAAGCGGGGGTAGACTACCTGCTGTGTGTCAAGTTTGATCCACGTTTCGCCGCCAACACCGCACAGGCGTTCATCGCTGAATTGCTGGTGGAGAAGCTGGGCGTTAAGTTACTGATAGTCGGGGATGATTTTCGTTTTGGCGCAGGCCGCCAGGGCGATTTCACGCTATTGCAGCAGGCTGGGAAAGAATACGGCTTCGAGGTGGTCAGCACATCGACCTTCCGTGAAGGTGGGCAGCGCATCAGCAGCACCGCCATTCGCCATGCCTTGGATGACGGTGCCCTACCGCTGGCAGAAAATTTGCTGGGTCACCCGTACAGCATTTCTGGCCGAGTGGTGCACGGCGATGAACTGGGGCGCACCATTGGTTTTCCTACCGCCAATCTACCGCTGAAACGTCTGGTGGCACCCGTGAAAGGAGTCTATGCGGTGGAGGTTTACGGCCTGGGGCCTGATCCGCTCCCCGGCGTGGCCAATATCGGCACGCGGCCAACCCTTGATGGTGTGTGCCAGCAGCTAGAAGTGCATCTGCTCGATGTCACAATGGATCTTTATGGGCGTCATATTGACGTGGTACTCCGTATGAAAATGCGCAACGAACAGCGTTTTGCTTCGCTCGATGCGCTGAAGCAGCAAATCGCCGATGATGTGGTGACAGCCCGGAAGTTCTTCGGGGTAAAAACATGAGTTTAATCGTTTACCCTAGTGAACGGGCATTCAGTAAGCGATCTGGGTGAAAAATCTGCCTAAAGCAGATTTGAACGCTGCTTGCAGTGGCTCCGTAAGGAATGAGGCCCACATGATGGGCCGAATAGACAGGCAACCAACTAACAAAGAAAGATGTAACTTGAAATATCACCGGTAAATAGCCAAAAACGGAAACGAGAATCTCATGAGTGACTACAAGAATACCCTGAACTTGCCGGAAACAGGGTTCCCAATGCGCGGCGATCTAGCCAAGCGTGAGCCTGGCATGCTGCAACGTTGGTATGAACAGGATCTGTACGGGATGATCCGTACTGCTAAAAAGGGCAAAAAAACCTTCATTTTGCATGATGGCCCGCCGTATGCGAACGGCAGTATTCACATTGGTCACTCGGTTAACAAAATTCTCAAAGACATTATCATCAAGTCGAAAGGGTTGGCTGGTTTCGATTCACCCTATATTCCAGGCTGGGACTGCCATGGCCTGCCGATTGAATTGAAGGTTGAGCAGTTGTACGGCAAGCCGGGCGAAAAGCTGAGCGCGGCCGAGTTCCGCCAAAAATGCCGTGAATACGCCGCTGAACAGGTTGAAGGCCAGAAGAAGGACTTCATCCGCCTGGGCGTGCTTGGCGACTGGGAACGTCCGTACCTGACCATGGACTTCAAAACCGAAGCCAACATTATCCGCGCGCTGGGCAAGATCATCAGCAACGGCCACTTGCTGAAAGGTGCCAAACCGGTGCATTGGTGTACCGATTGCGGCTCCTCGCTGGCGGAAGCGGAAGTAGAATATTACGACAAAACCTCTCCGTCGATCGATGTGGCGTTTCACGCGGCTGATGCTGCTGCGGTCGCGGCCAAGTTCGGCGTCAGCAACTTCAGCGGTTTCATCTCGCTGGTGATCTGGACCACCACCCCATGGACGCTGCCCGCTAACCGCGCTATCTCGCTGCACCCTGATTTCAGCTATCAACTGGTGCAAGTCGATGGTCAGTGCCTGATCCTGGTGGCTGAACTGGTGGCAAGCGTGATGAAACGCGCTGGCATCACCGAATGGACGGTGCTGGGTAGCTGCAAAGGTGCCGATTTGGCGTTGCTGCGTTTCCAGCATCCGTTTATGAGCTTCGACGTGCCAGCGATCCCAGGTGAGCATGTGACGCTAGATGCGGGTACTGGTGCGGTGCATACCGCCGGTGGTCATGGCCCGGACGACTTCGTTATCAGCCAGAAATATGGCCTGGAGATCGCCAACCCGGTGGGGCCGAACGGCTGCTACCTGACAGGCACTCACCCGCTGCTGGACGGTAAGTTCGTGTTCAAGGCCAATGAGCTGATCGTCGATCTGCTGTGTGAGAAAGGCACGCTGTTGCATGGGGAAAAAATGGTGCACAGCTACCCATGCTGCTGGCGTCATAAAACGCCGATCATCTTCCGCGCCACGCCACAATGGTTTATCAGCATGGATCAAAAGGGGCTGCGTCAGCAGTCGCTAGAAGAGATCAAAGGCGTGCGCTGGATCCCAGACTGGGGACAGGCGCGCATCGAAACCATGGTGGCCAACCGCCCGGACTGGTGCATCTCGCGTCAGCGTACTTGGGGAGTGCCGATGTCATTGTGGGTGCATAAAGACACCGAGCAGTTGCACCCGCGTAGCGTAGAACTGATGGAAGAAGTGGCCAAGCGTGTCGAGCAGGGCGGTATTCAGGCGTGGTGGGATTTGGACGCAGCCGATATCCTCGGTGCCGACGCCGCTGATTACCAGAAAGTGCCGGATACCCTGGACGTCTGGTTCGACTCCGGCTCGACTCATGCTTCGGTGGTAGACGTGCGTCCTGAATTTCACGGCTACAGCGCCGATATGTACCTGGAAGGATCTGACCAACATCGCGGCTGGTTTATGTCATCGCTAATGATTTCCACCGCAATGAAAGGTAAAGCCCCTTACAGGGAGGTGCTGACTCACGGTTTTACCGTTGATGGTCAGGGGCGCAAGATGTCCAAGTCGATCGGTAACACCGTCAGCCCGCAAGAGGTGATGAACAAACTGGGCGGCGATATCCTGCGTTTGTGGGTGGCGTCTACCGATTACACCGGCGAAATCGCGGTATCCGATGAGATCCTCAAGCGTGCAGCCGATTCTTACCGCCGTATCCGCAACACCGCGCGTTTCCTGCTGGCCAACTTGAACGGGTTCGAACCCAGTACCGACTGCGTGGCACCGGAAGAGATGGTGGTGTTGGATCGCTGGGCGGTTGGCCGTGCGCTGGCAGCGCAGCAGGATATCGAACAGGCTTACGCCAATTACGATTTCCACGAAGTAGTGCAACGTCTGATGCAGTTCTGCTCGGTTGAAATGGGATCCTTCTATTTGGATATCATCAAAGATCGTCAGTACACCGCCAAGCGTGACAGCATCGCCCGTCGTAGCTGCCAGACCGCGCTATTCCACATTGCGGAAGCACTGGTGCGCTGGATGGCACCGATCATGTCGTTCACTGCCGATGAAATCTGGGGCTTCCTGCCAGGCAAACGCGCGCAGTACGTATTTACTGAAGAGTGGTATAGAGGCCTATTCGCCCTGGCGGAAGGCGAAAACATGAACGATGCTTTCTGGGCTGAGCTGCTGAAGGTGCGCGGCGAAGTGAACAAGGTGCTGGAGCAGGCGCGCGCCGACAAACGCCTCGGCAGCCCGCTGGAGGCGGCGGTGACCCTGTACGCCGACAGCGAACTGGCAGAGCGGCTGAATAGCCTACAAGACGAACTGCGCTTTGTGCTGCTGACTTCTGCCGCGCATGTTGCACCGTTGGCCGATGCACCAGTGGATGCTCAGGCTACCGAATTGCTGAAGGGGCTAAAAATCGCCGTTAGCACCGCTGAAGGTGAAAAGTGCCCGCGTTGCTGGCATTACACCACCGATATCGGCTTGGTGGCGGAACACACAGACATCTGCGGCCGCTGTGTGACCAACGTAGCCGGCGACGGCGAAAAGCGTAACTATGCCTGAGAACCCGATACCTGATGAGTAAATTAATCTGTTCGACTGGCTTACGCTGGCTGTGGGTGGTAGTGGTAGTACTGGTGTTGGATTTCGTTAGCAAGCAGTGGGTGCTCAGCTACTTGGTGCTGGGCCAGTCCGAACCGCTGATGCCATGGTTCAATTTGTTCTATGCCCGTAACTACGGTGCTGCGTTCAGCTTCCTGGCCGACCATGGTGGCTGGCAGCGCTGGTTCTTTGCTGGTATCGCCATCGCTATCGTGGCGGTACTGCTGGTGATGATGTACCGCAGCAGCGCGCAGCAGAAGCTAAACAATATCGCCTATGCTTTCATCATCGGCGGCGCGCTCGGCAACCTGTTCGATCGCCTGTGGGACGGTTTTGTGGTCGACTTTATCGACTTTTACATCGGCAACTGGCATTACCCAACTTTCAACCTGGCGGATAGCTTTATCTGCGTGGGGGCGGCGATGATCATGTTGGAAGGTTTCCTGTCGCCAGCGAACCAAGGCGCAAAGAACAAAGGTGAATAATATGGCGGTTCAGGTTATCGCTGGCAGTGCAGTGCTGGTTCACTTTACGCTGAAACTGGAGGATGGCGTGATCGCCGATTCTACCCGCAGCAGCGGCAAACCGGCGCTGTTCCGCCTGGGTGACGGCAGCCTGTCGGCACCGCTGGAAGAGCAACTGCTCGGTTTGCATGCAGGTGACACATGCACTTTTACCTTACCGCCGCAAGCAGCCTTCGGCGCAGAGAACCCGGATCTGATCCAGTTCTTTTCACCTCGCGACTTTACGGAAATCGGCGTGCCGGAGGTAGGCACCATCATGCTGTTTACCGCTATTGATGGCAGTGAAATGCCGGGCGTGGTGCGTGCAGTAGTGGAAGATTCGATCACTGTTGATTTCAACCATCCATTGGCAGGCCACCCGGTGACCTTCGATATCGAAGTGCTGGCGATTGACCCACAGCAGGAGGCGAGGCATGCAAATATTGCTGGCTAATCCACGTGGCTTCTGCGCCGGTGTCGATCGTGCGATCAGTATCGTTGAGCGTGCTTTGGAGCTTTACGGCGCGCCAATCTACGTGCGGCATGAAGTGGTGCACAACCGCTATGTGGTCGACAGCTTGCGCGAGCGCGGCGCGGTGTTTATTGAAGAGATATCCGAAGTGCCGGACGGGTCGATTCTGGTCTTCTCGGCACACGGGGTATCTCAGGCGGTGCGCGCCGAAGCCAAGGCGCGTGATCTGACCATGCTGTTTGACGCCACCTGCCCGCTGGTGACCAAGGTGCATATGGAAGTGGCACGCGCCAGCCGCCGTGGTACCGAGGCCATTCTGATTGGCCATGCCGGTCATCCTGAAGTGGAAGGTACCATGGGCCAGTACAGCAACCTACAAGGCGGCATGTACCTGGTGGAATCGCCGAAAGATGTGTGGCAGTTGCAGGTGAAAGATGAAAATAATCTGTGCTTCATGACCCAGACCACGCTGTCGGTAGACGATACCTCAGACGTGATCGACGCTCTACGTCAGCGTTTCCCTAGCATCATCGGGCCGCGCAAGGATGATATTTGTTACGCCACTACTAACCGCCAGGAAGCCGTGCGTAATCTGGCCGATGATGCGGATGTGGTGTTGGTGGTGGGATCGAAGAACTCCTCCAACTCCAACCGTCTGGCAGAGCTGGCCCAGCGCGTCGGCAAACCTGCCTATCTGATCGACTCTGCGTCGGATATTCAGGAAGCCTGGCTGAGCCAGGTGAGCAACATCGGCGTCACCGCTGGCGCTTCTGCACCCGACGTGCTGGTGCAGGAGGTGATCAGCCGCCTGAAAGCACTGGGCGGTAAGGAAGTGCATGAAATCAGCGGCCGTGAAGAAAACATCGTGTTTGAAGTGCCTAAAGAGCTGCGTGTGGATATCAGGCAGCTTGACTAAGCCGGTAAACGCTGATTACAACCTCCCCGTTTTACGTTCAGACGGGGGAATAATCCATTTCTGTGCTATGACACCACTCTCAGTGTCTTTTTGATGCTTTTTCTATCCAAAGTTAGAATATCACCCAATACAGCATGCTTGAATTTAATCCTGTCGGAGCAATTTCCCAGATTGGTGCGGGGAGCGTTGGTATTGTAGAGTTTGGTATTGATAGCATAATTTCAAATCAAAAACCGCAAGGGGTAATGGTAAGTAGCAACCGGGTACTTCTGTGTAGTTGCATGCCATCGCTTGAGACTGGCTCTGAATTTTCCAAGATCGACCAGCTTGAGCATGTCGCTTAGGTATCATGCTCTCACTGACACGAAAAACAGCATGTCTGTTTCGAACCTATCATGATGTGAACGGCTAATCTGAATCCACTTACCGAAGTCGTTCTGGCGATAGCGGGTCTGATAGACTCTCAGTTTCCGCTGAAAATAAGGGGCCTAAAGGCTATCAGCGTCATCCAGCGACGCAGCGTTTCATCGGATAAAGCGACATTTGTGGCGCTCTGATCGTTTTTCAGCAGCAAGAGTTAAGGCCGAAATCAGAGTAGTTCTGCCTCACAAGAGTCAGTACCTTAACTTGGGCTTAGCACACTTTAAACTGGCTTTCCTAGCAGCGTCTGAAAGTCGGACGTCGTTGTCCTGGTGTTCGCTAAAGTCATGTTGTGCTGCCGCATCACGGAGACGTCATTGCTTTTCGCACACAGCTTCGCTCACAGTAAGCGGATTCAACTCTTTATCTGACATCGCCACTAATATCCAAAAGTCCCTGTGACAGGAAGAGTAAGACCGCTATGCCGGAAAAAGGAACAAGACGAAATAGAGCTAACATTTCTTAAGAGTCACTGCATGATTATGTACAATCTTCTCAGGTACCTGCATTGGCTGAATATTAACCCATTGGCAGTGTTGCTGATGAAAAGGGGAGATAACATAATTATCTAATTATGCGAAGGATCCTCTGGCGGTAATCAAGGTGGGGTCATTACCCTGAATGTATAAACCCGTGATACTTGAAGTTGCATCGGTGTTGGCCGCACTCATTGACCTGAACAAGTTCATCGGGATAAGCCACCTTGATGCAGCTTCAATTATCTGGGGTGCTGAAATCAAATTAACAAGAGAGCGAACATGACTGGTTCACATATACGTATGGCGATTGCGGGCGCTAGCGGCCGTATGGGGCGTCAACTGATCCGGGCGGTGCAGCAGGCGGAAGGCGTAGTGCTGGGGGCAGCGTTGTCGCGTCCGGGTTCTAGCCTGGTTGGCGTCGATGCTGGCGAGCTGGCGGGCATTGGCACAGTGGGCATTACCCTAAGTGACAGCTTGGACAAAGTGGTAGATGACTTCGACATCCTGATCGATTTCACCCGCCCAGAGGGTACCTTGAGATACCTGGATTTCTGCGTGGCACAGCGCAAAGCGATGGTCATTGGCACCACGGGTTTCGACGATGCTGGCAAGCGGGCGATCCGCAATGCGGCGCAGCATATTGGCATCGTGTTTGCCGCCAACTTCAGCGTTGGCGTCAATTTGGTACTGAAGTTGCTGGAGAAGGCTGCTCAGGTGATGGGTGACTCTAGCGATATCGAAATTATTGAGGCACATCACCGCCATAAAGTGGACGCACCATCGGGAACTGCATTGGCGATGGGCGAGGCGATCGCCGGCGCGTTAGGGCGCGATCTGAAAGACTGTGCAGTCTATGCGCGTGAAGGCCATACTGGCGAGCGCGATCCGAGGAGTATCGGCTTCGCTACCCTTCGCGCTGGGGATATCGTTGGTGAGCATAGCGCCATGTTCGTTGATATCGGCGAGCGGGTGGAAATTACCCATAAAGCCTCCAGCCGTATGACTTTTGCCAGCGGTGCGGTACGTGCCGCATCCTGGCTGTATAAGCACGATAAAGGGCTGTTTGATATGCACGATGTGCTTAGTCTTGACCAATTATAATTGATTATTGTGCTGGCGTGATAAAGTTGTATTGGTTATATCTGGTTGATAAAATGGTTATTTTATTATCGCCATTTTATTTTTTTATTAAAATAGTCATCATGGTAAAAATTTATGTTCAAGTTGATATTTTCATGTTTTTTATTGGTTGTGGATGGCGATTTTCCCCGCAAAAGGTATTCTTCAACTGATTTTAGGGCCGCAATACGTTGATTTTCTATTATTGCGTCTCGCAAACCATTTACCCACCCAAGTTTAGCGGTATTTTTATCGCTGCTGAGCTGATTAAACGGCGAAAGCGGCAAAAATAAGGGAGGAAATGGTGCTTTGGGTAGACAACAGCGGTACTCATCATTAAAATTGCGCACAATTTACCGAAAATTGGCCTCGCGGACGGATTTTTGCATTGATTTGGAACGTGACATCTGAATTAACATGCAAGCATTGCGATTAATTATTCCTTGGAGGGTATTTTGATTAAGTCAGCGCTGTTGGTTCTGGAAGACGGAACCCAATTCCACGGTCGGGCCATCGGGGCAGAGGGTACGGCGGTAGGGGAAGTGGTCTTCAATACGTCGATGACCGGCTATCAAGAAATCCTCACTGACCCTTCCTACTCCCGCCAGATTGTTACTCTTACTTATCCTCATATCGGCAATGTCGGCACTAATACTTGCGACGAAGAATCCTCCGCTGTTCATGCCCAAGGGCTGGTTATTCGCGATCTCCCACTGATTGCCAGCAATTACCGCAATGAAGAAGGTCTCTGTGCATACCTCAAACGTCATAATATTGTGGCGATCGCCGATATCGATACCCGCAAGCTGACCCGTCTGCTGCGTGAGAAAGGTGCTCAGAACGGCTGCATCATTGCCGCCGACTCGCCGGATGCTGAGCTGGCGTTGGCCAAGGCGCGGGGCTTCCCCGGCCTGAAGGGCATGGATCTGGCAAAACAAGTCACCACCAAAGGATCTTATCGCTGGCAACAAGGCAGTTGGCGGCTTGAAGGTAACTTACCAGAGGCCCAAACCGCTGAGGCACTGCCGTTCCATGTGGTGGCTTACGATTACGGTGTCAAACGCAACATCTTACGCCTGCTGGTGGATCGCGGCTGCCGCCTGACCGTGGTGCCGGCGCAAACTCCGGCCGATGAAGTGCTGAAGATGAGTCCTGACGGCATCTTCCTATCCAACGGCCCAGGTGACCCAGAGCCGTGCAACTATGCCATCGACGCTATCAAACAGTTCCTGGAAACCGATATTCCTCTGTTCGGCATCTGCTTGGGTCACCAACTGCTGGCGCTGGCCAGTGGGGCGAAAACCATAAAGATGAAGCTTGGCCACCACGGCGGCAACCACCCGGTGAAAGATCTGGACAACAACTGCGTGATGATCACCGCCCAGAACCACGGCTTTGCGGTAGATGAGAACAACCTGCCAGCGACCTTGCGTGTAACGCACAAATCGTTGTTTGACCAAACGGTGCAGGGCATTCACCACACCGATAAAGCGGCGTTCAGCTTCCAGGGCCACCCAGAGGCCAGCCCAGGCCCGCACGATGCCGCGCCGTTGTTTGATCACTTTATCGAGTTGATTGAGACTTACCGTTCTAACGCCAAATAATCAGGAGCAATAAAAAATGCCAAAATGTACCGACATAAAAAGCATCTTGATCCTTGGCGCTGGCCCGATCGTTATCGGCCAGGCGTGTGAGTTCGACTACTCAGGTGTTCAGGCGTGTAAAGCGCTGCGTGAAGAGGGTTACCGCGTCATTCTGGTCAACTCCAACCCAGCCACCATCATGACCGACCCAGAAATGGCCGATGCCACCTATATTGAGCCAATCCACTGGGAAGTGGTGCGCAAAATCATCGAGAAAGAGCGTCCGGACGCGGTGCTGCCGACCATGGGCGGCCAGACGGCGTTGAATTGCGCGCTGGAGCTGGAACGTCAAGGCGTGCTGACCGAGTTTGGCGTGACGATGATCGGTGCCACTGCCGATGCTATCGACAAGGCTGAAGACCGCCGCCGTTTCGATATGGCGATGAAAAAAATCGGCCTGGACACCGCGCGTTCTGGCATCGCCCACACCCTGGAAGAAGCGCTGGCAGTGGCTGCTGAGGTGGGTTTCCCCTGCATCATCCGCCCTTCTTTCACCATGGGCGGCACTGGTGGCGGCATCGCCTATAACCGCGAGGAATTCGAAGAGATCTGCCAACGCGGCCTCGACCTTTCGCCGACCAAAGAACTGCTGATCGACGAATCGCTGATCGGTTGGAAAGAGTACGAGATGGAAGTGGTGCGCGATAAAAACGACAACTGCATCATCGTCTGTTCGATCGAAAACTTTGACGCCATGGGCATCCACACCGGCGACTCCATCACCGTCGCGCCAGCTCAGACCCTGACCGACAAAGAATACCAAATCATGCGTAACGCTTCGATGGCAGTGCTACGCGAAATCGGCGTAGAAACTGGCGGCTCCAACGTGCAATTCTCGGTCAACCCGAAAACCGGCCGTCTGATCGTGATCGAAATGAACCCTCGTGTGTCACGTTCTTCTGCGTTGGCCTCGAAAGCCACCGGCTTCCCGATCGCTAAGGTTGCCGCCAAACTGGCGGTGGGCTACACCCTTGATGAACTGGTGAACGATATCACCGGCGGTCGCACGCCAGCGTCATTTGAACCGTCCATCGACTATGTGGTGACGAAAATCCCTCGTTTCAATTTTGAGAAATTCGCCGGAGCCAATGACCGCCTAACCACCCAAATGAAGTCGGTCGGTGAAGTGATGGCCATCGGCCGTACTCAGCAGGAATCGTTGCAGAAAGCGTTGCGTAGCTTGGAAGTGGGTGCCACTGGCTTCGACCCGAAAGTGAGCCTTGATGATCCAGAAGCATTGACCGTCATCCGCCGCGAACTGAAAGATGCCGGTGCGGATCGCATTTGGTACATCGCCGATGCCTTCCGTGCTGGCTTGTCAGTCGATGGCGTATTCAACCTAACCAATATCGACCGCTGGTTCCTGGTGCAGATTGAAGAGCTGGTACGTTTGGAAGAGCAGGTGGCTGAAGCCGGCATCAATGGCCTGACACCGGGTTTTTTGCGCACCCTGAAGCGCAAAGGTTTTGCCGATGCGCGTTTGGCAAAACTGGTGGGTGTCGCCGAGAGCGAAATTCGCAAGCTGCGCCACA